>FWWL01000847.1_pt1 | contig 18982 bp, 12 predicted proteins | sample 2228331 | NCBI WGS metagenome assembly FWWL01 (sample SAMEA103939775, study PRJEB20133) | metagenome
GATGGATCCTAAATACACACAAATATAAAAATCTTAATGAGCTAAATTATTATTTAATTATTTAAGGCTGAATATATCAACTAGCTGATTATGGCTAATTTACTATATTTACTAAGCTAGACCTATAAATCTCATAATTTTATGAAATGTATTTGTATTTTCTATTTCTTCATTATATGGTAAAACTTTGGAAAGCTCTACTAAAAATTCGGCAAATCCTTCTTGCTCTGGGTCTACATAAAAATAATAATAACTATTATCTAAATTGGTTGTTTGTATTATAAACTCTATAACATCACCTAAATCTACCATAACCCAACTATGACAGGTGTTCCACGGAGTTATGTTTTTGTTAATCATAACACCATCTTTCGTTACACTAACCTCAATTTCTTCCGGTGGCATCATCACTAAAACCAATACTACAATACTACAAAATAACAAAGTAAACAATGATAAAATATTTTCAAAATAGAAAAAACTAGTTAAAGAAAGAACTGCCCCTATTAAAATAACAACAAAGCCCCTAATATAGGTGGTTTTACCATCAAAACTAGAATATTTATTTCTGGCTTTTATACTTTTTATATTCATGAGAAATCAAAGTATAATAGTAGTTTTAATTTTAAGCAAGTTTTCATTCCATTTAATAATAATTAATTATTGTTTTTCCTTAATAAATCTAACTAAACTCACAATAAACATTAATTCATGGATATGCATATTTTTAACAACCCTTGACATCGGTATTCATTTTAGATATTTATACTGATTGTATAAAGGCATAGACTTTCTTTGATTCAATTCACCACTTTATTTAGTCTTAGTCTCTTTTTGTCTCTTTTATGATACAAAATACGGAATATCCAGATAAATCTTTTATCTATCATAACGAAACCACAGAAAAACCCAAAACAAAAACTTTTTTTAGTTTTATAAACACAGTATTTTGGACTACCTTATGGGTTTTAATAATTTTGTTGATAATTCTAAGAATTTTTATCTTCCAGCAAGTCAAAGTGAACGGCCAAAGTATGGAGCCTAATTACTATGATGGCCAGATGCTTTTAATTAGCAAAGCCAACCAAAAATTAGATCGAGGTCAAGTAGTAGCAGTCTATGCCAATCGAGAAGTAGCTGCTAGGGCAAACTATTTTACACCTTTTGATCCAACCAGTGTTTTCTTTCTAAAAAGAACTATTGGGCTACCCGGAGAGTCTATCGAAATTATTGGTAGCCATGTAATTATTTACAACGATGAATTTCCAGAGGGAGCCATATTAGTAGAAGACTACCTTTCTTCAAAAGTTGTTCAAGAAATGGATAAATTAAATGCCTATTTTCCAAAGACCAAAATTGAGCCTAACCATTATTTTTTAATGGGAGATAATCGTAATTATAGTAGAGATTCTAGAGAGGTTGGTACTTTTCCCGAATATTCTGTATTCGGTAGAGAAATTTTGAGATACTGGCCACTTGATCAGAGTAGGATATTTGTTCTGCCAGAATATAAATTTAAACCGCTAGATCAAGAGATAAAAGAAAAACTACAGCAGGCGAGATTACAACAGCAAAGTTCTAAATAACCCTATTATATTCGACTAAGTTTTGATTCTTGCTTTTCAGATAGTTTTGATAGAGTATTCTGAAAATTAAAATAATAGTGTTTTTTCTATTAACACTAACTTCTTTTCAATAAAGAGGTTTATACAAAAATTTAGCCTATAAAAACTTGTGTTTGTATTGATTAAATACCTCTGTAAGACAATTTAAAAACTAAAAACTGATTTACCGCTGACATCGTTTTGTCTAAGGCAAAACAGGCCTAGGTAGCTAGATTTAATCTATAAAATAGATAATTCTATTATTGTTGTTGATCACTTGTAGGTAGCTCTTGTTGTGATGATTCAGAATTTGCGCCTGTTAGTTCTGATAGAACTTTAAATAAGGCAGGACTGTTGGCTCCGGACCACCAATCTATAATTTCTCCATCTTTAATAATTATGGTCGTTGGTGTACCTAGTCCGCTACCACTCTGTTTGGACTTACCACCGCTATTTGGGGAAGAAGGTAAGAATAATTTATCTAAGTCTTGTGCAGATACTCTGACCGCTGATCTAACTTCTGAAGAATTTCTGTCTACATTCCACTTTTCGATATCCATACCTTCAATAGAACTAGCCCAATCTTCTATTATTTTAGAACCTCTAGTCTTAAAATCTTGCTGACCTCCATATGCAATGTTGGCAAATTCTTTGTAAAACCCTTGATTGTGAGCCGCTTGAGCAGCAAAAGCAATTTGATAGTTAGGAGAATTAATGCTGTTATTTATAGGATAATACTTAAAAGCAAATTTGACTTCCGAACCAAATTGCTCCATTGCTAAATTCACATCATTATGATATTGTGCACAAAACGGACATAAAAAATCCGAAGCAATATAAACAGTAGTATTAGAATCTAAGTTTCCATAAACTGGAGTTTGTTTCCTTGTAAGATCTTGAATAATTGGGTTACTGTCTTTTGCTGAATTTAAGTCCACAATTGATAAGTATGCTTGACTTCCTAAAATAGCTATAGCAGCTATACCCAAAAAAGATAAAAACTTAATTATTCCGGGAAGAAATTCCCATAATACATTTATTAAATTTTCTTCGTTTTTGTATGGATCGGCAAAAGACATAGAGTGTTTGTATATTTACAATATGACTACTTTTTAATAATAAAGATGTCAAGTTTACTTTGATTTTATTTGTTTAATAAAGAGCAATTATCTTATCAGTTGTAATAAACTTGCTTTTAACCGCCTAACCTGTTTACCAGGTAAGATTTTTAGAAAACTGTACAATCCTTCAAACTCGAGTTTATGTTTTAGTTTTTATTCGTACAATGGATGAAGCTGTACTTTTATAACAGCAAATACAATTTTAATTTTTAACCAAAATAATAATACCAGCAGCTTGGTATTGTATAGGCTTATTTGTTTATTTTATAGGTGGAAAATTCCATTCCGTTATAACTTTTACTTTATTTCAAAACATCTAAAATTCTCAACAATTCATCTATGTTTCGAGTAATTTTAGGATCACTAATTTGGTAATATTTCAAAACTCCAGTTGGGTCAATCAAAAAAGACCCTGACAAACAAACAGCCTCTTCTTCTACAAAAACATTATAATCAATCGCGGTTGTATGGTGCACATCAGCTAGCAGAGGAAAATCTATTCCACCCAAACTTTCTGCCCAAGCCTTGTGGGAATAGTGCGAATCTGTAGAACAACCGAATATTTGGCAATTGTATTTTTTAAATTCTGGTAATTTTTGGTGAAATTTTATTACTTCATCTTCGCAAATTTGGTTGAAATCCGCTAAGTAAAAAAATAACAAAACCCAACTACCTCGCATTTGGGACAGATTATATACAGACTCTTGATTTTTCAAAACCCCTTTTAATTTGAAGTTAGGTGCTGGATGGTTGATTTTAATATCTGCAAACATTTTTTAGTTCAATTAAAAGTTGACTGAAACAAAATTTTCAGCTTACACTGCTTTGTAAAAAGCTAACAATAGAATATTGCATCCTTAATTAAACCATACAAATTATTTTTCTGCAAATAGTATTTGTAAATTAGCTTCAGCTTCAAATTTAATTTTAAAAAACAAAATATCAACCACTCCAATGATAATACAAAAAATTCAAAACTTTTGGCAGACTTATATAAGCAAAAAATTAGACACTTTTAATCTTATCGAAATTAGCAAGTCTGCAATTTTGCACAACTATGATTACTTTCAAAGTATCCAGCCAAATTGCCAGATTTGGCCAGTTTTAAAATCAAATGCATATGGTCATGGACTAACTCAAGTAGCTCAAATTTTGAAACAAAGGAAATTTGCTTATATCGTAGTTGACAGTTATTATGAAGCCTTGAAAGTGTGGCAAGTTAGTTCTCAACCAGTACTTTTGATTGGTCAATCACCCAACTCGAATTATAAAAATTTTGATTTTTCTCGGTTGGCAGTTGTAGTTTATCGTTTGGAAACGATCGAAACTTTAAGCAGTCTTGATAAACATATTAAAATTCACCTTAAAATAAACACGGGTCTTAATCGTCAAGGAATCAGGGTAGATGAAGTCGCAGACTTTTTGAAAGAACTTAAAAAATATCCAAAACTTGAACTAGAAGGTGTTTGTTCCCATCTAGCTAGCAGTGACGACGAAGACAAGAATACAATTACTTTTAATCAAAAAGAGTTATTTTTACAAGCTATAAAAATTATCAAAGAAAATGGCTTTACTCCTAAGTATTTTCATCTTGCCAACACTGGCGGCACTATTAGATTAGAAGATAATAATATTTTCAATGCTGTTAGATTAGGTTTAGGCCTGTATGGCATCAGCCCACTTGCTCCTCAAGACACAAAATCGTCTTTACTTGAAGAATTAAAACCAGCTTTGACTTTTTGGAGTCAAATTATTCACACTATAGAACTAGAAAAAGGAGACGAGGTTAGTTATGGAGGCACTTTTGTAGCCGATAAAAAGATGACAATAGGACTTCTGCCAGTTGGATATTATGAGGTTTTTACTAGAAAAATGAGCAACAAAGGTTGCGTTAGCTTTGAAGGGAAATATTTACCTCTGGTTGGTAACATCTGCATGAATTTGAGCTTGTGTAATATTGATGGTCAAAATATTAAAGTGGGAGACAGAGTACAAGTTATCAGTCCTGAACCTTCAGCTAAAAATTCGATTTACGAGATTGCCAAACTAAATCAAACTATTCCATATGAAATTTTGGTGAAAATTGCAGAGTCAATCAGAAGGGTGGTGGTTGATTAGTATTTATCAAGTTTAATAAGTTTTCGTTATATTCTTAAAACAAAAGCAAGACATAAGTTTTTTTTATTAACCAAGTTTAGATTACAAATTTTCAAAGCTGTTTTACAGATAAAATTTGTGATAAGTTGAGCATTAATGAACTAGAAGAAGACTTTAAAGAAAAACTTTTACAGACCAATTTTTAGCAACTAACTTGACAGATTGCTAAATTTTTTTCACACTTGGACTCCTTGTTTCTTATGTTTTGAACAAGCTTAGTTCTAAACTAAAGTTATTATTGATAAAAATTTTATAGATTAGATTGTTAAAACTGTAGCGATTTCTAGGACTTGTAAGTTTTTTAGAAAGAGTTAAATTGAAGATTAAATTAAAGAAAGATTTCAGATGTTAGTACATCTGTTTAGATGAAAAATGATTTTTTTGAAGTTAGTTATAAATTGTGATGGTTTTATAGAATTAATAAAGAAACTTTTACAGATTAATTAATATCAATTTTAAATACCTCTATTTTAACAAAAAATTGTTTTATGTCTCCAGAAAAATTCACTGAATCTTCACTTCAAGCCTTAGCTAAAGCTCAACAATTAGCTAGCGAGAAGTCTCATCAATACATAGAACCAGAGCACCTGCTTTGGGCTTTGCTGAATACTGATGAATCTTTAGCAAAGAGATTACTAGAACTTGCCGGAGTTAGTCCTAGTAGCTTATTAACTAGTGTTAGTAACAAACTAGAAACTTTTCCAAAAGTCAGTGGCACTAGTGGAGGTAAGTATATTTCTGATAAGCTAAACAAAATTTTGACTGAAACCGAAAAAGATGCTGAAAAAAGAGGGGATGCTTTCATCTCTAGCGATTTACTTTTTTACAACTTAATTAACCAAACTGATTATAAAAAATTAGTAGACATTGCTAAATTGCAGCAAGCAATATCCAAAGTTCGTGGCAACCAGAAAGTTAACTCAGCGACTAGCGATCAAAATTTTGAGACCCTCAAAAAGTTCACTATTGATTTTACAGAACTAGCCGAAAAGGGTAAACTCGATCCGGTTATTGGTAGAGATGAGGAAATTCGTCGAGCTATGCAGATTCTACTTCGTAGAACCAAAAATAATCCGGTTTTGATTGGTGAGCCCGGAGTTGGTAAAACCGCTATCATTGAGGGCTTGGCTCAAAGAATTGTTAAGGGTGATGTACCAGATGGTTTGAAAAATAAGAAATTGTTAAGTTTGCAGATGGCAAATTTGTTAGCTGGGGCCAAGTATCGAGGGGAGTTTGAGGAAAGGTTGAAGAATGTAATTGAAGAAATCAGAAAATCAGAAGGGGAGATAATTTTATTTATTGACGAATTGCATACCATTGTAGGTGCAGGCAAAGGCGAAGGCTCTAGTGATGCTGGAAATATGCTTAAACCAGCTTTAGCTAGGGGGGAATTGAGACTAATTGGTGCGACTACCCTCAACGAATACCGAGAGATTGAAAAAGACTCAGCTTTGGAAAGAAGGTTTCAGCCGATTTATGTTAGTGAGCCAACAGTAGAGGATACTATCTCTATTTTACGAGGTATAAAAGAAAAATACGAATTGCATCATGGCGTGAGAATTAGTGATGGAGCGATTATTGCGGCTAGTCAACTATCTCACAGATACTTACCAGATAGAAAACTACCTGACAAAGCCATTGACCTAATTGACGAAGCGGCTAGTAGAATCAAAATGCAGCTTGAGTCTTCACCAGAAGTTATCGACCGAATTAACCGTCAAAAATTACAACTAGAGATCGAACGACAAAGTTTGAAAGAAGAAAAAGACCCAGAAGCTAGAAAAAGAGAGGAACAAATCACGGAACAGCTCAAAAATTTAGAACAGCAAATTAAAGATTTACATGCTAAATGGGAACTAGAAAAACAAAGCCTGTCTAAAATTAGAGAACTACAGGCCAAAATTGACCAAAAGAAAATCGAGTTGGATAAATACGAAAGAGAAGCTGATTTAGAAAATCTAGTTAGAGTACAAAGAATAGAAATTCCAGCTTTGGAAAAAGAATTAGCCGAGCTTGAACAAAAATTAAAAGATGCTGAGTTTATTCAGTTAGAAGTTACCGAAGAAATTATTGCTCAAATAGTTAGCAAGTGGACAGGAATACCGATTAGTAAATTAGTGGGAAGCGAAAAACAAAGACTATTGTCTTTGGAACAAGAATTAGCCAAAGGGGTTATCGGTCAACAAGAGGCTATCATCACTGTAGCTAATGCTATTCGTCGCTCTAGAGTTGGTCTAAAAGACAAGAACAAACCTATTGGCAGCTTTTTGTTCTTGGGTCCCACAGGGGTGGGTAAGACTGAGCTTTCCAAAACTTTAGCCAAGGTTTTGTTTGATTCTGATCAAGCTATGGTAAGAATTGATATGAGCGAATATATGGAAAAGCATGCGGTATCTAGGTTAATTGGTTCTCCTCCGGGATATGTTGGTTATGAACAAGGTGGACAATTAACTGAGGCTATACGAAGACGACCTTATTCGGTGATTTTGTTTGATGAAATTGAAAAAGCTCATCCAGAAGTGTTTAATGTACTTTTACAAGTTTTGGACGATGGTCGTCTGACGGACGGTCAAGGCAGAGTTGTTGATTTTAAAAATACTATTATCATCATGACATCCAATCTAGGCTCGTCAAAGATTTTGGAAATGACTCAAAAAAATGATAGTTATGAGAGCATCCAGAAAGCCGTCCTTACAATTTTAGAATCTTTCTTTAAACCAGAGTTTCTTAACCGCATTGATGATATTATTGTATTCAAACCTCTGACAGAGGCAGAATTAGAAAAAATAATTACCATCCAAATAGACAACCTCAACCAAAAACTGCAAGAGCAACAAATTCGTGTTGATTTGACTCCTAAAGCCAGACAATATTTAATTAGAGTTGGCTATGATCCTGTCTTTGGAGCTAGACCACTAAAGAGAGTCATAGCTAAAGAAATAGAAAATTTAATTGCTGAAGGTATATTGTCGGAAAAAATCAAACCCAAGCAAGTCGTGATTTTGGATGAAGTGAGGGGAAAGTTGGTAGTTGTTTAAGTTATTGTTTAGTTTTATTTCAATTTAAGCAATATTCGAATTCTTTACCAAAAGTTGAAGATATAAGATTAAAGTCAAACTGGGTTTGTAATTTGTAAAAAAAAACATTTTAATATTCACACAGGTTAATTTTATTTTGATTGCGAGATTTAATTAACTTAATTTAATTCTGTTTACTATCTGATCCGAGATATAACTAGAGACCCAAAAGATATGCTATTTCAATAAAGAAATATCATTTTGAACCATAATTTTAGCTAGCTCTTCGACAGTGGTCTTAGGTTCCCAACCTAGTTTTTCTTTGGCTTTGGTAGCATCCCCTAGTAATAAATCGACTTCTGCGGGTCTATAAAATTCTGGGTTAACTTTCACTAGCAGCTCACCTGTTTTAGCATCAAATCCTTGTTCATTATCTCCTTCACCCTCCCATCTAATTTGTCTGCCAATATAATCAAAAGCAAAATTAACAAAATCTCTAATTTTAGTTGTCTTACCAGTGGCCAAAACAAAAGTATCTGGTTCGTCTGCCTGGAGCATCAGGTACATACCTTCAACATATTCTTTAGCATAGCCCCAATCTCTCATAGCATCAAGGTTACCTAGTTCAAGAACTCTGCCCTGACCTACTGCCCACTTAGCTACATTCATAGTGATTTTGCGAGTTACAAACTCAGGACCCCTAAGCTCACTTTCGTGATTAAACAAAATTCCGCTAGTAGCAAACATACCATAACTTTCACGGTAATTTACGGTCATCCAGTGAGCATATAGCTTAGCTACTCCGTAGGGACTACGGGGGTAAAAAGGTGTGGTCTCGTTCTGCGGAATAGCTTGCACTTTACCAAACATTTCGCTAGTAGAAGCTTGGTAAAATTTGGTTTTAGGACTAAAGTGCTTAAGAATATCCAGTAAATACATAACCCCCATACCGTCAGTCATACTGGTATGAATAGGTTGTTTGAAACTGGTACCAACAAAACTCTGAGCAGCTAAGTTGTAAAACTCGTCAGGCTGGATATCTTTAATCACTTGCATCATGTTAGAATATTCTAACAAGTCAAATTCCACTAATTTAACACGATCGGTTACACCAACAAAATCGAGATTAAAGAAATTTTGTTTACTAGTGCGGCGAACTCCACCAAAAACTTGGTAACCTTTGTCTACCAAAGACTTAGCTAGCCAAGCTCCATCTTGCCCTGTTATGCCTGTGATAAATGCTTTTTTCATATATCAATAGTGTTATTGACAAGTAACAAAACGGCAAAAATAAAATATGTCAAATTTTGATTATTACCATATCTAATTTTTAAGCATCTTATTTTTACTGATTAGTTTTTTAATTCAAAAAATATTTTTCAAGAAAATTTTGATAATATTGTTATTTTAAGCAATCTAAAATACTGGTTTAATTTGAATTAGGAAAATTGTTTTAGAGTGAAAATAAAATATAAACAACACTATTTATATATAATCTTTTCAAATATAAGCAATATAATCAATCACTAGGGTTGACAAATCAGAAAAAAACTCTAATCACTGAGCAAGTGAGTTCTTGGTTCGAGCCGGAGTTGGCCGAGTGGTCAATGGCAGCAGACTGTAAATCTGCCGGGCTTGTTCCCTACCGAGGTTCGAATCCTCGACTCCGGACCACTTTTATTAACTATTTTAAGCGGGATTCGTATAGTGGCTATTACCTCAGCTTTCCAAGCTGATGAGACGGGTTCGATTCCCGTATCCCGCTCCAATTAAACTATTTATTTTTATTAAAAAATTTTATTAGAATCAAATAATACTTATGTTAATTATTAACACTATATTAATTATTTTCATAATATCTCTGGTTGCAATTGCTTTTTTAGCAATTTTTGTTTACAACAGACTAATATCTTTACAAAACAAAGTCAAAGAAGGTGCCAGTGACATTGATGTACAGCTCAAAAGAAGATACGATTTGATTCCTAACCTTATTAACACCGTAAAGGGAGCTGCTAATTTTGAACAAGAAACTTTAGATAAAGTAATCAAAGCTAGACAACAGGCCATTGATATTTCTGGTTTGACCAAAGAAAAAATGGAAGCCGAAAATATGCTTTCTGGAGCTTTGAGGCAACTATTTGCTTTATCCGAAAACTATCCAGATATCAAATCAAATCAAAATTATTTACAATTACAACAAGAATTAACTAATACCGAAGATCGTATTTTGTCTGCTAGAAGATTTTACAACCAAGTTGTAGCTGATTATAATACTTATCAAAATCAATTTCCAGCAATTTTATTTAAAGGCCTCGCTAATGCTAAAATTGAACCATTCTTTGAACTGGAAAACCCAACCGAAGAAAGAAAAGTGCCTGAGGTTAAGTTCTAAAGAATAAAGAATTATTATTTTAAAAAAAAGTTCTGTAAAATAGCTTACTTTTTGGGTTACTTTGAAATTTTAGATTTTTTAGCCTTAATGTAATTTTTTGATTGGCCAAATTATTTATATTCGACTTGAGACTTAAATATACTATTATGAAATTTTTTGAAATGTCACAGGAGTTTAAACTAAAATTGTTACTTGGTTTGTATGTAACAATGATGATATGTGCCAATATATTTGGCTCTAAAATATGGGAAATTAAATATCCCGAGTTTGTTCAAACTATCTTGTCACCACTAGATAATTTAATTTTTACTTTTGGTGATCAAACTATAATCCCTTTTTCTTCACAAACTCTTAGTTTTTCTGTGGGTTTATTTGCTTTACCTGTTCTGTTCTTAATTACTGACATAGTTGCCGAGGTTAAAGGTCATAAAGAAGCAAACGATATTTTCAAGATTGGTTTGATTTGTTTAGCTGTTTTATTAGCCTATTCTGTTTTGGCAGTAAACTTACCTCCCGCTCAGAGATTTTTAAGAAATGAAGAGTATGTTTCGGTTTTTGGTCAATCTATTAGATTTATTTTAGCTAGTTTAACGGCTTTTGCTGTGGCACAAAGCTTAGATATAATACTTTTCGATAAAATTAAAAAAGCGACTGAAGGTAGATTTCTCTGGTTTAGAAACAATCTTTCAACTATCATCAGCCAGTTTATTGACACTAGTGTATTTTATTTAATAGCTTTTACCAAGTTGCCTTTTGACATCCCCTTTTTAGGGGTATTTGCAGGTCAGGGTTTAGATTTTGATTTTATGGTCAAAATATTTATTCCGTATTATATATTTAAAGTTTTGTTTGCCTTGTTAGACACACCACTAGTATATTTAGGTGTTTGGTGGCTTCGAGGATCAAAGGCTCCGGTTAGCAAAGAGTCGTAAGTTTTTGGAATTAAGTAAATTTGAATAAATGAAGTTAAAGTAGCTATAACCACAGCCACACTCCTTTTATTGTTTTTTACAGTTATACATTCTTCTACTTAAAATTTTTAGGTTTTTTGATAAACTTGACAAAACAAGGGTATATGTCCATTCTGTTATACAGCTAAAAATCTCTTTGACCTTTTAGGTAACTATTAAATCAACAATCTAAATTGATCTATGAGCAAAACTAAATTAAAAGCCAACCCAAAAATTAAATCTACCACTAAATCAAAAACTAAACCTTCTAGTCAGCCAGTTACAAAAGAAAAACTAAAGTCTTCTGATAATTCTACTGTTCTTAAAGAAGACACTAAGACCGCCAATCTTGAACCTCCAACAGCAGATTCTAAACTGCAAAAAGTTTTGTTTAAACTAAAAACCCCGAAGAACCCGCTAAAACAAATTTTTGATATGTTTGTGGGTGAGGGTAAAGAACTTAATAAATATTGGAAAATCGTTCAAAAAATAGAGGATTTAGAGCCCTCAATCAAAAAACTTTCTGATAAGCAATTAAAAGCCAAAACTCAAGAATTTAGAAACCAGCTTAAAAATCTTTCTGACAAAGAAGTTGAGAAAAAACTAAAAGAAATTTTACCAGAAGCTTTTGCGGTTGTGCGAGAGGCTGCTCTTAGAACAATAGGTCAAAGACATTTTCCTGTGCAATTGATTGGCGGAATGGTTCTCAACGATGGTCGTATAGCAGAAATGAAAACTGGAGAAGGTAAAACTTTGGTAGCCACATTGACAGCTTACCTAAATGCCCTCAGACCTGAAGCACAGGTACATATAGTTACAGTTAATGATTATTTAGCTAGAAGAGATGCTAGTTGGATGGGCAAGATTTACGATTTTTTGGGTCTGACTGTGGGAGTGATTCAAAATCAAGCTTCGTTCTACTTTAAGCTTGGTGCTCAAGCTAGTGAGGCCGATAGAAAAAAGAGAGAAATGGGTCTGGTTGACTCTCTTGAAGACGGAGTATTTGACGATAAAAGGGCGGTTTTGGATGTAGAAAATTTAGTTCAATGTGATCGTAAAAGAGCTTACTGGATTGAAGAAGAAAATGTTCCAGTGGATATTGTTTATGGTGTTAATTCCGAATTTGGATTTGATTACCTAAGGGATAACATGGCCAAAACTCCCGAAGAAATAGTTCAAAAAGCGGGCCATCATGTAGCCATTATAGACGAGGTGGATTCAATTTTAATCGACGAAGCCAGAACTCCTTTAATTATTTCTAATACCGATCAAGAGCCGCTGCCTCTGTATAAACAGTTTTCTCAAATAGTTAAAAAACTAGATCCAGAAAGTGATTACAAAGTAGACGAAAAACGAAAAACTGTGATTTTGACGGAGGAAGGGATGGAAAAGGTTAATAAACTTTTGGGTATTGATAATCTTTATGCAAGTGCTGAAAATGCTGTTTTAGTTCATCACTTAGATCTAGCTCTTAAAGCTTTAACTTTATTCAAAAAAGAGAGAGATTATGTAATTAGAGACGGAGAAATAATAATTGTTGATCAAAACACTGGTAGGCTGATGTTTGGTAGAAGGTATAACCAAGGCCTACACCAAGCTATTGAAGCCAAAGAAAATTTAGAGATTAAAGCTGAAAGTAAGACTGTGGCTAGTATAACTTTTCAAAATTACTTTAGACTTTACAAAAAACTTTCCGGTATGACCGGAACAGCGGCTACTGAATCCGAAGAATTATACAAAATTTATAAACTTTTTGTAGTTACGATTCCTACAAACAAACCAATACAAAGAGAAGACAAGATAGATAAGATTTTTAAAACGGAAAAAGGTAAATTTAAAGCCATAGTTCGGGATATTCAAGAAATTCACAAAACCGGTCAGCCTATTTTGATTGGCACTACTTCTATTGAAAAAAACTTGATGTTAGGGGAAATGCTTAAAAAAGCAGGTATTCCTTTTCAAATTTTAAATGCTAAAAATCATGAACAAGAAGCTCATATTATTGCTCAAGCAGGTAAAAAAGGCGCTGTAACTCTGGCAACCAATATTGCTGGTAGAGGTGTAGATATCAAACTTGGTGGCGAAATCCCAGAGGATCCGTCTAAACTAGAACAATGGAAAAAGGATCATGAAGAGGTTAAAAGTTTAGGGGGTTTGTATGTTATAGGTACCGAAAGACACGAAAGTCGTAGGATAGATAACCAGCTTAGAGGAAGGTCTGGTCGTCAGGGTGACCCTGGTGTTAGTCAATTTTATGTTTCTTTAGAAGATTATATTTTAAGAGTATTTGGAGGTGATAAAGTTTCTTACTATGCTAGTATCTTACCAATGGAGGAGGATGAACCAATTCAACAAGGTTTTTTGTCAAAATTAATAGAAGAAGCACAAAAAAGGATTGAAGGTTTTCACTATGATATTCGTAAAAATGTGACCGATTATGATGATGTTATCAATAAACAAAGAACAGTTATCTATAAAATGAGAAAATCGGTTCTTTTAGATGAGGACTATCCTTGGAAAAAGGAAATTAAGAGGGCTATTTATGGCACAGTTTTAAGAAGTGTCAAAATGGTTAAGCCAATCAAACGAAAGAAGGAATTAGTCTTAGATAATTTAGATGAAGCTAGTAGAAAACTGAAAGATATTCTTAATCTAAGCGATTTTGATCCTGAAGTTGTGTCCGTATTTATGCAGGATAACAAATTTAAATATCAACAAATAGCCGAAACGTACACTGAAAAGCTGTTGAACAAATTAGAAGAAAGATGGGAAATATATCAAGAAAAAGTACAAGTTGCTCTCACTCGTTATGTGTTCTTGCGAGCTATTGATATTTTGTGGACTGAAAATTTAGTTACTATCGATCATCTTATGGATTCGGTTAGATTAAGGGGGTATGCTCAAAAAGATCCTTTAGTACAATTCAAAGAGGAAGGTATAAACTTGTTTATAAATTTATTAGAAGAAATTGATAATGAAGTAGCTAATACCATTTTCAAAGTTAGTCCAGACATGGTTCCTGCAGGTTTATTAAAAAAATAAAGAATTAGTCTAGAGTTATTTAAATTTTTTGGAATTTTGTTTTTCTAGAATTTGTGGATATAATTTACTTGTTTGGTTATTTTTAAGAGCAGGGAGTTTTGTTATTATTATAAGGCATTATAAGGCATATAATTCCAGCGAATCTAAAAGACTAAAAGATTACTATCATTCACATTTAAATTCTTTAATTGTTTACCTAAAACTTGGATTTTTACTTTGTAATGGCCAATAAATTGGAATTTTATCAAATTATTTCAAAATTTCTTGAACATTTTCTATTGTGTGATTTGGGAAATTAGCTATTCTAAACTGTTTTGCTTTATACTCTCCATAACCGCTACCGATAATGATATTTTTTTCTTAAAATGATCTAAAATTTGATTTGGTTTGTCGTATTCTAAAACAACCACAGTTTCAGATCGGTATTTTTTGTTTTTAATATATGGCTTAATGTGAGGGTGGTAGTCAAAGTAATTATATATCAGCCCAGCTTTTATTTTGCTTTCTGTTCTAATATTTTCAAGACCATAGTCTATCACATCTTTAGTAATTTTAGCTAAAAGATAAATAGCTAACACATTAGGTGTTTCTAAAGTCTGCCATCGCGAACCTTAGTTGCAACTAAAGATAAAGCATTATAACTGCCAATGCTAACCCCCGAACATAGAATTACTTGTGCTTTATCTACAGCTTTTGAGCTAACTATCCAAATTCCTAAAAACCGGCTGGCATACCAAAACCTTTTTGTATTGAGAAAAAACAAGAATTAATCAACTTGAAATTGAGTTAACAACAAGGAGCAGAAGACACAACATCAACTGCAATTAGAGAGTTTGGATTTTTTTTGAGCAATTTGCTGAATTTTGTCTTCTGGGGTTAAAATTCCACTGCTGGTTTCGCAGTGTGTAAAACAAATTAACTCTGATTCTGGAGGTATTACAACTGAGTCCATGTCAATAACCTTACCTAATGGAGGTCCGATTTGTTCAGGATTTTTACTAAATCTCTAGATATTTCGTAAAACCTTCGAGAAAAAGAACCAACTACAAAGTGAAAACTATTTTTTAAAACTAAATTTTGAATAGTTCTTTCCATGAACTGAGTAGCCGAACCACCGAATATTATTAAATAACCTTTTGGGATATTAAAAATATATCTTAAATTCTCGTATACTTCTTGATAAATTTGTTGGAATTTAGTAGATCTGTGGAAATGCTTGGTATATTTTCGTCTAGAGCCTGTTTTAGGTGCTTGTGGAAAGTAGGGTATAACTGACTTGGACCAGGTGTAAAAAATAACATTATTCCACTATATTAATGCTAATTTTAGGATTGATCATAGGCATATTTAGTCCAGTTTCCTTTTTTTCTACTCGTTTAATATTGGGAAACTTTTGTTTTAACTGTTGTTCGGCAAGACTAAAATCAGTTTCACTAGATAGAGTTTGGGTGATTAGATATTTATCTATATTATACTTTTCTGTGTAGCTAAAGAATAGTTCCAAACTAATTTGACTACTGGATGATTCAAAGTTGCCTGACTGATCTTTAATTATTATTTCAGTAACTCGATCAATTTTAGGGTTACCAAGCTTAATAAGGTCTATAAGCACTTCTCTTGGTAAGAAAAACAAAGTATTGACCGATTGAGTCACTAGAGTAACTGTGTTTTTTATTTCTCCAACTTCTCCATCAAAATCTAAAACTACCGTATTTTGAATCTGCCAATCAGGATTAGTGAATACATTATCGTTTTGCAACTTAGCTATTTCTTTTCCCAACTCTTGAGCAATTTTGCCTTCATTGAGGGTTTTGAGTAAATCTAAGTCAGATCGAGTAATTACACGATCGCCGCTAACTTCTTTATTTTGAATTGGAGTTGTAGAAATAGCGAATAAAGCATTACCCAAACTTTTCTCTTGCAAGTTAACAACTGAAAATTTTGTATCTTGCGGTAAATTGGGAGCAGAACCCGGATTAACAGCCCTAATCTTAATTTCTATTCTTGGACCATTTAGGTCATTTCTAGAGGGTATTGTGATTATCTCCGGTAAGTTAGGATCAAATTCATGTTTGTATTTTTGTCCACCATTTACCAAATAAAAACCCCCATTAGTCAAATTAATAGCATTTCCACTGGTGTTCAAAAGTATAGCTTTTCCAGTTGCATTAGTAGTCTCTATTTCTTTAGTTCCCGTTGCTTCTATAGTTGAGGAAACTGCTACAGTTATGGATTTTTGGGAAAATTTTGATAAAGGCAAGTTTACAGTAGTGCTGCTTTGAACTTCTGGATTTTCTATTTCTACAGTATAAACATTAGTTGGATAGACAAATAGAAACAAAACTAGTAGACAAGTAGTTAAAACCGAACTTAAAAACAAATAAAATTTTTTATTCAATTGCCTTTTAGTTTGGATCCTCTTTGTTAAGAGATTCTGAGAAATATACTCATCAAAAGCAGTTTCTCGAATTCTAATATTATCTATAGCGGATTTTGTATTTTTTATTTTTTTGATCCACTGATCAAGGTCTTGATCGTCTTGAGGAGTTTGGTTCTTCTCGTAAAGCAGAGAACTAGGTCTGTATTTGTAATCTTTAGTCAAATTTAATAGATTTAATTTTTCTTTTGAAGAGAACCATTTTTTCCAGGAGTTAAAATAATTAGAGTTAGCATCATTTTGATTTTCTGTTGGATTTGGTTGGGTTTGATTTGCCCCGGTACTTATCTGTTGACTAGAATTTTGTGTTGACAAACTTGAATTAGGCTTGGCTGAAGTGTGTAGTATAATTTGTTGGTTTTGACTAATCAATCTTGAGCTTGTAAAAGGTTGTTGTTTGTTTTCTTCGTTGCTGTTTAACGGCAAATTCGTTTGAGGGGTAGTCACCTCTTGATTGTTAAAATTTGTATTTTTGCTTGTAGAAACTAGGTCAGATAGTTTTTTGTTAGAATCTTGCAATTCTTCTTTTACAAAATTTCGTGCAGCATTTAAATCTGTATTTACTGCATTTTCTGGCTTAATTTGTCCAAAGTTTTTACTAGAATCTGCATCTCCTTGAGGAGATGTCTCTGGTTTTTCCAATGTAGGAGTTATCTTAGTTTGTCTAATGGTAGTAAATCCAGCACTTTCTAGAAGGTCTAAAACATATCCATACTCTGATTTCCAGATAATTTTTCGGGGATATTTATCAATTTGGTAAGAAAAAATACTAAGAGCGATTCTAGTGCTCATAAAGGCTGGCAAGGACTCAACCAAAATATGTAAATCACCACTATTTTTAGCAGCATCCTCCAGCATTCGAAACAGGCTTTGTTTTGTGGTGCTATTATTAATTTTAATCATTTTAAGCAATGTTAAATTTATTTTTTATTTTTTGGCAGCGCTACGGGGAATCGAACCCCGGTTACAAGAATGAGAATCTTGTGTCCTAACCACTAGACGATAGCGCCTTAAAGGGGATAAACTATCCACTAATATTTTATTTTTTAAGACAATTTTGTCAACTAAAATTCTATGAAAATTTAGTGTAGCAAGGAGAATTATGACTAAGTCTAAACTATGACACTTAAAAATAGCATTAACCGCAAAAGTTTGTCAAAAACAAAAAGCTAATATATAATTATTTAAATTTGTCTTATTTAACCTAGTTAAATTAATAAAAAATCTAAAAACTAGGTAACAAAAAATAAACCAAAACAAAAAACTTTATGTCACAAAGAGCATTACCAACCATAGGCGGAGATACCGGTATCTGGGCACACAAACTTAACGACTATCTCAGGCAACTTTCTCCCACAACCAAAGGTGGGATTAACACTTGGTCAACTAGACCAACCGAAATTTACAGTTTTTTATCAAATTCAACCGAAACTTTGGGGCCAAACCATGAAGGGTTGACTGGGGTTAACACCACTACCAAAGTACTGGAAAGGTGGAACGGATCAGCTTGGGAAATTTTGTTGGATGGAAATGGTAGTGTAACCACCCCTCCAGCTGGCTCAAACGGTCAAATTCAGTTTAATAATAATGGTAGTTTTGGTGCTGATAGTGGACTTTTTTGGGATAATACCAATAAAAGTTTGGGAATAGGAACTTCTACCGTTGGTTCAAGAGTGGCAATTCAAGGCTCGGGAGACACATCATCAACATCCAGTCTGAATGTTACCAATAGTGCAGGAACTAGTAGCTTGTTTATTAGAGACGATGGCAATGTCGGTATTGGGACGACGAGCCCAACTGAAAGACTACAGGTTGCTGGGAATGTAACCATCGATAATCGTTTGTTTGTAAGGGGTGGAAGTAATTGGGGCGGCTCACCTTCTATCTCTTTAGCGATTGGAGATAATGATACTGGTTTTAATTGGTTAAGTGATGGAAATTTAGGTGTGTACACAAATAATAATGAAGTGATGAGAATACAAAGCAATGGTATACTTCATGTCTTTACTGCTATAGATTCTAATAGTCCAATAATTTCTAGACTTTCTACTCCAGAAGGTGGTCATATAAGAATAGTAAATGACTCGAAAACTGGAGCTACAACAAAAGACTGGACTATATTTAATATGACAGGTGTTTATGGTAATGGACTAGCTTTCTGGAGATATTATGCTAATGGTGTAAATGCAGGACCATCTATGTGGCTAGCAGACGATGGCAATGTCGGTATTGGGACGACGAGCCCAACTGAAAGATTAACCG
>FWWL01005696.1_pt1 | contig 18980 bp, 14 predicted proteins | sample 2228331 | NCBI WGS metagenome assembly FWWL01 (sample SAMEA103939775, study PRJEB20133) | metagenome
TTGAAATAGCTAAAAAACATATAACAGAAAAGATTGATAAAGAGATATCAAAAAACAAAGAAAAGCTTGATAAAATTATTAATGAGAACAAGGAAAATATCAGAAAAAAACTCAAGATAAAAGAAGAAAAACTTGAAAAAATAAGAAAAGAAATAGAAAATAAAATTAAAATATAAAAACCGGGTTATCCAGTTTTCTTTACTTTAATCTTAAATATAATACTTACATTCATTCAATTATCCTTCTTAAACTTATCACGTTTTATAAAGGAGAATCTAATTAGAATTTACCAGTCCCAAGATTACCATATCACTTGATAACCAGACAACTAATTTTTATATGTCTTTTGTATTTTAGTAAAATTTAATTATGGAAAATTTTGTTTTACAGACTAAAGATGAAATTTTAAATAGTTTTAAAAAAGTTGAACCAAAGTATTTTAATTTTTTAGAGAATTTTTATGAACCGCTTGGTAAAGCTGTTAGAACAAGATTTACATACTTTATTTCCAATGCTATTGGTGTGGAAAAAAAATTTTCTCTTAAGATTGCTTGTTCAGCTGAACTTGTGCATCTTGCTTCGCTTCTTCATGATGATTGTGTGGATGATGCTATTTCCAGAAGAGGTAAGCCAACTATTAATTTTAAATACGGAATTAACAGGGCAATACTTGTAGGTGATCTTGTTGTTTCAATTGCTTTCAATAAATCAAAAAGTGTATCCTGTGATATTGCTTTCGGACTTGTGGATTGCGTTGAAGAGATGAGTAAAGGAGCTTTACTTGAGGAAAATTTAAAGTATAAGTTAATAAGTCTTTATGATTATAAAGAAGTTGTTAGTTTAAAGACTTCATCTCTTTTCAAGTGGATTTCATTTTCTGTTGGTTTTCTTGGTAAGTATAATGATTTTATTTCGCTTAAAAAGATTTCAGAAAACTTCGGTTTAAGTTTTCAGATAATTGATGATGTCCTTGATGTGGAAGGAAATGAGAAGCTAACAGGCAAGGATAGTTTTAAGGATCTTTATGAGGGGAAGATTAATTATCCGGTACTTCTTGCTCTGGAAGATGAGAATTTTAAAAGTAAGGTTATTAGCTTTTTTGAGGATAGAGAAAATATCGGGTTGCTTTTTGAGATAAAAAAATATCTCATTGAGAGTGGATACATTGAAAAAGCAAGAAATGATGCGTGCAAGCTTATTTTAGATTTAAGAGATGAGGTTTTAAAATTAAAAGATAAAGAAAAAGCTATTGATTTTTTTAATTTTATGTATTCTATTACAGAGAGAAAAAGATAGGAGGTTATATGAATAGTTTTCAAAGATGGTTTATTATTTTGAGAGCATATTCCTGGCCTGCTTCGATTGTTCCGATTATTATTTCAGGTGTATACAGCTATAAAAATGGATGGTTTAACTGGTTTGATTTTATTTTAATATTTATTGCGGGTTTAGCTATTCATTTAGGAGCAAATGTATTAAATACCTATTATGATTATAAAAATGGTATTGATGATGAAAATGCTGATGATATAGGTATAGTTAAGGGTTTTATAGAACCTGAAAGAGCATTTAAGGTAGGATTATTTTTGATTATCTTTGCTATTTTGATAGGAGTTTTTATTGTTTTAAAATATTCATTATGGCAGCTTTTACCAGTTGCTATTATCGGTATTTTTCTTGCTGTTTTTTATACAGCAAATCCTATTTCACTAAAATACAAAGCCCTTGGTGAGGTAGTTATATTTCTATGTTTTGGACCATTGATTGTAAGTGGCTCGGTTATGATTATGGCAAAAAGATTTATAGCTGAAAGTATCTGGCTTTCAATACCTTCTGCTCTACTTATAGTGAATATTCTTCTTGCAAATAATATGCGAGATGATTTAACTGATTCAAAAAGAGGGATTAAGACAATTGTTGATATATTTGGAATTGAGGCTTCTAAAAAGATTTATATATTTTTGATTTTTTTTAGTTATATTTCAGCACTTTTTATAATAGGTTTTTCATTTTCAAATATTATTTTATTACCATCGGTTATTTTCATTTATGATCTTATGAAGCTTGCAACTAAAAATGAGTTTACATTGCTTGTTAGAAAAACAGCACAGTTTGTTTTAATTTTTGGAATATTGTTTTCAATTGCAATTTACTTATGAATTTGCTTATAACAGATATAACTCAACTTTTAACAATAAAGGGTGATAAAAAACCAAGGATCGGTAAAGAGCTGAGTGAACTTGGGATTATAAAGAATGCAGCTATTTATATTGAAGATGGAAAGATTAAATATTACGGAAAGGAAAAGGATGTTATAGAAAAAATTAAGAGAAAAAGATTTAAGGAAATAAAAGCAGGTGGGGTTGTAATGCCTGCTTTTGTTGATTCTCATACACATACTGCTTTTGCAAAACCAAGACTGAAGGATTTCGAATTAAGAACAAAAGGTTTAAGCTACCAGGAAATAAAAAAGCTTGGTGGTGGGATAAATCAAAGCGCAAGGGATATAAGGGAGATAACAGAGGAGAAACTTACAGAAAATATTTTATGGTTTTTGAGTAAGTTTGCTTCCTGCGGTACTGCAACGCTGGAAATTAAAAGTGGGTATGGGCTTAATTTTGAAAATGAGATAAAAATACTTAATGCTATAAAAAGAGCAAAGGAAAAAACAGAGTTAGAAATAATTCCAACATTTCTTGGAGCTCATTCAGTTCCGGCAGGTTTTTCAGATACCAAATCATATCTTGATTATTTAAAAAAAGAATTAATCCCTTATGTTTCAAAAAATAAGCTTGCAGAGTATGTTGATATTTTTTGTGAAAAAGGTTATTTTTCTGTTGATGAAGCTATTGATTATCTAAGCTATGCTAAGAAGTATGGTTTAAAGCCTAAAATTCATGCAGAACAACTTTCAAGATATGGTGGAAGTATTGTTGCTTATAAGATTAAGGCGGTCTCAGCTGATCATATGGATTGGGCAGATAAAGATTATCTTAACCTTCTAAAAAAATCGAAAACTGTTGTAACTTTTCTTCCTGCTTCAAATTATTTCCTCGGGCTTTTGAAATATCCTGATGCAAGAGAGTTTATTGAAAACGGAAATATAGTTTCTCTTGCAACTGATTTTAATCCTGGAACAAGTCCAGCCTGGAATATGCAATTTGTTATATCTATTGCTTTAACTCATATGAAAATGAAGATAGAACAAGCAATAGTTGCTTCCACATACAATGCAGCATATGCTGTTGAAAAACATAAAAATAAGGGTATGATAAATATAGGTTTTGATGCAGATTTGATTATTCTTGAAGTAAAAGATTATAGGGAACTTGGTTATTATTTTGGTGATAACCTTAACAGGATTACCATAAAAAAAGGAAAGGTGATTTATGAAAAAAATTGTACTTTTTGACGTAGATGGAACACTTGTAAATGCAGGTGGTGCCGGTAAAAGGGCATTGAATAAAGCAATTATGGAAATGGGGGGAGTAAAAGATGTTTGTAATTTTTTTGAACTTCAGGGTGAAACTGACAGGGTTAATTTCCAGAATGCTTTTTATTTTGCTTTTAAGAAGAAAATGAGTGTAAAGGATTACGAAAAGATAAAAAAGCTTTATCTTAAATATCTTGGTGAAGAGGTTGAGTATTCTGTTAAAAAAAGATTATATCATAAAATAAAAGGAGTTGATAAACTTCTTGATATTCTTTCAAGAAACAAAGATATTTTAATAGGGCTTGGAACTGGAAACCTTCAAGAAGGAGCATATATTAAACTTACTCCATCTGGACTTTCAAAGTATTTTTTATTTGGTGGGTTTGGTGAAAAATATGAAAAAAGAAGTGATATGCTTAAAAGCGCAGTTAAAAGTGCGGAAAAAATCTGTGGAGAAAAAATAAAGCCTTATCAGGTTTATGTAATAGGAGATACAGAAAAGGATGTTATAGGAGCAAAAACTCTTGGGTATCACAGTGCATGCGTGCTGGACGGTTTTGGTGATAAGATTAAGATTCACAGATCTTCACCTGAGCTTATAGAAAAGGATTTTTCAAATATTGATGTATGGCTTATATGGCTTGGAATTAAAAAGGATCCAAAAGGTATTAAAAGAGGAACATATATATGCCCTGATACTCCAATAGAGCATGCTTATTATGGAATGACAGGGCTTGGAAGTTGGACTCAAATTGAAGGGATGATTAAATATTTCCGAGAAAAGAAACAGAAAAAATGATAAATTTTTTATTTTTATTGTTTTTATTCATTTTTAGTTTTACTCCGCTTTGTTGTCAGAGATTAATTAAAGAAACTGTTAAAGAGACAAAACAGAGTTTATCTTTTCCATTTAAAATGAGTAAAAATGGTTTATATCTTACAGGTGTTATAGGAGGAGCAGCTTTTATTTATGTTTTTGATGAAAATATAAGAAATGCCTCTCAAAAAATGCACTCGTCATTTAATGATAATTTTTTTAAAATTGCAAAAAAATTTGGGGATAAAGAAATCGATTTAGCTATTCTTGGAGGGAGTTATCTTTTTGGAGTTTTTAAAGATGATGAGTATCTTAAAGAAACATCATATTTAGCTGCTAAAGCTTTTTTTGTATCAAATGCGGTTATAACTTTCATGAAAGTTTCATTTGGAAGAACAAGACCTTACTATGCTGAGGATAAGGATATGTTCAAACCTTTAAATCTAAAAGACGCTTTTAACTCATTTCCTTCAGGACATTGTGTAAGTGCATTTTCACTTGCAACTGTTTTTGCTTTAAGAAGTAAAACTACCTATACAAAGGTATTTTTTTATTCTCTTGCTACAGCAGTTGCTCTTGAAAGAATTTATTCTGACAAACACTGGGCAAGTGATGTTTTTATAGGTTCAACTATTGCTTATTTAATTTCAAGGAAAATAGTTATGGAAAATGAAAACAAAAACAAAGCCGACTTTTCCTTTAATTTTTCACCTAATACCATTAATTTGAATTATTCATTTTAGAACTAATAATCTTTACTATCCTTCTTCTTTTTGTTCTTTTTCAGAAAGATAACTTAAAAATGAAGTAATTCTAAAACTTTCACATTTAATGCTTTTAATAATGTTAAAAGTATAAGTATGCTTATCTTCTTTTCATCTTTTTCAATTTGACTTCAATCTGACTTGTATAATTTGGATGTAAATCTGATTTTCAGCAAGCTCTTCCTGTGTTTTTTTATATATATGCTATGACGTTTATGTAAATAAAACTTTATAATATTGACAAGCTTTTTTTTTTTGATATTTATAGTTTTACATTATTCCTGAAAAAGGAGGAAAAATGATGAACTGGAAAAAACTCATAAAAAATGTTAATACTGGAGTTATGCTTTTGATAATGGGTATAACTCCTTTTTTTACAAGTTGTGCTACAATTCTTGGTGGCGGGGGAAAACCAGCACATTTACGTGATACATCAAGGATCAGATGGGGATATGTTATTGCAGATGTATTATTTACAGGAGCTATTGGATTAATTATTGATTTTGCAAATGGAGCAATTTACGAAAGCAAAGACATATCTAACAGAAGTGATATTGAAAAAAATATAATGAATGCATTAAATCATAATATGCCAGCATACATAGTTAAAAAGGATGGATATTATAAAGCTAATATGAAAGATGGAAAACTTGAATATCAAAAGGTAGGTGATGAGGAGATTCCTCAGTCTGTGAAAAATAGTATCAATAACTTTATAACAAAAACCTCTTCTCAGAGAAACATAAACTAATAAATTTCCCACGCGCCCCTTGTCCAAAACAAGGGGCGTGGAAAATTTGGCAAAAATGTAAAAAAATAAAATTTTATTAAATGGAGTGAATGACGAAAAAGCTTTTATTTTTGCTTATTTTTTTAAATTTTAATTTTCTTTCAGCAACTGTCATCTATATAGTTAAGACCAAAGCTGCTAATGTAAGAGAGAAACCAAGTATAAATGCGAAAGTAATAGAGGTTCTTTCGCAGTATGAAGAGGTTAAAGTTATTCAGTTTTATGGAAAATGGGTAAAGGTAAAAACCTTAAGTGGCAAGATCGGCTGGATAAATAAAACTGTTGTTGAAAAGGTAGAAGATGAAGAAGTAGAAGATGAAGAAATTAAAACAGAATCTCAAAAAGTCTCTACTTATAACATAGTTCAACAAGCTCCTGTTGCTGTTACTTCTGTTGTACAACAACCATCTACTTCAATAGCTTCAATTGCTGGAACATCAAATATTACTACATCAGTTGAGACAAAACCTGAACCTCAGATAAAGGGATACAAAATTGATAACAGAAAAGAAGAAAGAAGAAGAATTATTGGAGATCATACTTTTCCAACAACCGTCTTATTCCCTACGCCTATTCCGACTGCCAGGTTTGGATTTAGCCAGGGATTTTCTTCACTTTCAGGTAGGTATATTAATTATTATATAGATGATAGTCAAGAAGAAAATTGTATACCTTCAGATGATGAGGGGGAAGAATTTATATGTTTTTTTATTTCAGAAACAAATTGGGGTGGGTTAAATGAAAAATTTGATAGCGGGATAATTATTAATGATTATTTATCTATAGACTTATCAGCAAGTATAAATATAAAAGGTGGAATGGATAAAAAAGATTTTACTTCTTTGAGTGTTAATCCTGAAGGGGTAATTAAAATTGGGCCATCTTTTATTGCTTATAAGGGTGATAATAATCTTTTATTAACCTTGGCTACAAGATTAACTTATGCAAGGGGGATAAATATATCTGCACAAACTGCAATACAAAATTTTTTTGATAGCGTGGGATACGCTATTGTTGAGGCTATAGAAAATGATCCTAATTTTAAATATCCTCCAGAAAGTATTGAAGACTTCTTCGGGATTATTAACAGTACTCATATTACCTCAGGATTATTAGGTGATGCTGTAAAATCTTTTACAGGATCTCTTGTAACTAATGAGTCTGCCTTTGGAATTTCTCCATCTATTGGACTGGTTTATCCGATTAGTGATTATTTGGGAGTACAGAGTTTAATTGAATATAATAGATTGAAAGAAAAATCAAAAACAAAGGCAGGTGGAATTGAAACAGAAACTTCTTCTTTTATAAATTATGGTCTGGGTGTTTCGTTAGATTTCAGGCATTTAATAAATTTTCCTTTAGGGAGTATTCTTGAGTTTTCAAAGGATAATTATTGGGATGAAACTAAATTTGGTTTGGGTTTTTATTATCAGGGGATTGGGGATGTTCAGCTTGGGTTGTTTATATCTCATGGTAAAATATCAAATGACTGGTTTGATTTTAAAATGACTTCTGGAATGTTTAATATAACTTATTTCTTTTAGTAGTCGACAAAAGGATGAGAAGATTGAGAAAGACTTTTAGCCAAATTATTTCTGGCAGAAGTTCTTAATTTTCTTAATATTAAAACTTTAAGATTTATTTGTGCTGAGTCTGATTTATCCATAGATGGTTCTAAGGATGAAATATAAAGAGAATACTGCAATATGCGGAAGTTGATGAGGCAATATTAGGAATAAGATCAGATTTTATAGATAATGATCCTCAACATTTACCAAAGCTGGAACCTACAAGAGAAAATATTTTAAAGGTTTTACAGGAAACTAAGGTTAATAAATAATATGAGGAATGAATATAATGCATAAAATGAGGTTCTGGAAATCCTTGTTGAAAGATTTAGAGAAGAAATTGTGGGTCGGGAAAAGATAATTGATTTCTGGGACAACTTGTTTTATATATGAAACAATATCTAAAACAAAATATATTTATTAATCAAATGCATTAATAAATGAAATGAAGAAACTTGTTAATTAAATGGGAATGGAATTATTTTACATTTCTGAAGAATAATATTCTCTATTACTTTGTTATTTTTAAAATTAAGTAAAAATTACTGGTTCCAAATTATATTAGAAATAAAAAACTTTTCCCATCATCAACTAACCCAACCACCAGCTCACCTGTTAAGGCTTTTATTTTTTAAGCAATTTAACTATTTCTTCTCCATATTTTTTAGCTGCATTTGGTCCATTTGCTGTTATTATGTTTGAGTCGATTTCAATATCGTTGCCGGTATAATTTGCTCCATTTTTAATAAGTTCATCCTTACCATCAGGCCATACAGTTGCTTTTTTATTTTTTAAAAGTCCTGCACGTGCAAGTATAACCGGCGATATACATATTGCTGCAATCGGTTTGTCTTTTGAGTAAAAATCTTTAAATATTTTATGTATCTTTTCGTTGTTAAGCTCTCCAAGTGCTCCAGGCCCTCCAACAAGAGCAAGTATATCGTAATCATCAGGATTTATTTCATCAACTGTTTTATCCACATCTGCTGTAATTTTTATCTTACCTTGTGCTTTGCCTTTCTGGGTTGAGATTGTTTCAACTTTTATTCCATTTTCTTCAAGAATCTTTTTAGGTTCAATATATTCTTCGTCTCTAAATCCTTTAAATGCTATAAAAAGTGCTGCTTTTTTCATAACTACCTCCTGAAAATTTATTATACAATTTTATTATGTCTAATATTGTTAAACTTTATGATAAAATATATTCTCATTATAGAGTTGTAAATTCTTTGATAACACTTTTTTTAGATAAGTGGTGGAGAAAAAAGATGGTGGATTATATTTATAAGCTTAAATCAGAACCTATTAGTATATGTGATGTATGTTGTGGTACTGGTGATTTGACTGAAATTTTAGTTAAAAAGTTTAATAATAGTTTAATCTATGGAGTTGATGCAAATATTAATATGATTGAGTTTGCTGAAAAAAGAGATATGAATGCAGTTTTTATTAATTGTTATGTTTCAGATATGCCTTTTGAGGATGAAAGGTTTGATATTGTAACTATTTCTTTTGCTACAAGAAATCTTTTTTATTCTTCTGATTTTGAAAAAAGTATTTGTGAGATAAAAAGGATTTTAAAAAAAGGCGGATTTTTTGTGAGTCTTGAGACATCTGTTTATAGTAATAGATTTTTAAATCTTTTTTTTAAACTTTTTGTTAAGTTTATGATAAAGATTGTGGTTTTATTATATCCTTCGTCAAAAAATTCATATAATTTTTTGAAAAAAACAGTTCTGAGTTTTAAGGCAGAGGATTTTAAGAAAAAAATAAATGATTATTTTGGTGAAATTTATGTTAAAAAGCTTTTTCCTGGATGTGTGGCTATTGTTGTTGCAAGAAAATAATTTAAGTATATGTAAATCTTTTTTTCCAGATAAGATAAAAAGAAATTAAAAGTATAAAAATATTTGGTAGAAAAAGAATCATTTCAGGTTCTATTATTTCAAGGTCTCCCATCTTTTTAAAGATTATTACTAAAAACCACGTTAAAAATGATATGATTATTCCAGCTGCAAAGCTAAAAGGCTTGCTTTTGATTAAAGATGTTCTAGAAAGCATAAATGATATAAGTGTTAGAGGAAAGTTTATAAATATGAGTGATAGTTTAAAGAATAAGATGTTTTTTTCCTGAGTTATGTCCATTGAAAGATTTTTCTTTTTTTTAATCCTTTGAAGAATATTTTTTATGCTGTATATATTGGCATCAGTTATTTTATCAATTATAATATCCTCAGGATAGGGTAGAAAATTAATTTCATACGTTTTTAAAAATGATGCCTGTGTTTTATTAATGTCTATTAAATTTATGTTTTTTGCTTCCCATATTTTTTTATCATTTCTCCATAATATTTCTTTTGCTTTTATCATAATATTTTCATCTTCTTTTTCTATGTAAACATTTTCAAAATGATTTTTGTTTTTAAGTTTTGAAAAACCAAAGATAATATTTCCTTTCTTTATATAAATGTTTGAACTTAAAGTTTCTTTTGATGATTTGGTTTTTCTATAAAGTGATGTGGTAAAGTGGTCTGTAAATGTTAATGAGATGAGTGTTATTAAAAATGAAAAGATGATAAGTGGGTATAAAAATATTTTTTGAGAAAAACCTGCAGCATAAATTGCCTTGTATTCATTTGTTATGATAAAGTAGTTGAATAACATAACTCCTGAAAGCATTGTTATTAGGGGAGTGATAAGGTGAAGGTAATAAAAGGTATGGTAAATTATATGGGAAATGGGGATTTCTTGATTTTTTTTTGTCATTATGTTTGCCGTTTCAAAAAAATCGATTACAAATATAAAAATAGAAAAAACAAAAAGAAGTGAGAAAAAGTAAATAAAAAGTTTTTTTGTGATATATTTGGTCAATATCTTCATCTTCTGTATTTAAACCTGTATATATAAATTCCTGTTAAAATCATAATCAGCGATGGAAGATAATAAATAAAGTTTATAAACTGTGGTTTTTTATCTGATATTATATTCCCAATAACATTTAGAATGTAGTAAAAAACTATAACTCCAGCACTGAATAAAAATGAAATATATTTGCTTGATCTTTCAAAGTAAAAAGATAATATAAGTGAAAAAATAGCAAAAGCAAAGATTGATATTATAAGAGAGTTTCTCTGGGCTATTTCTTTTTTTATCTGAATAATTTCTTTTTTGTTTTCATTATTTTTAAGTTGATTTTTAAGCTCCTGTGTGGTTTTATATCTCGGTGGCGTATAATATGTTTTGTAATATATTTCAAAAGGAATAAATGTTGTATAGCTTGAAAAATCGCCATAGTTAAATACATCAGGTTTATCATTGTTAATTTGATATATTTTGCCATTATATAAAGTTATTTTAATACCTTTATCTGCCATTTTTTCGTAATTCCCCTTCTCTGCTTTAATCTTTATAAAAGAATTTGTATTGTATGTGTTTTCTGCTTCTCTGAATAACAGAACATCTTTTATTTCTGTCTTTTTAACCTTTTTTGAGTATATTTTAAATGATGAGATGGTCTCAAATGAATTATCTTTAAGATTTATATTTGTTATTCTATTTATCATTATTCTTATATACTCTCTGGACAGAAGTGAGTATTTTGGTGCTATTTCATAAATGAGTTTTGTTGAAAAGATGGTCAAAAGAATAACAAAAACTAAAAATGTTCTTGTTATCTCAAAATATGAAAAACCACCAACCTTTATAGCTATTATCTCACCTCTTTGACTTAACTCTCCGACCGTTAAAAAAATTGAAAATACCATACAAAATGGCAGAGATGTAGATATTATTGAAGGAGTAAGGTATAGAAGTGATTTAAAAAGATAATAAAGAGATATGCCTTTTGTTATTTCTTCATTGTTTATTATCTGAATGAATGAAAATATAAGTGATATTGAGGTAAAAAGGAAAAGAGAAACTACAAAAAATCCAGCAAAATACTTTAAAAAAAGTCGTTCAACTTTGTACATAGTTAATAAAAACTTAATAACTATTATATATAATTTATTTATGTTAAGGTGATTGCTTGGTGTTATGAGAAGATTTTTTATATTGATAATTCTATTTTTTTGTTGTTATGATCTTTATTCTTTTGAATTTTCTGATTTTTTAAACTCAATTTCAGATTACACTGAACTTAAAGTTAAAACAAGTGATTATATAAAAGTTGATAAAACTCAAGGGACAGAGGTTAAAGAAGATGAAAAAACAGAAATTTTTAGATGGGGGGTTGATAAAAAAAGATGGAATGATTTTATTGAAAAGATGGAAAAAGGTGCATTAGAAGAAGATATAGAGGTAAAAACTTCAACAGAAATTGTTGAGATATCATCTCCTTCAACTCCTATTCAATCAAAGGTAGAGTTTCTTGATAGTGGAACATCTTTAAGTGTTACAGGAAGAAAGGTTATTTCTATAAATTATTCTGGTAGAAAATATCTAAATGAACAGACGAATATAACAAGACAGAGATCAACAAGTCTTTTTGATATAAACCAGCAACTTCAAATAAGAATGCAGGGTAAAGTTGGTGAAAAGATAACTGTCAATGTAGATTATGATGATACCAAGGCTGATAAACAGGATATATCAATTGTTTATCAGGGAGATCCACAGGAGGTTGTTCAGAATATTTCATTTGGTGATATAGACCTTTCATTACCATCAACAGAGTTTGTTTCTTATAACAAGCAGCTTTTTGGAATAAGAGCCGATATAAAGACATCAAGGTTTAAGGCTACATTTATAGGATCAAGGACAAAAGGACAGACCAGATTAAAACAGTTTAAAGGAAATACTCAGTTTAGAACAGTTGATATTATGGATAGTTCATATATAAGGCGAAGGTATTATGATATTACATTTAAATCACCAACAAGATTGCCTCTAAAACCAGGGAGTGAAAAAATTTATATAGATCAGCAGACAAATGAGCCTGTGGATGGAATTATAATTTCTTCAATTACTGCTGATGATCTTATGTATTCTAGTATCACTTATACTGGAAGATTTAAACAACTTGTAAGAGGAATTGATTATACTATTGATTACAATAAAGGGCTTGTTATTTTTTCAAGGAGTTTGAATCCTCAGGATGTTGTTATAATTGATTATCAAAATAATAATGGAAGCTGGCTCAGGGATGAAAATGGAAGTGGAAGATATAAGCTGTTAAAAACAAAAGATGATATTTATATTTCAAATCCATCTGAAAACGGGTGGAATAATGAAATAAAAACGTATTATTTTATTGGTTATACAAATATAGTTAGAGATGATGGGCAGGGTAATTTTATATTAAAGGTTCAAAATTTTAATAGACAAGAGATAGGCCAAAGTTTAAATCCTGTCCAGAAATATCCTGATACCATAGAGGTTGATTTTGAACAGGGTATAATACATCTTTTAAGACCATTCGGTTCAGAAACAGATCCAGATACTCCAGATCCTGTCACATATTCACCAAGTCCCTTACCGAAAAGGATAATACATATTGAATTTTATTCAAGAATAAAAACATTTTATCTTGAACCAAACATAGTTTTAAATTCAGAAATTGTAAAGGTTGATGGCCAAAAATTTGTAAGAAATCAGGATTATTATTTAGATTATGATTCTGGTTTTCTTACATTTTATAACACAGATAAAATTTCTTCTGAAAGTGAGATAGAAATAATTTATGAAGTTTCACCGTTTGGAACTTCAAATCAGACACTTGTTGGCGGAAGGTTATCATACAGCATATTTAAAAATACAACCTTAGGTTTAACCGCACTTTATCAGGGTGGAGCAAAATCATCAAAAGCACCATTAATAACAGATATAGCTTCAAGTATCTTTGTTTATGATACAGATATCCAGATAGATACTTTAAATTTATTTGGAATAAAAAGTAAATTTTCAGGTGAGATTGCAAAATCAAGATTCACTCCAAATATGAATGATTTTGCTTTGATTGATAATATGGAAGGTGCAAAACAGGAAGATTCTGCTTCTATGGATAAAAATTACTGGTATATTGCCTCAAATCCATCACAAATACCATCACATCCTGATACAATTAAATGGGATACCAGAGAGATATATTCAAAAGAAATAAATCCAAATACTCCTGATGATTCAAAACAGCATATTCTTGTTCTTGACTGGGATTTCAGTATTTCAACTGAGGCTTCTATAGTATATGTGTTTTCGAAGTCTGGTCTTGATTTTTCTCAGAAAAAAACCCTGGAGATAACTTTAAGCGGTGAGGGTTTAAGTGGAAATGGACCTTTGATCAATATACATCTTGGTCAGGTAAATGAAGACTCTGATGGTAGCGGTGGAATGACTCTTGTATGTTCAGGTAAAGTTATTTATAATGCTCCAAAAACTGAGGATATAAACTGTGATGGTGTACTTTCACCAGAAGAAGATAAAGGCTGGATATATGAGTTTACAATGCCTGATAACAGTAAGATAACAAAAAGATTTGGAGAAAATAACGGAAGAATTGATACTCAGGACCTTGATGGGAATGGGAGACTTGATGCAGAAAATCCTTTTATTGGAGGTTCTTTTGGGTATCAAACAGGCACTAAATTTATTGATTTAAATGCAGGTAATTCACAGACCAATGAGGTTAATTTTAATAGTTGGCATACCTGGGTTTATACACTTTCTATACCACAAAATGAAGCTTATAAATGGTCAAATATAAAGCAATTAAGAATTTCTCTAATAAAAAAAGATAATTCAACGCCAGTAAGAGGAAGACTGAAGATAGCTAAAATAGCTGTTGTTGGTAATACCTGGAATGTAAATAAATCAACATCGACTGAAGAAAAACTTGAGGTTTTTACTGTAAATAACATTGATAATCCTGATTATACTCCTATCTTCAATGCAGGTGGGGAAGTTAGTTCGGTCTATAATGATTTATATGGTTCAGTTGAACATCAAAAATCAGTTAGTGGAAAAAGCAACATTATAGAGCAGTCTTTAGCTATTTCATATTCATCACTTACTGCTATATCTTCCTCATATATTTATAGAAAATTTTCTTCACCACTGGATATTTCCCAACATAAAGAATTTAGATTTATGCTTTATAATAAACCTGAAAATGGTGTAACTGATAATCTTAAATTCTTTATAAAGCTTGGTGATGAGAATAATTATTATAAAGCTTCTATTAAGCTTAATTTTACAGGCTGGAAGCTTTTCAAGATAAATCAGTTAGATCTTAATAATGATGGGGTTAGTGATCTGTGGGTTGGTGAAAGTGACGTTGAGGTGTCAACAGCTGGTAAATTTTCACTTCAGCAGTTTTCTCAGATTATATGTGGGTTTGATGTTGTGGATAGTTCAACATATAGTGGTGTTATTTATCTTAATGAGATTCATCTTGCAAATCCTGTTATAAGAAATGGTAATGCAAGAAAAGTTTCTGGAGATTTTGAGATACCTGGTTTTGCAACATTTGGTGGGAAACACAGATTTGTTGATAGGTCATTTCAGACACCTGTAACTGCCATAACTAATCAGGATAATGAACAAAATACTGGATATTTAAATCTTTTAAAACCTACCTTTTTCCCCACAAGTTATACATACTCAAGACAGATAATAAATACTCCAAATATATATACGACAGGAGTAAATAACCTTGTAAATCTTCTAAATCAAGGAAAGGTTAAAAAAGAGGATATAACAGCCAATGGACTTTTGAATATACCTTTTATTCCTAAGACAAATCTTTCTTATATCAGAAATAGAGTTGAGTATGAATTGATGAATAGAGAAGATGATAAAAATACATATAATGCTTCAACAAATTTTTCTCCATCACTAAATCTATTTATAATTCCAAAAAATGTTTCACTTTCATATACCTATATTGATAATAAAGTGAATTATAATCCACCATATATTTCAACATCTGATTATTATAATACGCAAGAAATAACAAATAACTATTCCATAAAACTTAATTTTACTCCATTAAAGAACTGGAGTTTAAATCCTTCGTATTCTTTGAATAAGGTTGATGAAAAAAGAAGAAATCTTGGTGATTTTTCTGAACTTTCATATCCAAAATCATTGAGACAGGATATTGGGATTAACTCCAATATAAAAATAGGATGGTTTTCTCCATATTTTAGTTATTCAGTTAATATAACTGAAAATAATAACCTTAATGTAACCACTGTAACACTTGCTCAGCAAACAACCTTTTATAATATAGGAGAAATTAAAAGTATTAATAGAAACGCTGATGGTTCTATCAATCTCACATTAAATATGAACGAGGTTTTGAAAGGCTTTAAACCTTTAAGATCTATGGTTATAACCTCATCTTATCGACTTCAGGATGGTGATGTATGGCAGAATATTGAGAAAAATTATGATGTTAAAGATAAATTATGGCTCAGAGATAGTTTAAAACCTAAAAACCCTTTTGCTCAGCGTATTTCAGCTACATTCAGAGACAGTTATAATTCTTCTTTAAGATGGCAGCCATTTGAGTCAGTTGTTTTTTCAAATGAAAGATTAAGACCTCTTTCAACAATATCAATATCAAATAATTTCAATTATTTCAGACAAGATAGTTATAATAATCAGGTTTATACACAGAGTATCAATAAAACCTTTCCGGACCTTATTTTCTCAATTTCACAGCTTGATAGAGTTTTCTCATTTAAAAATACAGCAAAAAATATGAATATGAATATAAGATATTCCCTCAATACAAATACTATACTCAATACATCCGAAGATAAAACAAGAACAGTTTCAGGTGATTTAAGATTTGATCTTTTAAATTATATTAATACGTCCATTGCTTACAGTAACAAACTGACAGAAAAGAAAGATCTAAAACTTTATCAAATTACCAGTTATAATAAAAAAGATGATTTTTCAATTCAGGGAACTTTTGATTACAAAAATTATAGATTTACTCCAAGGATTGATTATTCAAAAGATTATGCAGAAACTACATTAAAGACTGTTGTAACAAATACAACAGTAATAACTCCAAGTCTTTTGATAAAAACCGATATAAAAATTCCTGCAGTACTCAAATTACCATTTATGAATAAAACAGCTTTTGAAAACAGAATAATATGGACTACCAATATGAGTTATGCTATAAAAACTTCAAAGGTTTCTGTTAATGATAATAACAGGCTTTTCTCACTTACATCAAATGCTGATATGGAAGCAACAAAAAATCTAAGAATAGGGATGAATCTTTCAATTCAAAGGTACTGGCATAAATATTTAAAACAGGAAGAGTATTTTTCGTATCAATTTGGAGCAAATGTAATCTTGCAATTTTAGGAGAAGTATGGATTTTATTATGAAACTAACTGATATAATATTACATCTTGATAAATATCTTGATCTTGTTATAAAAACTTTTGGACAGTGGTTTTACCTTATCCTTTTTTTGGTAATATTTTTTGAAACAGGGCTTGTCGTAACTCCATTTTTGCCAGGAGATTCTTTACTTTTTGCGTGTGGAACATTTGCAGCTATTGGATTGATTGATCCTGTAAAAACTTTTTTTATTATTTTTGTAGCTGCTGTAGTTGGTGACGGAGTTAATTATCATATAGGGAAATTTTTAGGTCAAAAAGCTTTTGAAAAATATCCAAGGATATTCAAGAAGGAATATATTGAAAAAACCCATAGTTTTTATGAAAAATATGGCGCCAAAACCATAGTAATAGCAAGATTTGTTCCAATAGTTAGAACCTTTGCTCCGTTTATGGCAGGTCTTGGATATATGAGTTATAAAAAGTTTCTATTTTATAATGTTTTTGGTGCTTTTTTATGGTGTGTTATTGTATATCTGGGAGGATATTTCTTGGGTAATATACCTTTTGTTAAGAATAATTTTTCATTGGTTATAATTTTGATAATACTTGTTTCAGTTTTGCCGATGATAATAGAATATTTAAAGCATAGAAATAGGACTTAAGACCTATTGATTTAAGGTATCATTGGGCTTGACATTTTATGTAAGTTATATTAAAACATTAATGGAGGCAAGGATGAAATTTATTTTGGTGGTAGTAATTATAACAGTTCAGTTAGTAAGTGGGGGTGAGAAGTCTGTAGAGAGTATCAGGAGAGATTTTTCATTTAATAAAGAAGTTATGAATGATGTAGGTCCAAATGAGATTATTAACAAGACATTGAGTAACATAAAATATTCGACGAAGGTGGTGGGGGATGTTAGTAAAGCGGCAAAGGAAGATCCAGGGTATTACACATTGAAGGAAGAAGTGAGGGTGGAGATAAAAGAAATAAAAGAAGAGAGGGAGGTTAGGTTACCTGAGTATTATAACGTGGATAAAGGTATTGGTGATGCGTTAGTAAGCATAGAGAGGATAATAAATCTTGGGACTAAGATATGGGATATGGTAGTAGCAAACCGTCCGGTGGCTAATATAGATACTAAGTTTGCGACAGCATTACCTATGGGTGTGAGTGGAGCAAGTGAGTTAGATGGGTGGTCTAAACCGAGGACTTATTTAGTATCATTTTATTTTGAGAACTTATATGGTATAGATGTAATAAACGTATCATATCGAGTTACATATATATATAATGGTAGCTATAAAGGTAAGGGTAAGTATTTAGGGGCGGTATGGGCTATAGCTGAGAAGATAGAGGTAATGTGGGGATTTTGGTTTGATATGCAGGCATATGTTCCTGACGTTACGATAGTTAATGTAGGGACGAATCAAAATCCGGTAGCGTCATTACAGCTTAATGTTAGTTGGACAGCATCAAGTGTATTGAAGACGATAAAGGGTAGTGATGTATTTTACATTCAGGGGGATGGGTATATTGAAAGGATAGCAAATTCATTATAAGGAATTAAGGAGGTATAAGATGAGAAAAGTAATATTAATAATAACGATGATAGCAGGTAGTAGTATGATGTTAATTGGTAAGGAGATAAAGAAAGAATATGATGAGAAATATTTTACAATAGGAGATATTAAGATAGAAGAAGTGATGAATGTTAGTAAAGGGGGTGGGATACCGATAAATCCACCTGAAATAAATCCCGTACCTAAACCTGAGGAATTACCAGAACCGCCGGAACCATCAAAGCCTGAAGAACCTTCCCAGCCACAAGTCCCATCTACTGAGCCAACATTTGGTGATACAATAAATAATGTTAATGCGGTGCTTGATACGATAGATAAAATAATAAACATGGCTCAGAAGGTATGGGAGGTGATAGAGAAGAACCAGCCTGTGGTTAATATTAATGTGAATTATGCGAATGCAGTTCCTTATGGTATTCAGCACTGGACACAGTTACAGGGATGGTCAAGACCACAGACTAAAGAATATTCATTTGTAGCGAAGAACACATATGGTATGGAAGTAGTGAAGGTGAGATACCAGGTACAGTTCAGACATAGTGGGAATTATCAGGGGAAAGGTAAATTTTTAACAGGAGTTACAGTGGAACCGATAAGTGTAGAGACAGCGTGGGGATATAAAGTAAGTTTGACAGCTGAAGTACCTGATTCAACGATAGCCAATGTTGGGACCGGTGAAGATTTGATAGCTTCGATGCAGGTGCAACTTAAATGGACGA
>FWWL01005581.1_pt1 | contig 18979 bp, 21 predicted proteins | sample 2228331 | NCBI WGS metagenome assembly FWWL01 (sample SAMEA103939775, study PRJEB20133) | metagenome
AAAAAAATCCCTTGTCACAATAGACAAGAAGATTCATTCGAAGCCATTTTCATTATATCAGCGCAGTCCTGAATCTAATAAATGGCTCCTCGTGCTGGGCTCGAACCAGCGACAACTCGATTAACAGTCGAGTGCTCTACCAACTGAGCTAACGAGGAACGTCTAATCAATAATGTATACTATACCACACCATATTATTCACATTCAAGTGTCATATTCACCCAATTCCCTAATAAGGCATATGCTGAAGAAACACATCCTCTAAAAGGGAGGGAAAGAGTATGCCACAATGGCTACGCAATCAATTGACGCGTGCTTTTTATGGCAAAGATCGTCGTCAAATCCGACTATTGAATGACTGTTGGTTTCTATACAACCAAAAAAATAAGGCTTAGCAGATTTTCTGCTTTTGCCTTATTTTTTAATTACTCTACTTTAAACTTCTGAATATTTTCTTTCAAATGATTCGCAAGTTGCTGTAAAGATTCTATATTCCCAACCACTTGTTGCATGATCGCCGATGTTTGTTCAGACGCTGCTGCAACTTCCTCTGAACCAGCGGATGTTTCCATCGCCACAGCAGAAGATTCTCTAGCGTGTGTAGCAATATCGGAAGTGGATATCTCTTGTTTCTTCACTAATGATTCAATATTTTCAACGGATTGAATAACTTTACTCATCGCCGCTTCGATTGCCTTAAATGCTTCTTGCGACTTTCCAGCCGCCTCTTGCTCTTGCTTCGCCTTATCAACGCTTCCTTCCATCTGGTGAGAAACGATCATAATTGACTTTCTTACGTCTCCTATAATTTCATCGATTTGTTTAGACGCCTCCGAGCTTTGCTCAGCTAGAGATCGTACTTCTTTCGCAACTACGGCAAAACCTCTTCCATGTTCTCCTGCACGTGCCGCTTCAATCGCTGCATTTAATGCCAATAGGTTAGTTCTCTTGGCGATAGCATTCGACGTTTCTACTATGGACACGATACGAGCTGTATGATTATCTAATTCTTTAACAGAGTTGGAGGAAGAAAGGGCTGAATGCGATAAATTCTCGATTCCGTTTATAAGACGGGAAATCGCCTTGTCGCTTTCTTGAATGGTGTCTTGAGTCATTTTTGCATTTTGAGATACTTCTGCTGTTTTCTCATGGATCTCAAAAACAATTTGCTGTAATTGCTGCACTCCATCATCTGTTTTTTGGCTAAGAATCGCTTGGTGTTCAGCACCGCGTGAGATTTCATCAATTGTTGTAGCTACTTGCTCCGCACTTTCAGATACTTCCTTTGCAACAATAAATAATTCTTGTGATGTACTGGCCGTCTGAGTTGATGCAGAAACAACATCTTTTGCTAACGATTGAAGGCCATCAACCATATGATCGAATGCTGTGGCCAACGTACCGATTTCATCATTTCGTCTAATATCTGTTCGCAACGTTAAATCCCCACCAGCAATCGCCTGCGAGACGCTAACCAATTTACGCATCGGTTTAACGAGACGTTCAGCAAAAACGTACCCTACAATCAATACAACGACACTAGAGGCAAGAATGACAAACGTGACAAACCACTGCATTTTTGATACGACAGCTAATGCTACTTCTTTTTCTGTCTGGATGAAAAATGTCCAATCGTATTTAGCATCATATGCATAGGCAACGACTTGATCCACCCCGAACTGATCTTTATATTGGTCGACATGAGAATAGATAAGGGCGTTTTGTTTAGACGTTTCATTATCCCACTTTTCACTATTCACTTGTTGTGTGAAATCCTCGACAGCCTTGTGTGAACCAATCTTACCTTGTTTTAACTCATCAGCTTTTAATTTCTTCTTATCAGGACCTACCCATTGCTCGTCCACTAATTCTTTTTGATCGTGGGCAACAAGGAAATTGCTACCATTCAACATGAAGAGATCTTGAGCTTTGTTTTGATCTTCTCCAGCAATATTGGACCATATGTTTTCCATTTGCAAACGTGTAAAAATAACGGCTTTAGGTTGTTCAAGTGTGTTCAACACCGGGACGGCAATTTCTAAGTAATATTTTTGATAAAACATAGGATCAGGAACGATCGAAGAAATATACACGCCATTCTTTTTGACCATATTGATTAGTTCCTTATCTCTTCCCTCACTGTTTTTAATCCCTTGGTAACCTACATTCGCTATTTCATTTCCTTCGATATCTAAATAACGAAGGGCTTTAAAGTTCCCGGATTCGCTTGCTACTTTTTGTAACGTTGCCCTAATGTCAAATGGTTCCTCTATGCCGGCAAGGGATCCACCAAGTACTTTCATTCCATCAACAGCATTATCGACGTAAACTCTCATCGTTTGCAATTTACTAATTGCCGTGTCTTTCGATTGCGAGCCGACGGTATCGCTTATCGTATTTGACGTGTACGGAATCAAGGTTCCCCCTAAGACAACCCCTAGTAAAATAACGGAGACCAAAAAGGCAATTGTAATTTTTGCTCCAATGCCCTTTACATTCAACTTTTTTAAAAATGCTTTCGTTGGCATAACCTTTTTGAAGTTAATGCTTTTTAATTTTCCCATAATTCTCTTAAATACATCTTGATCCCCCATGTACATCCCCCTCAAATGATGACCATATACTATATTTTCGGCATTTTCGTCATATTGTTTATGCCGGAGGAATCATCGACAATCCAACACGTTCTTTAACATGGTCTACTTGCTGTACCCATACAGTTACTTGATCACCGACTGAAACGAGATCCATCGGATGTTTGACAAATCGATCGCTCATTCTCGAAATATGAACGAGACCGTCGTTTTTAATCCCTATATCAACGAATACACCAAAATCGACGACATTCCGAACCGTTCCTTGTAAAGACATCCCCTCATATAAGTCCTCCATCTTCAAAACATCCGAATGAAAAATGGGAGCAGGAAGCTGATCTCGAGGATCACGCTTTGGTCTAGCTAAACTGTCAAGGATATCTCGTAAAGTAGGAATTCCTGTCTCTAACTTTCTAGATAGGTCCTCCAAATCAACCGATTGGAGTTTATTCGCGATTTCCTTCGTTCCGATTTCATCCAACGAAATCTGTAAAAGTTTTAACAACTTCTCGACGAGCCCGTATGATTCGGGATGGATCGGTGTTTGATCAAGTGGGTGTTCGCCTTCATTAATTCGTAAAAATCCGATACACTGCTCAAATGTTTTCGCACCGAGACGAGGGATTTTTGTTAGTTGTTTACGATTAACAAACCTTCCGCTTTCTTCTCTTTGTTTTACGATATTTTTTGCGATCGTGCCACTGATGCCAGATACATATTGCAAAAGGGAAACAGAAGCTGTATTCACATCAACGCCAACATGGTTAACGGCTGTTTCAACCACGAATTGTAATCTATCTTCTAATTTCTTTTGAGAGACGTCGTGTTGATACTGGCCTACTCCGACCGCCTTCGGCTCAATTTTCACAAGCTCCGCTAATGGATCTTGTAAACGGCGCGCAATCGAGATCGCACTTCTCTCCGCTACGTCCAATTCCGGGAATTCTTCCCCAGCAAGCTTGGATGCAGAATAAACACTCGCTCCTGCTTCGTTAACGATGATGTAGCTTACTTTTTTTGTACATTCTTTAATGACATCCGTGACGAACTGTTCCGTCTCTCTCGAAGCTGTTCCGTTTCCGATTGCGATAATTTCAACGTTGTAACGGTCGATGAATGAAAGCACCGTTCGCTTCGCTTCCTCTACTTTCTTTACAGGGGGAGTCGGATAAACGACAGCTATTTCTAATACTTTACCGTTTTCATCAATGACAGCTAGCTTGCATCCTGTTCGGTACGCTGGGTCCACACCGAGTATGACCTTTCCTTGAACCGGTGGTTGAAGGAGAAGTGGGCGCAAGTTTTCGCTGAAAATATGAATAGCTTGTTCTTCTGCCATTTCTGTTAACTGATTCCGTATCTCCCGCTCGACTGATGGAGCAATAAGTCTTTTGTAACTGTCTTCCATCATCGCAACGAGTAAATCCACTACGACAGACTTGGAGTTCGCAATGACTTTTTTATGTAAATATTCAATTGCTTTCTCTTCTTCACCATCGATAGAAATACGCAGCACTTCTTCACGTTCTCCACGGTTCATGGCTAACACGCGATGAGCAGGACACTTGTATACAGGTTCTGAGTAATCTGCGTACATTTCATAAACGCCGAGCTCTTCCTTGTTTTTGGCAGTTGAACGAATGATCCCCCGCTTGAACGTCTGTTCCCGAATCCATTGTCTGTAAGTAGGATCCTCCGCTATTTGTTCAGCCAAAATATCGAGCGCACCTTGGGTTGCCTCTTCTGTCGATGTAACACCCTTCTCTTCATCGATGTAACGGCTTCCCTCCGTCTCGACACTCCCTGATGTGGGCTGAGACCAGATCCATTCAGCAAGAGGCTCTAAGCCACGTTCTTTGGCGACAGTTGCACGAGTACGTCGCTTTTGACGGTACGGTCTGTAATAATCTTCAACTTCTTGAAGTTTCGCAGCAATTATTATTTGCTTTTGTAGTTCTTCCGTAAGCTTTCCTTGTTCTTCAATGAGTCGAATGACTTCTTCTTTTCGTGTATGTAAATTCCTTAAGTACTGAAGCCTTTGTTCAATTGCACGTAATTGGTTCTCATCCAATTCACCAGTCATTTCTTTACGGTAGCGCGCGATAAAGGGAATGGTATTTCCCTCGTCCAGAAGTTCGATCGTACGTTTAACCTGTGATTTGGAGATGACCGTTTCCGTTGATATTTGATCGATCATTTGTGATTCGATGTTCATTTGTTCCTCCTAATTGTATTGAAAGTGTATGTCTATTGTAAAAGATTTCTGTTGAGTTCGCTACGTTGATGCTAAAGTCCTGCAATTAAGTAGCAAAAGCACCTCAACTGGGTTGTAACCCTTGTATGAGGTGCTTTCATTTACTATATATTTAATTTTTATTTACAATTCTCGGCTGAGAATCTAAGTTCGTATCTTGGTGACAGGTAGGACACTTCAGTCCCGTTATGTCGGTTTTACCTTCCTCTACATAGAAGGAAAAGTTACATGGCTCACAGCTCATTTTCAGTAAGCGATCGATAATGACATGGCTAGGCTGACCCTCTAGATCAGTATCAATCAATTCGACATGCATCTCTGGATGTGTATCATCGTCCGCAATCATTTTCCCGTTAATCTCAGACAGATTTCGCCATCCTTCTTCGAGCGTATGCTGCTCTAATTCACTGTGAGATGACTTATTCATCATCACAATCGCTAAATTCATTAGTTGATCATTCGTTAGTTCTTTAAAGGCTAATTCAACGTTTTTCCGTATCCAAAATGCTTTTAAATGCTCTTCTGTAAAAATAAAACGTCCTAGTTTATTAATAACTACATTTTTCAACAGAGTCCCACCTCCACTATATATCCTAATTATACCACAACGGGAAAGAGACGAAAGCTACATACACTCCGATACTTCGAGTTGTATGACTTCGCGTAACTTTATGAGTGCCCGACGTTGGAGACGGGATACGTGCATTTGTGAAATCCCTAGCATTTCACCTGCATCTTTTTGACTTAAGTTTTCGAAGAAAGTGAGATTAATGATTCCTCTTTCTTGCTCTGATAGCGTTTGTAATGCTTTACGAATAATCATATTGTCTTCTACTTGTAAGAAGCCAATATCCTTATCACCAATTAAATCGAGTAACGTCACGATACTACCATCGGAATCTGCTTCAATCGGACTGTCAACTGAGAGCGCATTGTAGCTTCGTCCCATCTCCATCGTTTCCAACACTTCTTCTTCGGATACTTCTAGGAATCTAGCGATTTCCGACACTTGTGGAGAACGTTGCAACTGAGTCGTTAGCTCTTCAACCGCCTTTTTAATTCTTGGTCCCAATTCTTTAATTCGCCGAGGTACGTGAACGCTCCACGTTTTATCCCGCATATAACGTTTGATTTCCCCTACGATGGTCGGTACGGCAAATCCCTCGAATGGACGTCCGAAAGATGGATCATAACGTTTACATGCTGCAAGTAAACCGATCATTCCCACTTGAACCAAATCTTCAAACGGTTCTTGTCCTTTAGCAAAACGGGCTGCAAGACTATCCACCAAATTCTTATAATGTAGCACCAACTGGGTTTGAACTTCTTCGGTTGACCCTGACTGATAAGCTAATATGAGTGCTGTAATTTCTTCGACTGACTTATTGTGGCTGTGTGGTTTCGGGGATGACTGTGTCATCATTCTCCACCCCATCCCTATTTAGGTACTTGGTCATGACGACAATGACGCCATTATCAGAATTAATTTCAACGGAATCCATTAATGACTTCATTAAAAAAATACCCATTCCACCTTCATTAAGTTCGTGCAAAGGCGTATTATGATCAACCGGTCCGAGGCGACCGCGAATGGCTTCGTAATCAAAGCTTTGTCCATGATCAATAATCATAATTTCTATTCGATCTTCAAACAATCCACAACCAATGATCATCAGTCCATCAAGGTGATTTTTATAAGCATGATTAACCGCATTCGTACAGGCTTCCGCCACAGCGACTTTCATATCCTCAATCTCATCATAACTAAACCCCATACGATTAGCTAAACCCGAGACGAGAAGTCTTACGACGCCGACATATTCAGGCTTTGCTGGTACCTTTAGTTCGACAAACTCTCTTTTTTCATTCATGTATTATCCCCTCCTCGCTCTTTGAGCATAGAGACATGAATGATTTCAGATAATCCCGTAATATCGAATAAACGAGCAACTCTCGGAGTTAGATTGGTGAGGGATAGTTCCGACTGATTAGGTACCGAGCCTTTGTGTGCGCCTACGAATATCCCCAACCCCGTACTATCCATATACTCAACGCCATGTAAGTTCACTTCGATAACGTGGTTTATTCGTTCACAGAGAGGGAACAATACCTCTCTCACTTTCGGTGCGGTATAGGCGTCAATTTCCCCTATAATATTTACGCGTGTATGATCCTCTGTAACATGAACAGTATCAATTTTCAAATCCACTACTTAACCCCTCCTATACATTCAAACATAGCTATAGTTACCCCTTAATAGAAAATCGCAAACATTTAAACGATAAAAGATAGTTATATTCTACGAATGACGATTAACGTATGATCATCAGACAGTTCACAACCTGCACGTTGAAACAGCTCTCGATAAACCGTATCAACAATATCCTGCGCAGGTAAGTGAAGAGTAGTGTGAAGAAGGTCGATTAACCCTTCTCTTTCTAAAAATTGGTTATCAATTTTACACTCTGTTACTCCGTCTGAGAACAGAACAACCATGTCCCCAGGTAATAAATGCACTTGATACTCATCATATTCAACCTCTTTAGATACACCTAACAGGAGCCCTTTCGACACTAAATCAGTGAATTGATTTTCTTTCGCATTATAAAAAAGACCAGGCTCATGGCCTGCCGAGGAGTAAGATAACGTGTGGTGTTTCATGTGATAATTACCATAAAGCATAGAGATGAACATTGAGGAACCGATATTTTTCTCCACAACTCCGTTTAAGTTCGAAAGCATTTCCGACGGGGATAGACGATGAGATTGAAGGCTATCCATAGCGTACTTTATCATAGACATGCTCATGGCAGCAGGAATACCTTTCCCAATAATATCAGCAATGGCAATACCAAGTTCATATTTACCTTGAAACAAAAAATTATAATAATCCCCGCTCATTTGAGAGGCGGGGACAGATACGACACCAATTTCTACTTCTTCTAATTGTGGAGTATCTGGCAACAATGATTGTTGAACACCCATGGCGAGTTTAATTTCTGACTCTAATTGATCTTGTTTCGAACGAAGGCTCTGATGCTCTCGATAAGCAATTCCGTATCCAATCATCACTTCCAATAAAAATTGAGAAGCGTTCACCATTTCTTCTGATGTATCCGGTTTTGCATCTTTGATTGCCGCAATATGATAACTGACAATTTCCTCAGGAGAAATTTGATGTTCCATCATCCACTTACTAAGCTGCTGACCGGCATAAAGATACCCTTCTTCTTTCGAGTCCATGTAAAGGACAAGTAGATCTCGATATTGTATATCTAATGGATGTTTATCCATGCTTCACCCCATTATTTAACAGAAATCAATTTCTCCATTTCGTTGCTTCAATTCTCGTGCCACGACCAGTTGCGGAATCAATATAAAATTCATCCATCAAGCGCTTCACGCCCGGAAGCCCGGCGCCTAATCCGTTGGAAGTAGTGTACCCATCCTCCATTGCCAAACGAATGTCCCCGATTCCGGGGCCATGATCTTCAGCCACAATCTTTAGTCCGACTCTTCCGTATTCATGAATTTCTGTTATCGTAATCTTTCCTGGATTTGCGTAAAGGTAAATATTGCGTGCAAGCTCTGAGATTACGGTTGTAATTCTCGCTTGATCAACATCACCAAACCCTAATTCTTTTGCTAATTGGCGGCCAAGCTGTCTTGCAGCAACGATATCCCATTCATTATTGACATCGATACATGGTTGGATGGCCATAATTAACCCTCAATTCAACTTGGATCGAAATGAGTAAATATGCGACCAGTTTTAGAATAGGTATTCTCATCGTAGTTCCACCTCTTTACTTAAGAGATAACGTTTATTACAATAAAATACTCTTCACATCAAATCATTTAAATTGTATCAAATGAGAAATGCGTTTGTCACGTTAATGCCAAAAAAACGAGGAAGCTCATCCTCGTTGTCGTGTGTATCGTATAGTACAAAGGTTTTAAGTTACCTTAAAAATCAATCAATCCCAGACTAATCTGTAGTGACTCATCCACTTTGTGCATCATTTCGTCGTCTAACTGAGTGATTTTATCCGTTAAACGTTGTTTGTCAATCGTCCGTATTTGCTCTAACAGAATGACAGAATCACGTTCAAACCCATAGGTTTCGGCATCAATCTCCACATGGGTCGGTAATTTTGCCTTTTGAATTTGAGCTGTTATCGCTGCAACGATGACTGTCGGACTAAATCGATTTCCAATATCGTTTTGTATAATTAAAACCGGGCGAACTCCGCCTTGTTCAGAACCAACAACAGGCGAAAGATCGGCAAAATAGACGTCCCCACGCTTCACGATCAAGGATTACACCCCGCTAACTAAGCGGTCCAATGTATTGTCAGCTTCCTCTTCTGCTCCAAAAGCTTCCGATGCCATATTGAGATTAATATTGGCCATTTCTAAGTACCCTTTTTGCATCGTTTCACGGATGTAGCGTTTTTTTCGTTCTGTCAAATATAATTTCATCGCTTGTCGAATAAATTCACTTCGATTTGATTGTTCCCGTTCAACTACACCATCTACCTCTTGAAGTAAATGTTGCGGCAAACTGATCATAATCCGTTTCACATTCATATTAGACATTCACTCGCCACCCCCACAATTACCTAACAACATCAATGAACTACGGTACGGTATCACATTTCATTATGTCAAAAAGATTGTATAAATATACTCAAAACATGACGATATATGTTTATTCGTCATTTTCTTGAACATTCCTGCTTTTAGACTTGCCTATATTATTCCTCATCATGAATGCAATGTAATAACGAATCAAAAAATGCATTCGTGAAGAATTTTACCACAATTTATTAGTAACCGCAATGATCCTCCCTTCTTGAAAGTACACTCGCGGAACTCGAAAATTCAATGCGCAGCTAATTTCATAATTAATCGTTCCTAATTTACTTGCCATTTCATCGATGGATATTTCCTCTTTTCCTTGACGTCCATAAAGAACGACCTCATCTCCAACAGCAACATTCCCAAGCTCTGAAACATCGACCATGATTTGGTCCATGCATATTTTACCAACAATTGGAACACGGATACCATGAATAAGCACTTCACCACAATTAGAGAAACGTCGATTATAACCGTCTGCATATCCAACCGGCAATGTAGCGATAATCGTAGGTTTACCCGCCCGATACGTTGCTCCGTAGCTTATTGTCGTACCGATCGGAACGGTTTTAAGCTGAACGATGTTTGTTTTAAAAGAAAGTACAGGAGTTAAATCGATTTTCCCTTTTAAATAGGTAGATGGGGACAGCCCATACATACCAACTCCAATTCTAGCCATATCCCATGCCATTTCTGCATATTGTATGGCTCCAGCACTGTTTAAAGCATGACGGACTGGGGGACAGACACCTGCTTTCGAGAGAAGATCAACAAGATTTTGAAAATGCTGTAGTTGATCATTCGTGTGCGTTTGGTCTTCTTCATCAGCACAAGCAAGATGAGTGAATAGACCCTTCAGTTTAAGGTAGTCATGCGCTTGAAATTGCTGAAGTAATGAGAGTAACTGACTTTGGTCGGTAAACCCTAGCCGTCCCATCCCCGTATCGAATTTAATATGAACATGCGTATGTTTTCGCTTCTGCTCCGCGATTTGTTTGGAGTGAATCAATGATAACTCATCACCAACCGTGAATTCAATATCGTAATCAACGGCTTGAATCATAGCTTCAGGAGAGCTATAACCCATAATCAATATCGGAGCTGAAATGCCTGATTTCCTAAGCATGATCGCTTCATCAATGAAAGCAACTCCTAATTGTGTCGCACCCGCTTCTAATGCCATTCGGGCAATCCATTCGGCTCCATGCCCATAAGCGTTTGCCTTGACAACAGCCATCACTTCCGTAGTTGATGGGAGCTGTCTACGAAAAGTCTGTATATTTTCAACTAATGCATCTACATTAATTTCTATGCGGGTGGATCGGTAATAAGGCGTCATTCCCCGTACACTTCCTTACTTTTTCTTTTTCAATTGTTCTATTACTTCCAACTGCGTGTTCAATGCATCGATGAATGGATCAGAGATCATAAGTTCTTGCTTTTTCCCATTGATTGAATAAATGAAGGGAAGATCATATTCTTTTTTTTTTTCATTAAGTGGATAACTTCGTTCGTTACCTCGTTTCGAAATAACTAAGCATTTTTCTGTTAACGTATATTCCGGTTGAATAATGACTCTATAAAAGATTGGACGGATGATAACAACCAATAAGGCTGCTATAAATGCTCCTACCTTAAAACGTAACGTATATCCACCTTCAATAGAAAGTAAAAGCAACAACGCTGCTAAGAACATAATCACTTCAATCGTTCTAGCAGACCTCGATTTGCGAAAAATAAGATTTTTAAAAGAGGGTTTTTCTTGAATGATCATTTTATCCACCTTGCTAAATTCCTCCTAGTCAAAATAGTACACTTGTAGACTTTTTCACCTTATCATATCAAATATAATGAAAACGTTAAAGCGCTGTAAGAAGGTTTATCCCCTACAGCGCTTTGTTCTTATTTTACTTTTCTACTGTTATTTACCGGAAGTCGTAAATGTCGATTGGGCTACATTCATCATTTCATCTTCTGGAAGGTTACCTGTCATTGTGAATTCAATACCATCGTACACCCATGACATCGAGCGGAAACCAGCCTCTTCCGTCATCATTCCTACTGTATATCCAAGATCAACAGGATATCCTTCCGATTTCGTCACATTCAATTCCATCGGACGGCTCTCAATGATCGTGTATTGATAGTCACCTGAAAATTTCAAGACAACTTGGTCTAACTCATTTATCTTTTCAGAACCTACTAACGTAACCCCGTTTGGCATGTAAGTTGGTTCAACGATTCCGAAGTTCGCTTCCGCTTTATCTTCGGTCATCGTCGTTACATTAGGCAATTCGCTTGTCATATTCCGTTCCATACTGAAATCATCATCATCGAATTTCGCATCGGGATTGAATCGATCGAAAGCTAAAGTAACTACAGCTGCATTGGATGTATCTAATACTTCCACGCGAGCAGGAAGCAGATCATTCGTCAACCAAATCTTCTGGCGGGCCAACGCTTTGTTCTGATAGTTAGCAGCGACATCAAACATATACAAATCATTCTGTACTTCGAAGTTCCTGTTGTCATCTTCTAGAATACTCTTTACAAGCGACTGGTATAAGTATACCTGTCCTTGTGATTCAGGCCAATCACTTTTGAAACGAAAGCTTTTGTTTAAATGAGGGGTAAGAACAAATACTCCGTCATCATTTCTTAAAATAATTTGCTTAATGTCTTTTTTCGTGTTCGTTAGTGCGATTCGATAATAATCTGGCGACTGATACCATACTTCAACATCATATTCGAGCGGAGTTTGACCAGTCTGCAACGTCATTATCGCATGGGCTTCGTAATTCTCCAGCTTCTCTAACTTGCGACCTAAATCCCCTACAACATTCTTTGCATTTTTCGGCCCACATCCTGATACAATTAAGGCCAAACACATCACGATGGCTAACACCCATGTGATCCGACGCATCTCATCATCCCCTTATCTTGTACTATCATCCAATACATATGTATGTCCAAGGGGAATCACTTATGCAGACAAGTTTAAAAATTATACACGTTCGATGATAACGTGAGAGACGCAATAATGCTTACTATGGGTTATGGTGAGGTGGATATGTGAATGGGGAGGGATAAGGTCTTGTGCTTTTTCGGAAAGTGTTATTCCGGGTTTGCCTAAGGAGTTAGGCATGATGAGCATATCTTGCCATGATAGGTGTGTTCCGATGCCCACACCAATCGCTTTAGCCATCGATTCTTTCGCACTGAAGCGACCCGCTACGTATTCAACCGTGCGGCTACGAAGATGTGGCATTCTCAACCGCTCATCTTCTGTCAGAATTCTATTGATAAATGGCTTTCCTTGCCGTTTTAAAATTTGATCGATTCGTTCAAGTTCAATAATATCGATCCCTGTTCCGATAATCATGTTTCTTACTCCTTCAATAAAAAAGCACCCTCTGTGGAGTGCTTTTACTATTAGATTCTGAAATCATAAGTTTTCGAAGAAAACTAACATTAGACGAATCGCAAGAAAAACCTCCTATAAAGACGAACCAACTTCTTCGAAAGGACTTCGTTTGAAGTTTTTCTTATTTTATTTCAATAATCTTAAACATAATCGCACCAGTAGGAACTTCAACCTTAACCGTATCACCTTCTTTATTACCTAACAATTGTGAGCCAATTGGAGATTCATTCGATATTTTCCCAAGATGCGGGTCCGTTTCTGTCGTTCCTACAATCGTGTATGTCTCATGTTCTCCATCAGGAACCTCTGCAATCACAACAGTTGAACCGATATGTACAACGCCTTCACCGATTTCTTCTTGATTAATAATTTTAGAGTGAACGATCAAGTTTTCAACGGTTACGATACGCGCTTCAATGTGGGCTTGTTCGTTTTTAGCTGCATCGTACTCAGAGTTTTCACTTAAGTCTCCATAACCAATTGCAATTTTCAGGCGTTCAGCAACTTCTCTACGCTTCGTTCCTTTTAATAAATCAAGTTCGTCTTTAAGTTTCTGAAGACCTTCTTCCGTAACGTAATTCACTTTTTCTTGTTTCATATCTCCCCACCCCTTTTAATAATGTTTAACCTATTATTTGTTACTTAGCCCCGATTAGTCATAATTCTTTGTCACTTATAGTTTACCACTATTTGAGGATTAGTGAAAACACAAACAATCTACTGACCGCAAGATTGAGCGGTCGGTTTAGGTCAAAAAAGTGAGCCTCCCCCTACGCTAAGGTTGGGCTCACTTTTTTCTGTTTTAGTAAATCGGAGCCCAGCCATCTGTTGTTTTAAAAATTCGAATGGCAATGACTTGGCGGTCTGCTTGTAACGTGAAATAGTGACGGTAATTCTCCGGTACGGAAATCAAATCCCCAGGATTCAGCTCAACGTCGAAAAATCTGCCATCCGTCCCCTGTATCGCAAAAATCCCATGTCCTCCAGCAATGAAGCGAACCTCATCATCGGAATGATGGTGTTCTTGTTGAAACCTAACGAGCAAATCTTCCAGATTCGGGGTATCTTGGGATAAGACGATAACGTCTTCCGTTAAATATCCTCTTTTTGCAGAAATATCGTCGATTTCAGAACGGAACGTTGCGATAATCTCTGTCTTATCCTCTTCATTCAGTTTAAAGTTTTCTTGTAATCGCTCAGGTAATTTTGTCATATCCCAATGTTCATAAATAACCTCGTGTGAACTCAAAAACGCTGATACTTCCTTTTGATCTTCGATTCTCTCGTTGTTATCATGAAAACGAATGTGTGCCATGTTAAACTCCCCTTTTCAATTGTAATAGTTGTAAATGATAGGAAAATAGAAATTCAAACGCCTGCAGGTGTCGTTTCGCATCAAACGCTGTTTTCCCCCAAGCGGTAATGCCATGATTTCTAATGAGAATTCCTGGTACTCGGTCATCGATACGATCACACATCTCTCTGGATAAGGTGGGAATATCCGCGTAGTTATAAACGATAGGGATCGTAATTTCTGCTTCTTCCTCCCAAATACCAAACGCTTTAATTAATTCCTGTCCTTTAAACGTAATTTCACCTTTATCACCATATAGCTCAGAGATAACATTGTTAGCAACGGTATGAACGTGAAGGCAGCACCCTGCATTGGTCAACTTGTAAAGATCTCGATGAATGACGGTTTCTGCCGAAGGTTTGAGTAATGTTTCCTCTAGTGGAGCACAATGCTCATCAACTAATAGGAAATCTTCGTTCGTACGTTTATATTTGTCTTTCCCTGAAGCTGTGACAAGAAAAGTAAGGGGGGCGTCCGTAACTTTAATCGATAGATTTCCACTCGTTCCGGGAAACCAATCGCGTTCAGCCAACTCGTCTTTGACATCTGCTAGCGCTTCCCATTGTTCCCTCGTATTCATTGGCGACTTAGTCAATGGATTCCCTCCTACGATTCAGAATATCAATGACATCGTAAAACGTTTCGAACGACTGATGCGCTAAATGCAGAGATTGACACTTTTCAAGTAGGAAGTCTCTAGCAATTACAAAGTCAGCTCTCTTTGCTGCTGCTAAATCGGTAATTGAATCTCCGATGACAATTTTCTCATATAACTCAGAGTTGTATTCGTTTAAAATACTTACTTTACATAAGCCACACTCATTGTCGCAACCTGATTTACAAGGATGTGGCCACGTAATCGTGATTGTTTCTCCAGTAAAATCACTGCCATTACAATATATGTTTTCTTCGAGTTGATAAGGCTCAAGGATTGGTTTTACAAAAAAATCGATTCCCCCGCTAACAATGAGGAGTGGAATGCGATGTTCTCTAGTATAGTGAACAAACGCAGCAAATCCATCGCGAATCACTGCTTGACCGAGGACAAAGTCGGTAAACTCCTGTTTTTGAGAAGAAGGAAGTAGGGAGAACAGCTTTCCTACTCCTGCCTTCACTGACAACTTCTGCCCTAGAATATCCTCAGTAATCGACTTCCATCCATGAGGGTTAAAATGCTTCATAATGGCAACGATATTATCTGATTTCGTCACTGATCCCATTAAATCACAGAACAGTATCGGCTGTTTTTCCAATAATGTCATCTACTATTGTTACCCCCATAACACTAGAGCTTGCTTTAACACATCACTCTCGTTTGAAATTTGTCGGAGTGTCTTCCCTTGAATCAATCCATCAATTGCATCACGGAATGCTTTTCCCCCTGCTGCCGCTCCACCAGGATGACCATGAATTCCGCCACCTGCATTAATAATAGAATCTGTTCCGAAATCTTCGATCAACTTCGGGGTTAAACCTGGATGAATACCTGCTGATGGGACGGGAAATGCTCGTTTCATTCCGTTCAATTCATTAGTAAGTTCTGATGCAATTGCCAACGTTTGATTTCGTTCCATTGCTACATTCCCGTAAGGTGAAGGGAATAGTACAAAGTCTGCTCCGACCATTCTAAGCAATTTCCCAAGAAGCAGCGGGCTTGAAATTCCATAAAACTGTGAAGGTATGATCGCTCCAGATAAGGCAGGATGTGCCATAATTGGTACCGTTATATCTGGATCTTCCGCTAGTGATTGCAACGTATCTAACCCGTAGGCGAATACGTTGAATAGTAGAGCACTTGCCCCTAGTTCGACCGCTCTTTTAGCCTTTTCTTTTAACAAGGTCGATCTTCCCGAGAGATTTACGGCGTATAACGATCGATTCTTAGTTTCAGCAAAGACTTCCTGAAGTACCTCTACTCCTACTCGAATGCGTTGTTCGAAAGGGGTAAGAGGATTATCAAATAGAATCTCATCGTCTTTGACGATGTCGACGCCACCTCTTATTTGCTCCCTCAACTGGTTTTTGAGATAGTTAATATCTCTTCCTAATACCCCTTTGAAAATGCTCATAAGAAGCGGCCGACCCGTAACTCCTAGCTGCTCTCTAATGCCCTCGATTCCGAATTTAGGTCCGAGAAAATGAGCTACTAAGTCAGATGAGAAATCAAGATCAATCAGTTTCACTTCTCCATCAAGCGAAAGTTTACCGAATACCGTTGTAAGTATAGCAGGCAAATCATTAGAAAAGTTTTCGCTAGGATACGATATTTTCACCATTCCTCGCGTAATTTCACCGCCCAAATACTGATTAACCTTATCTTCTTCATGAAGTGATTCTATTCCTACTACGGTACCTTTATGTTTTTCAAGCTGTTTTTTGTCCAAGTCAGGCAAGTCTGTCCATGAGCCGATCGTTAAACCAAGTGCAATACCTTCGGCTTTCTTCTCTAGATCGCCTTTACGGTCGTGAATCAAGTAAGTAGCAATAACGTGTCCCATCTTTTACCTCCTTTGTGGGATATAAAATAGCCTCTTCCCGAGGGAAGAGGCATTATCAACACATCCGCTTCCTCTCATCTCTCAGCTTTCACTGCAAGAATTAGCACCGTGCTTTGTTTCGTCATAACGAACCAAAATCGGTTGCCGGGCGTCATCGGGCTAGTCCCTCCGCCTGCTCTTAATAAGAGTATTCCATATATAATTTTTATCATTGCATCTGATTTCGATTGAATTATGACAGAGAGTAAAATAGCTGTCAAGAATTTTTTTAACAGACTATTGAAACAATTGTAACGCTTTAATTCGTTCTACAGCTTCAAGTAAACGGTCCTCATCACTTAGTAATCCTACCCTAATGTATCCGTCCCCCTCAGTTCCGAATCCAATCCCCGGTGCGACGGCAACATGGGCTTTTTCTAACAATAAATCAGCAAACGTTTGGGAGGTATAGCCTTGTGGTACAGGAAACCAAGCAAAAAATGAACCTCTTGGAGATGGTACGTCCCAACCGATGTCCCGCAGTCCTTGAATAAATACATCGCGACGGGATTGATAACGTAGAACCAGTTCTTCCACACATTCCTGAGAGCTCAGTAGTGCAGTAGCTGCTGCTTCTTGAATCCCTCCGAACAAACTGACGTAGAAATGGTCTTGAAGTAAGTTAATCATTTCAATTACTTCTGCATTTCCTAACGCAAAGCCGACTCGCCAACCCGCCATGTTATACGTTTTGGACAGTGTGTATATTTCGATCCCCACATCCTTTGAACCAGGGGTTTGTAAGAAACTTCGCGGCTTTTCTTGTTCAAATCCGATTGCCCCATAAGCAAAATCGTGAACGATACAAACATTATGCTTTTCAGCCAGTTGAACCGTTTCCTCAAAAAATGCTGCATTCGCGACTCCAGCTGTCGGGTTGTTCGGATAATTCAAAAACATAAGCTTCGCTTGATCCAACGTTTCTAGGGGGATTTGGCTATAGTCTGGTAAGAAATCGTTTTCCTGCTTAAGTGGCATCATTTCCATCTTCGCATTGGCCATCGCGATACCGGACCAATAATCAGGATAACCCGGGTCTGGAACAAGAGCAATATCTCCTGGATTGAGTAAACATTGGCTAACTTCAACGAGCCCAACCTTCCCTCCGAAAAGCACAGCGACTTCTGTTTTCGGATCAATGTCCACATCATATTCACGTTTGTAAAAAGTGGCAATTGCCTCTTTCAGAAAATCATGCCCACGGAATGGAGAATATTTATGGTAGAGCGGTTTCCCCGCTGCTTCTTTTAACGATTGTATAATATGATTAGGAGTAGGTTGGTCGGGATTACCTTGCCCTAGATTGATGACATCATGACCCTCGGCAACTAATTTGCCAACTTTCTTCACAAGCCCTGCAAAGAATTGTTCAGGTAACTTTTGTAACGACTGTGCTTGTTCAAATCGGTTCATTGTTCAAACACTTCCTTTTCTCTCTTGTAATTCTATGAACAGATATTATATCGTTATTATACAAAAGTAAATATTCAAACGAAAAAAGGAGTGTTACTATATGCCCTTACATGTCGCAATAATCCAAATGGATATTGCCTTTGGCGATCCTGATAAAAATTTCGCGAAAGTCACAACCAACATTCATGAAGCGATGGTCGGAAAACCTGATATTATTATTCTGCCCGAGCTATGGTCGACAGGCTATGATTTAACACGGCTCGATGAAATCGCCGATGATGAAGGTGAGAGAACAAAAACTTTCATATCTTCTCTAGCAAAACAATATAATGTCAATATCATCAGTGGCTCCGTTGCGAAAAAAAGTGCAAGTGGAATTACGAATACGATGTACAGCTTCAACCGAAACGGGGAGGTACTTAGTGAATATAGTAAGGTTCATTTATTCCGTTTAATGGATGAGGAGAAGTATTTACAATCAGGACAACAAGAGGGAATGCTTGAAATCGAAGGTATTTCATGTGCAGGATTCATCTGTTATGATATTCGATTCCCAGAGTGGATTAGGAAGCACGTTCTTGTAGGGGCAAACATTTTATTTGTCTCTGCAGAGTGGCCTAAACCCAGGTTGTCACATTGGCGGACGCTTTTGATTGCTCGTGCAATAGAAAACCAATGTTATGTCGTTGCATGCAACCGTTCTGGGAGTGATCCGAATAATGAATTTGCGGGACATTCCATCATCATTGACCCATGGGGAGA
>FWWL01005703.1_pt1:0-2500 | contig 18978 bp, 10 predicted proteins | sample 2228331 | NCBI WGS metagenome assembly FWWL01 (sample SAMEA103939775, study PRJEB20133) | metagenome
TTTTTCCAAAAAAGTTGGGTTTAGGGGTTGACAAACGAATTCAGGTTTGTTAGATTAGTAAAGTGCCTGACGAACAGAACAACCCTCGGCACCCCGCACCTCGATAACTCAATAGTTTGAAAGCCTATCACATTTTGTTGGTTCTCGTCAAGTTAATCCTTTTTTTTACGAGTCCACCTCAGAGATTTTTGAGGTGAGGAACTCAAATCAAACCTCTTCAACATGGAGAGTTTGATCCTGGCTCAGGATGAACGCTGGCGGTCTGCTTAACACATGCAAGTCGAACGGAATCCTGCGGGATTTAGTGGCGGACGGGTGAGTAACACGTGAGAATCTGCCCTCAGGATGGGGATAACAGCGGGAAACTGCTGCTAATACCCAATGTGCCGAAAGGTGAAAGATTAATCGCCTGAGGATGAGCTCGCGGCCGATTAGTTAGTTGGTGGGGTAATGGCCTACCAAGACAGCGATCGGTAGCTGGTCTGAGAGGATGAACAGCCACACTGGGACTGAGACACGGCCCAGACTCCTACGGGAGGCAGCAGTGGGGAATTTTCCGCAATGGGCGCCAGCCTGACGGAGCAAGACCGCGTGGGGGAAGAAGGCCTTTGGGTTGTAAACCCCTTTTCTCAAGGAAGAACACAATGACGGTACTTGAGGAATCAGCCTCGGCTAACTCCGTGCCAGCAGCCGCGGTAATACGGAGGAGGCAAGCGTTATCCGGAATTATTGGGCGTAAAGCGTCCGCCGGTGGTGGGGCAAGTCGGCGGTTAAAGACTGGGGCTTAACTCCAGAAAGGCCGGCGAAACTGCACCACTAGAGGGCAGTAGGGGTAGAGGGAATTCCCGGTGTAGCGGTGAAATGCGTAGAGCTCGGGAAGAACACCAGTGGCGAAAGCGCTCTACTGGACTGCCACTGACACTTAAGGACGAAAGCTAGGGGAGCGAATGGGATTAGATACCCCAGTAGTCCTAGCCGTAAACGATGGATACTAGGCGTTGTCTGTATCGACCCGGACAGTGCCGCAGCTAACGCGCTAAGTATCCCGCCTGGGGAGTACGCACGCAAGTGTGAAACTCAAAGGAATTGACGGGGGCCCGCACAAGCGGTGGAGTATGTGGTTTAATTCGATGCAACGCGCAGAACCTTACCAGGGCTTGACATGTCGCGAACCCTGCCGAAAGGTGGGGGTGCCTTCGGGAGCGCGAACACAGGTGGTGCATGGCTGTCGTCAGCTCGTGTCGTGAGATGTTGGGTTAAGTCCCGCAACGAGCGCAACCCTCGTTCTTAGTTGCCATCATTCAGTTGGGCACTCTAGGGAGACTGCCGGTGATAAACCGGAGGAAGGTGGGGATGACGTCAAGTCATCATGCCCCTTACGTCCTGGGCTACACACGTACTACAATGGGTGGGACAAAGGGCAGCGAACTCGCAAGAGCTGGCTAATCCCCTAAACCCGCCCTCAGTTCAGATTGCTCTCTGCAACTCGAGAGCATGAAGGCGGAATCGCTAGTAATCGCAGGTCAGCATACTGCGGTGAATACGTTCCCGGGCCTTGTACACACCGCCCGTCACACCATGGAAGTTGGCCATGCCCGAAGTCATTACTCTAACCCCGCGGGGAGGAGGATGCCGAAGGCAGGGCTGATGACTGGGGTGAAGTCGTAACAAGGTAGCCGTACCGGAAGGTGTGGCTGGATCACCTCCTTTTTAGGGAGACCTGAGAGATGAATTGAGTCAAAACGCACCAATCATAACTCTCATATCCCAGGTCGTGCGAGAGCAAGCAAAAAGGCTTTCAAACTAACATCAGGTCGGGACATGGGCTATTAGCTCAGGTGGTGAGAGCGCACCCCTGATAAGGGTGAGGTCCCTGGTTCGAGTCCAGGATGGCCCACTCCCCGTCATCAGGCAGTCTGTTGAGGCTGTGCTGAAAGCGGCTGGTGCGGGGGTATAGCTCAGTTGGTAGAGCGCTGCCTTTGCAAGGCAGATGTCAGCGGTTCGAGTCCGCTTACCTCCAGAGAAGCCACAAAACTGTCAAGCAACTGGACTGGGAAAGACCAGACAGACTGCTGGACAGCATCTGTTCAGACTGAACCTAGAAAATTACATAGAAACCGAATCAAAGGTGTATCCATTTTCGAGTCAAAATCGAAGATATTAATCAAGCCAATGTGGTCAAGCTACAAAGGGCTAATGGTGGATACCTAGGCACGCAGAGGCGAAGAAGGACGCGGCTACCGGCGAAACGCTTCGGGGAGCTGGAAACAAGCATTGATCCGGAGGTGTCCGAATGGGGCAACCCCTAGTACGGCTGACTGAATCCATAGGTCAGCACGAGCGAACCGGGCGAACTGAAACATCTTAGTAGCCCGAGGAAGAGAAATCAAACAGAGATTCCCTCAGTAGTGGTGAGCGAAAGGGGAACAGCCTAAACCAATGGTTTTTACCGTTGGGGTCGTGGGACAGCCATAAGTGACTGTGAAGGTTAGACGAAGCC
>FWWL01005703.1_pt1:7500-18978 | contig 18978 bp, 10 predicted proteins | sample 2228331 | NCBI WGS metagenome assembly FWWL01 (sample SAMEA103939775, study PRJEB20133) | metagenome
ATTAAGTCTCTGGCTGCTTGAGTGGGAAATGGGTCAATGGAAAATAATTTTCTAGTTTGGGGTTTTTCTAATTTTTCATAGTTAATATCCGGTCGTTGTTTATGTTGGGCTGGTTCCTGCCAACCAATATCGATAAATTTTAAAGCACTGGCTAATGATAAGGTTGAAAATCCCTTGAATCGTCCGATTTCTATGATAGATGCGGCGCGAATACTCACGGCTAAGGAAAATAAGGTAATGCCTAAGCCAAATTCAGATCCTCCCGCCACTAAGGAACGTCGGAGTAAGCCAAAAAATGAGCCAAAATAAGCATCGATCGCCTGATGATTTTGGGGTAAAAATTCCGTTTGAAAGATGGAGTGATTTAGCGGTGACATCGATTGACAATGGTAATTTAATGTACAAGTTAGTATATAATAACCGGAAATTTAGATGTTTGACCGATGAAAATTGCTTTTGCCGATCCGATCGCCTGTGATTATACGATTGAAACTACTGACCAACAACCTCTCGGCGGTTCTCGGTCTGCTTTGTGTTGTTTGGCAGAAGAATTGGCAAGCCAAGGCTATGAAGTGTTTTGGCTGAATCATAGCAAAACGCCCAGGATCTCTCGTGGGGTGGTCTGTTTGCCCCTGCCTTTGACCCATGAGGAGAAAAGTATAAAATATCTCGACTGGAAGCTACCCCGCTCCTGAAGCCCCCCGTTTTCCGATTAAACATAATTGACAGAAAAGCGCAGAAAGTAAAATGAAAATTGCTTTTTTAGATTTTTCTGATTGGGAATACCAAACAGATAGCCCTTATAAAATGCCTTTGGGTGGTTCCCAATCCGCTTTATGTTATTTAGCGGCAGCTTTAGGGAAATTAGGCCATGAAGTTTTTTTGTTAAATGGGATTAGTCAGGAGACTAAATCCCTGGGAGTGACTTGTTTACCTTGGCAGCAAGTTTTTGCCCCTAATTCTGCTTATCAAGCGGTGGTTAATTCCTGGGATGTGCTGATTGTTTTAAGTCACGCTGGTGCCGGAATTAAATTACGACAACTTTTGGCAAAACATACTCGGTTGGTGTTGTGGACGCAACAGGTTCCCAGTCTGGGTGTGATGCAAGGATTGCAAGATAAAAATGAGCAAGCGGTGTATGATGGGGTGGCTTTTGTGAGTAGCTGGCAGCGCGATCGCTTTTTTGAGACTTTCGCCATTGCCCCAGAAAAAACCACGATTTTAAGAAATGCAATCGCCCCAGCTTTTGCCCAACAATTTAACAGCGGTGAGCGGATTCTTCAGTATAAGTTAGAACCGCCCGTATTGGCTTATACCAGTACCCCCTTTCGGGGGTTAGACTTACTGTTAGATATTTTCCCCAAAATTCGCCAAGCTTATCCCGGTACGCGGTTAAAAGTTTTTTCCAGTAAAAAAGTTTATCAACTGCCGCAATCCGTGGATGAATCAGAATATGGTACTCTGTATAATCAATGTCGGCAAATGCCAGGAGTGGAATATCTTGGTTCGATTTCTCAACCGGAATTAGCCCAAGAATTGCGATCGGTTTCGGTGTTAGCTTATGCGAATACTTTTGAGGAAACTTCTTGTATTGCGGTGATGGAAGCAATGGCTAGTGGTTGCCATGTTGTCACCAGTGATTTAGCCGCTTTACCCGAAACCACCGCTGGATATGGTTCTTTGGTGTCTGTGGCCGATGTTCGGGGGTTTTCCACGGTCCGAGATTGGCGATTTTCCCAGCGGCAAGACTGGAAGGCTTATGGTGAGAGGTTTGTGGCGGCAACTTTGGCGGTGTTGCAGAATTATCGGAGTCAGGAAGCCCATCTGCGTCAGATGGTGGACTATGTTAATCAGGCTTGTACTTGGGATGTCCGGGCTCAGGAGTGGGTGACTTGGTTGCAATCATTGGTGGCAACGAATATGGCAACGGGTGGGATAAATCGGTCTTTACCCCCTACACCCTACACCCTAGGGCGCAAGCATTGCGCCCCTACGCCCCAAAAAGCAGATATGGCAACGGATGGGATAAAATTGTGTCAGCAGGGTGAAAAATTGTTTCGGGAAGGAAAATTAAACGAGGCTTTGGCAATTTGTCATCAGGTGATTCTGATGCAGCCGAATTTTGCCCCAGGATATAAGTTGTTGGGCAATGTATTGCAGGGGAAGGGAAAAATTCAGGCAGCGATTCGGGCTTATGAGTCAGCGATCGCCCTGAAACCTGATTTTGTCGAGGCATTAGCCAATCTAGGCACGATGTATTATCAGAATGGTCGGGGACAAGCGGCGATCGCTTGTTATGAAAAAGCGATAAAATTAGAACCACAGTTAGCAGGACTTTACTGGAATTTGGCTAAATTCTTGGCAGAACAAGAGCAAGAGCAAGCGGCGATCGCTTATCGGCAAAAAGCCCTGGAGTTACAGCCTAGTTTGGGGCATGATTAAATCGACAGCACCCTACAGCCTGAATGTAAATGACCATTTTTTTTCAGAGGATGTTACGAGATGAAATTTGCTTGGATCGGTGGGTTGCTGGTGGGGGCAATGCTGGTATTGACTAGCTGCACCCAAAGTGAACCCGTCAAAAGCGAGCGACAAACCATTAGAATTGGCGGGTCGAACGAAGCTTACAAAGTGATGGAAATCTTCACGGAAGCTTATAAAGCCGAAAAAGAAACCATCGAATTTGAGTTTTTTCAGCCGAGTCAAACCAGTGGTGGAGTTCAAGGGGTCAAAGATGGCGTGATTGATATTGGGTTAACCAGTCGAGAATTAACGGAGTCAGAAAAAGATTCGACGATCCAATATCGAGCGATCGCACGGAGTCCGATGCTATTAGCAACCCATGAAACTGTCTCTATTCAGAATGTGACCGCGGAACAAATTAAAGGTATTTACAGTGGACAAATTACTAACTGGCAAGAACTCGGCGGTCCAGATGCAGAAATTATACTCTTAGATTTACCGGAAGATAAAGCAGAAAAAAAGTTAATAAGAAAGCATTATTTGGGCAAGCTTCAAATAACTCCTAAAGCAATAGTTTTCCCCGAAGAATATCAAGTTGTCAACTCCGTGGTAAGCACTCCCTATAGCATTGGAACCGTGGCCAAAGGCGATGAAATATCCGCAGGTTATATGAATATTTTAAACATTGATGGCTTTTCTGCTTCTTTAGAAAATATTGTCCAGGGTAACTATAAGTTATTGTACACAATTGGCATAGTGTTCCCAGAGCAACCTAACCCAACTACTCAGGATTTTATTAACTATATTTTCAGTCAATTAGGACAGGAAAAATTAGCCCCGTATGGGTATCTAGCAATTGAACAGCCATAATACTAAAATAGCCGCTAGTAGATGGAGAAATGCAACTAATGTCACTCAAAAATTACTCGGTTACAGGCAATATCCCCGTTTTGTCTGAGCGCGAAAAGGAGCGTCAACTCGCTCATGAAGTAACTAGGAATAGTTATCGGCGGTTTTGGTTAAATGCGGTTTATTCGCGGATGTCAATCCGGCAGAAAATTAGCTGGCCTTTTATTCTGATGTTTTTAGTCACATGGTTTTTAGGAACCAGTGTTTTCAGCTATTACTTTTACCGCAGTTTAGAGCGAAATAAAATTAATGAAATTGAAGCTTTAAATCAAATAATTTTTAGAGAAATTATAGAGGCTAAATATCAATTAGAGATTAATGCTCGCTTAATTTCAGAGAATCTCCAGATTATTCAAGCCGTAAATTACAGTCAACAGCGAGAGTTGTTGCAAAATGTGTTACTTTTTAAGGCTTCTTTATCCTTAGATTTAATTAAAATTGTAGATCGAGAGGGGCATAGCTTGATCGATTTAAGAAGTCCACTGTTGACAAAGGCGACTATGCTTGATCGCATTGCGATTTCTCAGGCGATTAAGGGGGTAAATTTATCCAGTATGATTGCCACAGAAAGCCCGATGCTTTATGTTTTGGTGGGAACTGCACCGATTAAATCCCCGGAAGGGATTGTGGGTGGGATTATTATCGGCCATGCTATTAGTAGTGACTTGTTATTAGAGATGAGTCAAGGACTGGGCAAAGATATTGTGGCGTTACATCAGCAACAACCCATCGCCTCTACCTTGCCCAATGCAAATCAGATTCAATGGCACAATTTGTTAAAGGGTAAAAATGGCGATTCCCCCGAGCTATTCGCTTCAAGTCCAATGGTTAAAGAACTGTATATTAACCAGCAACCTTATATGGCCAAAACTATCGTAATAGATGGATTGGCTAATACAAAATTAGAGTTATTATTACTGAGTCCGCTTCAGAGTTTGCGTCAGTCACAGCGACGGTTATGGAGCGCCGTGGGAATTTTTTCTTTGCTGGGAATGGCGATCACATCTACGATAGGTTACTTAATTGCTGGGGCAATTTCCCGACCGATTCAGAAAGTCACTGATGCCAGCGCAAAATTAGCGGAGGGCGACCTGACTATTCGCGTCCCAGTGATATCTAGTGATGAATTAAGCCAATTAGCTCAAGGGTTTAATTTCATGGCGGAACAAATCCAAGAACGCGAGCGCGAACTCAACCTAAAAATGCAAGAATTACAAGATACCTTGGAAAAACTTTCTGTCACCCAAATGCGACTGGTGCAAACGGAAAAAATGGCTAGTTTGGGGCAAATAGTGGCGGGAATTGCTCACGAACTGAATAACCCGGTGACTTTTATTTACAGCAATGTGGGACACGCTTTCAATTATATTGAAGACCTACTAAACTTGATTTATGTCTATCAACAAGAATATCCCGAACCGACAGCAGTTCTGACTGAAACTATTGAGGAGATTGACCTAGATTTTTTGACTGATGACCTGCAAAAAATTCTCCAATCGATGAAATCTGGGGCAGAACGGATTAAAAGCATTATCTTAGACTTGCGTAATTTCTCCCGCTTAGATGAAGCGGATTTAAAGTCAGTGGATTTGCTCGAAGGATTGGAAAATACCGTAAAAATTATCCAGCATCGCTTTAAGCCCCAAGCCAATCGCCCAGAAATTCAGCTGGTTAAAGAGTATCAGAAATTACCTTTGGTCGAATGTTATGCCGCCCAGATGAATCAGGTGTTTATGAATATCCTGACTAATGCTATAGATGCTCTAGACATGGTGGCCAAACCTATGATTAAAATTCAGGCTACTTTCTTGGAAAATCTTCAGCAAGTTCACCTGGTAATTTCTGATAATGGCTGTGGCATTCCTGAAGAGATTATCCCCAAAATTTTCGATCCTTTTTTCACTACAAAACCTGTGGGCAAAGGCACGGGAATGGGCTTGGCGGTGAGCTATCAAATTGTCGTAGAGCAGCATGGGGGTTTGCTAGAATGTATTTCTAAACCCGGTGAAGGCTCTAAATTTTTGATTACGTTGCCAGTTCGTCATCAGCCTCAAAATTTTATTTATAATGATATTTGTCCTGCGGTTTAAATTGGTTTAACTTGTTTTTTGTTATTCGTTATTATTTGTTTCTTATTTGATTAATAAATCAGCAACAATCAACTTGCTAATAATCAACTTACTAACAAACTACAGTCAACAGGCAACAGTCAACAGTCAAATCAACAATCAACTTGCCAACAAACTACAGTCAACAGGCAACAGTTAACAATCAAATCAACAATCAACTTGCCAACAATCAACAATCAACAAGTTATTTTTGATTCAAGGTGACAATTGTCACCGGATTTAGGGGTGATAACCGGGTAAGTTCGGCAATGGAAATTGAACGAGCAAGATTCACTTGTAGTAGTTGATATTGCCACCCGGATGTTTGCGCCCAAGCGATCGCAGTATTCAGATTTTCTATGGTAGTAATGGCCAAAACAATAATGCCATGAGGTGCTATGTAACTACTGCAAAGACTGAGGATTTGCTCCAGGGAACCCTCGCTTCCCCCAATAAAAATTCGGTCGGGGACTGGTAGGCGATATAAGATGTCTGGGGCGCTACCACAAATGGAGACTAAATTAGATAGATGAAACCGTTGGCAGTTTTGTTCAATTAGGGCAATCCCGGCGGCACTTTTTTCAACGGCATAAATATTAGAAGTGGGAAATAACCGAGCGATTTCAATGGAAACCGATCCAGGTCCTGCGCCAATATCCCAAATTGTTTGATTTGGTTTGAGAGCAAGTTCTCCTAAGATTAAGATCCGGATTTCTCGCTGAGTAATTAATTCGGGACTGTCGCGAAAACTGACAAAGTAGCGATCGGGAATGCCGATTTGGGGTAATTGATTTAAGTCAATGGGCTGAGTGTTTTCGGGAGATTTGCGGACTAAGACCACAACGTTTAAATCCGCAAAGGTTTGTTGCTCTAGTTCACTGAGGTCGGAAAAACATTGAATTTTTTCTTCAACGCTGCCCAGGTTTTCACAGACCCACAGTTGATAGGAAACCGCTAAATCTAAGGAGAGAATTAAACGAGCGATCGCCCTGGGAGTATTCTGGCCGTCCGTGAGTACGGCGATTTTTTCCACCCCTTTTTTAACTGCGTTGATTAATTCATCATAAGAACGACCATGCAGACTAACCACCGCCGCATCTTGCCAAGGAATTTTGACGCGGTTAAATGCCAGCTGAATACTACTCAAATGTGGATGAAAGGTAAGCTTTTCTGGGGGAAATGATTCCAACAGTAGTCGTCCCAAGCCAAAAAATAGGGGATCGCCAGAGACTAAAACCACGATACAAGGGGGAGCAACCGAGGGATCCTGCCCTAGTTCTCCACTACCCAAAGTTTCCCCGCTCAGGTGACTTTCCAGTCGGCGGTGCAGTTTACGTAAAATAATATTAATTGAGCCCATGACCAGCCGTTCTGCGGGATGGTCTGGGAAATAACTCAGGTGGCGATCGCTCCCCACTAAAATCGTTGCTTGCTCCACAATTTGTCGCACAGGTGCAGTCAGACCCGCGACGCCATCTAAACCAATTCCCACTACATGAATCATCAGCAATAAAGTCAATCTTTCAGCTTCGACAATTAAATGTAACTTATATTATGGTGAGCGCCAAATTTTTCTTTAAATTTTTCTTTAGCTAAAAGGCTAAAATATTAGCTAAAATATAGCTAAAATATGAAGCAGCAACAAAATTATTTGGTGTTATGAGCAAAAAATCAGTCAATTTGGCGTTTAATTTGGCGTTAGTTTTGTCTTAATTTTGGTATATTGTTCAGTTTTTGCTTGAGGAATTATTACTAAAAATTCTGCCAATTTGCCAGATAATTCTCCGGTCAACGCTCAAGAAAATGTAGTTCATTGGAGTTATGGGGGAGCGAGAATTATTTTCTCCAGCCTGTATGGGATCATTTTCTGGAAAATGAAGGAGAAAAAATTCTGGAAAAGGTGATGATTAATGCCCAAAGTCTGTTACCGGAAAAGCGAGAATATCGCTATGACGGTTCTTTAACGACTCCGCCTTGTAGTGAGGGGGTGAAGTGGTATGTGATGAAAAACCCTATCGAAGCTTCGGCAGAACAAATTGAGCAGTTTATGGAAATTTATCAGGTGAATGCGCGACCTGTGCAGCCGTTACATCGCCGCAGAATTCATTTGAATTAGAAAAAACCCGGTTTCTTCTTTCAGTAAACCAGGTTTTTTGGTTTGATTTGCGCCTAAGTTGCCTAGCCTAAGTTGCCTAAGTTAAAGGGGAAATTAGAAGTTAGGCAGTAGCTAGACTATAAGGCTGAGTCAATTTATCAAGTTGTTGAACTAATAAACTGAGGAATAAGCCGACGTCGGTGACAACTCCCGTGGATTCCACCGAACCGCGATCGCTCAGTTTAGTCACCACTGCGGGGTTAATATCTACGCAGACCATTTTCACTCCCGCTGGGGTCATATTGCCCACCCCAATAGAGTGCAACATGGACGATAGCATCAGAATCATGTCGGCATTTTCCAATAGACGGGCATATTCCGCCTGGGCTTTAATCAGATCCATTTGGGTATCCGGTAACGGCCCATCATCCCGAATAGAACCGGCGAGAGAGAATGGCACATTATTTTTGATGCATTCATAGAAAATGCCGCTAGTCAGTAAGCCTTGCTCCACCGCCGCAGCAATGCTGCCACAGCGACGAATGGAGTTAATCACTTTCAGGTGATGGCGGTGACCACCGCGAACGGCAACTCCCCGTTTCATGTCCACACCAAGAGAAGTACCCATTAAAGATTGTTCTATGTCATGGACTGCGATCGCATTTCCACCGAGGAGGGCTTGCACATAACCTTCGCGGATCAATTTGGCTAAGTGTTCGCCGCCTCCGGTGTGGATTACCACTGGGCCTGCGGTGACGACAACTTTGCCGCCGCGATCGCGAATTTGCCGCAATTCCCAAGCCACTTGTTCCACGATCAACTCGACGCGGCGTTCGCTGGAAACACTGCCGGACATAAAGCTAAACTCTTGCTTACTGTCGCGGGTTTCTGGCTTGCGTACCGTGCGGATCCCTTGCACATCCACCACTACATCTTCCCCGACTTTTAAATCGCGCAGAAGTTTGCACCGGGCTACCGGGCCTTCGGCAGTATGAGTAATGGCGATCGCGCCATCCATCCGCTGATTTTGCAATCGAATCCACTGTCCTTGGACGCGGACTTCCGTCGGGTAAATCGTCGTCACATAGAAATCATCTGGGGCGACACCATCTTGCAACACCGGCTCTAGCTTGGCATCCCGTTCATCTTGGGGCAAACTCACCGCACCCAAGTTAATTAACTGGGAAATGATTTCTTCCATCATGCCGTGAGACGGGGCTGAAACCTTAACCTCAGCTTTGGAGGTACTTTGGCGCTGTTCTCCTAACTGAAAATTCAGAACTTGGAAGCTGCCGCCCCCTTCCACAATTTTATCCAAAGCCCGGTTCATTAACCCGGAATCAAGCAAATGTCCTTCCAGGCGAATAATCCGACTTTCCACCGGGGCATTGGCACGATGTTCAACTTGAATGGGTTCCGTACTCCGCAAGGTCAAACACTTGGCAGCACCTCCCGCTTTGATAAACTCACTCAGAGGAGTTTCGATCACTTGGAAGCCAACTTTCTCCAACCGCTGTTTCAGGTCATTACCGACTTGGTTCATCACCACCGTATGACCAATATTCACCGCATTGCAGGCGAACTTGACCGCATCGGCTTCTTGAATAGCGATCCGTTTTTCAGCGGGGACGCGCATTTCAATAATGCGGTTGGAATAGAAGTCAAAAGCTGGAGGATAATAGAGTAAATAACCCCCCGTCAGAGGACAGAAGCAAGTATCTAGGTGATAGAAACGTTCATCCACCAGTTGCAGGGAAACCACTTCAATATCTAACCATTTGGCTAGATAAGGGTGAGAGTCTAGTTCGGAACGGAAGCCATAACCCGCCCATAACCAGTTGCCGCCGCGATCCAGTAAAGCATCTCCAGCCCCTTCAAAGGGTAAGTCTTTTGGCAATTCATAAACAGTGAAGCCTTGTTTTTGGAACCACTCTTTAAAATAGGGTTCTTCTCCTTGGCGCTCTTTGTGGAAAAACCGGCTGACAACCGCCACTTTACCCAAAACCACACCAGCATTGGCCGTAAAGACCATATCCGGCCAACCCGGTTGGGGCTCCATTAGGTCAATGATCGCGTGTTCTTTGAGGACTTTGTAGAGACCTTCCCATTGTTCTGTGGCGCGATCGCGTGAGGATTTGTGAATATTTCCCTCCATCCACGGGTTAATTACATAGTCCACGTCGTAGTGGTGGGGAGGGCACATGAGAATGCGAATATCAGAAGACATATTTACGCGCTAATTAATGAGTAATTTGTACCGATAGTCTATTTAGTTAGTTATTTTGTGTGACTTTCACAAAAAACTACCTGCTCTGGTTAGCAAGACTTGTTTTAGCAATCTGGAATCTTTGCAGTCAGCAAGCCAGCCTTCTATTCTATCACAGCATGGTGCAATGCTTCCTTCCTGATCAAGGATTTCTGCGCCTTGCTGGGGATGATTTGCCGGGGAGAAACTCTTCAGGGAGTCAAATCCCTCTATTGCTGAATTATTTGTCTCGATATTTCCGGTAATTGGGCTAATTTAAATTGACAAAAAAAATGAATTTAATATTGTTTTTCGGCTTTTTGTCAATAAGAAATATTATGTTTAAATTAAAATACCTAAGAAAGGCTTAAGTTTTCGGGCTATGAAAAATATAAAAACATGGCCAAAAGCGATGGGTTTTATATATTAGTTTATATATTTAATTTATATATTAAAATTAAAATTAAAAGTTCCTATGCCTAAAAGTTCCAAGAAGGATGATTGATGCGCTTAGTCTCCAACCACACCTTTAAGGCAAAAAAACCCCTAGGGGAAACCTAGGGGAACTAATCAGGGTGAATCTATATACAAGATTCCGACTCTTTTCTGCCCCGATCCGGAAATTTGGCCAAAAATTTTTTCTCAGGTGACTCTCAGGTGACAAAGTGTAACGGAGAAGCGATCGCCTCTCTAGGCTAAGTCCCAGAAATGACGGGATTTCCCACGGATCCCACGTCGGGAGTGGATCTTGTGAATCTTCGCGATCGCAATTAAACTGAAATTTTCCTAGAGTAAAGTTTCCTAGAGTAAAGGAGATGCCGATGGCTTGGTTAAAAGCTTTGGCTGAAGATGCCCTAAAGACCGGAGAACGAGAAGTGGTAGAACTTGCCCAACGCAAAATTCTGCTGCTGAACCATGAAGGTCAGGTTTATGCGATCGCCAATCAATGTCCCCATTTAAAATTGCCCATGAACAAAGGCAAAATCATCGATGGTGCGATCGTCTGTCCTTGGCACCGCAGTGCCTTTGACCTTTGCAGCGGCGAAGTCAAAGACTGGACACCCTTTCCCCCAGTCCTAGGCAAAGTCATGGCAATGGTTTCTGCCGAAAAAACCCTGCCGGTCTTTCCCACTCGTATAGAAGACGGCAGTATTTGGGTTGATATCGAATAAAGTTCTCGCTTCGACTGCCCAATCATTGATTCATTAATATCGACGGGTAGGGGCTTTCGGATTCGGGCAAAGGATTTATGAGCAAAAATCCCCAAACTTTTACCCGAATGCGAAAGCCATTATATATAGAATCCCTTGTATATAGAATATTTGTATATAGAATATACAGAAGACGATATAAAAAACGCATATTCTCGCATATTCTGCTCTTCAAGGCGCGATATTGCTCCGCAACGCTAATGCGAACGCCTAGTCTAAGTCTAAGCTAAGATAAAATTAACATAATTTGTCAAAATTTATCAAAATAATTTATAATTTATCAAAAAAACCAAGGATTAACCAAGGACTATCTCCCGCAAAAATGATTACCTCAAAACCGATTATTTTAAACCTAAAAACCGTCAACCTAAGCGACGAACAATTTTATCAACTCTGCCAAAGCAATGAAAATTGGCGACTAGAACAAACTGCCGAAGGAGAATTAAT
>FWWL01002483.1_pt1 | contig 18973 bp, 16 predicted proteins | sample 2228331 | NCBI WGS metagenome assembly FWWL01 (sample SAMEA103939775, study PRJEB20133) | metagenome
TGCGCCCGGAAGTTAAAAAAGTTTTCTAGACTACAGTCTAGAAAACTTTTTTTAACGAATAAGAAAGTATAACTTTCTTTACCTAATTGACGATTTTTACGGGACCCCGCAAAAGTATTAGGAAAAAGCTCCATAGGCCCACTTCACTTTTGTGGGATATTTTATAGAGTGAGGATGTTTATACTTCAAAATCTGTAATTGTTCGTTGTTTATCTCCGTAGCGTTCCAACGCTAAACCAATCAACTTTTCTACTAATTGGGAATACGTTAAACCCGTTCCTGCCCACAGGTTTGCATACATACTATATTTCGTAAAGCCTGGCATCGTATTAATCTCATTAACCAAGATGCGTCCTTCTTCTGTATAAAAGAAGTCAACTCGAGCGAGGCCAGAAGCATCAATTGCCTTATACGCTTTTATCGCAAGTTCACGAATCTGTTCGGAATGGTCTGATGAGAGTTCTGCAGGGATCACCATCTCTGACTTACCATCTACATATTTCGCATGATAATCATAGAAATCATTACTCGAAACGATCTCTCCCGGTACAGAAGCAATCGGATCTTCATTCCCGAGAATCGCAACTTCAATTTCTCTTCCTTTAATATTCTCTTCAACGAGAAACTTACGATCATATTGACATGCTAAATGGATCGCTTCGATAAGCTCATCTTGGTTTTTCGCCTTCGATATACCGACGCTTGAACCAGAATTAGAGGGTTTAACGAATACTGGATACGAGAATTGATTCTCAATCTTCGCCACAACTTCATTCGCTTCGTGATCCCACTCCGATCTTAGATAGGAAAGATATCTCCCTTGAGGTAATCCCATTTGGTCGAATACACGCTTCGTAAATACTTTATCCATTCCAACTGCTGAAGCGAGAACACCCGCTCCTACATAAGGAACGTTTGCCATTTCCAGCAGTCCTTGAATTGTACCATCTTCTCCATATGTACCATGTAAAACCGGGAATACAACATCGATATTTGCCGATGCTAGGCTTGGAGCAACAGAAGGCAATAAGGAGGATTGATCCTTTTCTTCTACTGATATCGAAGATTGATTCGATAATACATGCCGCAATTTTTTAGATGTAGATTCATTTAGTAAAGGGATCGATTGTTCTATTGACTGCCAATGACCTCTCGAATCTATACAAATAGGAACAATATCATACTTATTCGTGTCAATGGCTTCAATAACTGATGAGGCCGATTGAATGGAGACAAGATGTTCTCCAGATTTCCCTCCAAAAAGCACAGCTACTCTTATTTTATTGGACAAGACGAGCCCTCCTTCATTAGTATTTACTCTCATTTCTATTCTCTCAACTTCTTATTATAACGCGAATGACTAATAAATGATGAAGAAAAAAATACCAAAGGTCATAACGAGTAAAACGTTATGACCCTTACTTAAGTTTCTAATTGCTTATCATTCTGTGATTGTTCATCATATGGATTCATAATTTTAAAGGTCTTCCGCCGTCGATCAATTTCACTCCAAAGATCGTCCTTCCCTTGCCCTGTTTCAGATGAAAACATGACTATCGTCGTTTCTTTCGTGGTCTTTAATTCATCCCTAATTATTTTTACATGTTTCTGCCATTTCCCTTTTGGGATTTTATCTGCTTTCGTAGCGACGACAATGGTCGGAACCTCAAAAAATTGAAGCCATTCATACATCGCAATATCATCATTACTTGGCGAATGGCGCATGTCCACAATTTGAACAACACATAGTAATTCTTTTCTGTCCGTTAAATAGGACTCAATCATTTGGCCCCATTTTTCTTTCGTTGACTTTGCTACTTTCGCAAAACCGTACCCTGGGAAATCGACAAAGTAGACATCCTGGTTAATCCGGTAATAATTAAGCGTTTGTGTTTTTCCGGGCTTCGAACTCGTTCGGGCAAGTCCTTTACGATTGATCATCGAATTGATTAAGGAAGACTTTCCGACGTTAGATCGCCCTGCCAGAGCGATCTCCGGGAGGGCGTCTTTCGGATATTGAGCGGGTCCAACCGCGCTAATGACAAACTCAACTTCGTTTACTTTCATATTAATCCACCAATGCTTTCGAAATCACTTGATCCATATGATCAACTGGAATAAATGTTAGGGAATCACGGATACTTTCTGGAATTTCCTCAAGATCCTTTTCATTATCTTTCGGTATAATAATCGTCTTTAATCCTGCACGATGAGCAGCAAGAGATTTTTCTTTAAGCCCCCCTATGGGAAGAACTCTTCCCCTAAGCGTAATCTCTCCTGTCATCCCAACCATTCTTGAAACCGGCTTTAAGGTTAGTGCAGAAATGAGGGCCGTTGCCATCGTAATCCCCGCCGAAGGACCATCCTTAGGAATGGCACCTTCAGGAACGTGAATATGGACATCATTTTTTTCATGGAAATCTGGATCGATCCCAAGTTCTTTAGAACGAGAACGTATATAACTAAATGCCGCTTGGGCAGACTCTTTCATGACATCACCGAGTTTACCTGTTAACGTTAATTTCCCTTTACCTGGTAATATTGACACTTCAATCGTTAATATATCTCCGCCTACTTCTGTCCAAGCCAAGCCTGTTGCTGCACCGATTTGATCTGATTCTTCAGCAAGACCATAGCGGAATTTCTCTGCTCCTAGAAACGAACTTATGTTTTTAGGTGTAATGACGACTCGTTTCTTTTCTCCTGCCACAATTACTTTAGCCGATTTTCGTGCTAATGAGGCGATTTGTCGTTCTAAACTCCGAACGCCAGACTCCCTTGTATAGCGGCGAACGAGATGTAGCATCGTATCTTCTTTCATTTGCATTTTATCTTTTGAAAGACCATGTTCCTTTAATTGCTTCGGAAGCAAATATTTTTGACCTATATTCAATTTCTCTAGCTCTGTGTAACCAGGTATATAAATGATTTCCATCCGATCAAGGAGTGGCCGAGGTATCGTATGATACGTATTTGCCGTAGCGATGAACATAACTTTTGACAGATCGTATTGGACTTCTAAGTAGTGATCACTAAATGAAGAATTTTGTTCAGGGTCCAATACTTCTAACATCGCAGCAGATGGGTCACCACGAAAGTCATTCGCCATTTTATCAATTTCATCAAGTAAAAATACGGCCATTTTATCAATTTCATCAAGTAAAAATACGGGGTTAATCGTACCCGCGCTTTTCATCCCTTGGATAATTCGACCAGGCATTGCTCCAACATACGTTCTACGATGACCTCTTATTTCTGCCTCATCTCGTACTCCACCTAGTGAGACACGAACAAATTCACGATTGAGCGCGCGGGCGACAGATTTAGCAAGTGATGTTTTCCCTACTCCTGGAGGTCCAACTAAACAAATGATGGGTCCTTTCAACTTTTCTACTAATTTCTGTACTGCTAAGTATTCAAGGACGCGCTCTTTCGTTTTTTCTAATCCATAGTGGTCTTCGTCCAACACTTTTTCTGCGTGGATAATATCCAAATTATCTTTTGTGTTCTTCGACCACGGAACAGATAGTAACCAATCAATATAAGTGCGGATTACACTGCCTTCTGCCGAGGTAGACGGAATTCGTTCCAAGCGTTCGATTTCTTTTTCTATTTTTTCAACCACTTTTTCAGGTGGATTTGCTTCCTTGAGCAATCGGCGAAGTTCTTCTACTTCCCCTTGGCGTCCTTCTTTTTCACCCAATTCTTTTTGAATCGCTTTCATCTGTTCACGCAAGTAATATTCTTTCTGTGTTTTCTCCATCTGCTTCTTCACGCGCTGACCGATTTTACGTTCGAGCTCTAGAACTTCGCGCTCATTATTTAAAATGTCGAGCAATTTTTGCAAACGATCTTGAACATTTACCATTTCTAACACGGACTGTTTTTCTTTCATTTTAAGGGACAAATGCGAACAAATGACGTCTGCTAATCTTCCTGGCTCATCGATATCGGAAACAGATGCAAACGTTTCTGGTGTGATTTTCTTCGATAATTTAATATACTGCTCGAACTGAGTTAAGACTGTACGCATGAGCGCATCCGTCTCTGTGCTATCCTCAGCCTCTTCACGAAGCTGTTCAACCTGAACCTCATAATAAGGTACAGTATCGGAATAAGATATAATTCGACCGCGCTGTAATCCCTCTACAAGTACGCGTATCGTTCCATTCGGTAGTTTAAGCATTTGCCTTACTTTAGAAATAGTTCCTACTTCATAAATGTCCGATTGCTCCGGCTCTTCGATGTGCACATCTATTTGGGTGGCCAATAGTACTTGATGGTCATTTACCATCGCCTGTTCCAGTGCTTTTACTGAACGTTCTCGTCCAACATCTAAATGGAGAACCATATTTGGATATACGAGCATTCCTCTAAGAGGTAAAAGAGGAATCGTCCTTATATTTTTCTTTTTAGGACCCATGGTGCACCTCCAACGTTGTTTAAGTTTAAACATGTATAATTGAATGGATGAAATGAAATTGTTTCCATTTTAATGTGGCTTCGTACAATTTTAGCGTATTCTTTATGGTTTGGCAACGTTTCAAAGATCCACAAATATATTAATGAGTTGCAGAGGTTGCCGTAAGAATATCAGCCTTTTGTAGGAATGTAGATTCTTTTATTTCTTCGGTGAAAACATGCTCAAAAACGTCTGTAATCCGTTCAACGGGTATGATTGTCATATCTGTTATATTATCGAACATTGACTGCCAATTTTCTTTTGGAATAATGACTTTTTTAACTCCCGCTTGTCTTGCTGCCTCAATCTTAGCGACTACCCCACCGATCGGTTTTACTTTCCCATGGATGCTCACTTCTCCGGTCATTGCAATGCGGTGATCTACATGAATCTGTTTGATTGCGGAATAAATGGCAGTCGCCATTGTCACACCAGCTGAAGGACCATCGATTGGAGTTCCGCCGGGAAAATTAATATGCAAATCGTAATCGAATGGATTAATTCCCGTTTTACGGAGAACGGTCATGACGTTTTCGATTGAACCACGTACCATACTCTTCCGTCTAATCGTTCTTCCTCCACCACCCATTTCTTCTTCATCAACGATCCCTGTAATGTTAACTTTACCTGTTCCTGGTTCGAGCGTTGGAATCGCTGTAACTTCAATCTCCAGTAACGTTCCCATATTAGGTCCATAAACAGCCAAACCGTTTACAAAGCCGATTTGCGGTTCATGAGGAATTGTCTTTTCCGGTCTAGGTGATATTTGAGAGCTGTTGACAACCCACTCGATATCCGAGACCGTTATTTTTTTGCGATTTTCAGACATCGCTATACCTGCAGCAATTTGGACGACGTTAACCGCTTCGCGTCCGTTGGTAGCATATTTCTTAATGACTTCAATCGCTTCTTGTTCGGATTCGAAGTTAATTTTTGAAACGGCATTCCTAGCGATAACCCCAATTTCCAAAGGCAAAAGTGGTCTGAAAAATATTTCTAAACAGCGTGAACGTATTGCGGGTGGGATCTCATTCGGTGTCCGAGTTGTTGCACCAACCATCCGGAAATCAGCAGGAAGACCATTTTGAAAGATATCATGAATGTGACTTGGAACGTTTGTATCTTCAGAGTTGTAATACGCACTCTCCAACAGTACTTTTCGGTCCTCAAGAACCTTTAACAATTTATTCATCTGTGTCGGATGCAGTTCTCCAATTTCATCAATAAAAAGGACGCCTCCGTGCGCTTTCGTTACAGCACCAGGTTTAGGTTGAGGAATTCCTGCCATCCCCATCGCCCCTGCTCCTTGGTAGATCGGATCATGAACAGACCCTATGAGCGGATCTGCTATTCCTCGTTCATCAAAACGAGCTGTCGTCGCGTCGATCTCAACAAATTTCGCATCGAGTGAAAAGGGCGAGACAACTGTTTTCTTCGCTTCTTCCAAAATAACACGGGCTGCAGCAGTCTTCCCTACTCCTGGGGGGCCGTAAATAATGACATGTTGCGGGTTCGATCCACACAGCGAGGCTCTTAATGCCTTTAGACCTTCCTTTTGCCCAACGATGTCTTCTAAAGTTACTGGTCTTGTTTTTTCATTGAGGGGCTCTGTTAAGGAAATCTGTCTCAATTTATGAAGCTTATCTAATTCTTTACGGGATTCCCGATCAACAGCCGTACGGCTAGATTGCTGGTTACGTAATAAATTCCAAAAGTAGAGCCCAATCACTATCGCAAAGAAAACTTGAATAAACGTTAACATTATCGTCCAGTTCATCCGTGTAATTCCCCCTTATTCCTTATCGTAATCTGAATTTAGTATTGCCGAATGGAAAGGGGGATAATCAAAAAAAACAAAACCCTGTCCTTCAGCTACGATAATCGCAGCAATGAACAAGGTTTTAAAGTAATCAGATTAAGCAACGAAAGCCTACTTCACTTTAATGGGGATTTTATGCACTTTCCTCCGTCTTATAAGGAATGACTTTTCCCTCTTTTGTGCTTAACTGAGGGGCTAGTTTCTGTATTACAGTTTCTTCTGTAACTTCGCACTTGGTGACGTCGTCACGGGAAGGGAGATCAAACATTACATCGAGCATTAGCCCTTCAATAATGGCACGGAGACCACGAGCACCCGTATTACGTTTAATCGCTTCTTTTGCAATCGCTTCTAATGCCCCATGATCAAATTCAAGTGTAACGTTATCCATTTCAAGTAGCTTCTGATATTGTTTAACTAACGCATTTTTCGGCTCTGTTAGAATACGAATGAGCGCTGGTTCATCGAGATGCTCTAATGTTGAAATGACCGGTAGTCGTCCAACGAATTCAGGAATGAGCCCGAATTTTAAAAGATCTTCAGGCAGAACCTTGGTTAAAAATTCACCCGGTTTCATTTCGCCAGTTGATCCGTCCGTGCCGAATCCAATTACTTTCTTTCCGACACGGCGTTTAATAAGCTGTTCAATGCCATCAAAGGCACCTCCACAGACGAAAAGAATGTTCGTTGTATCAATTTGAATGAATTCTTGATGAGGATGCTTTCTACCGCCTTGAGGTGGAACACTTGCTACCGTACCTTCAAGAATTTTTAGAAGAGCCTGCTGTACCCCTTCACCCGATACGTCTCTTGTAATCGAAGGATTTTCCGACTTTCGAGCGACTTTATCAATCTCATCGATATAAATAATTCCACGTTCCGCTTTTTCAACATCATAGTCGGCCGCTTGAATGAGTTTCAAAAGAATATTTTCAACATCCTCACCAACATAACCCGCTTCCGTTAACGATGTCGCATCCGCGATTGCAAACGGAACGTTCAAAATTTTTGCAAGCGTTTGAGCAAGAAGTGTTTTTCCACTTCCGGTAGGTCCAAGTAAAATGATATTTGATTTTTGAAGCTCTACATCATCATTTTTAGACGACATGTTTATACGTTTATAATGGTTGTAAACAGCAACAGAAAGTGACTTTTTGGCCAACTCCTGACCGATTACATATTGATCTAAAATATCTCGAATCTCATGAGGTTTTGGAACATCTTTAAGGTCGAGTTCTTCCTCATTTCCTAATTCTTCTTCAACGATTTCTGTACAAAGCTCGATACATTCATCACAAATGTATACGCCTGGTCCAGCGACGAGTTTACGAACTTGTTCTTGGGACTTTCCACAAAAAGAGCATTTCAACTGTCCTTTTTCTTCGTTAAATTTAAACATACGATCACCCCTTATTTAAGGTCTGTACGAGTGACAACCTTATCAATTAACCCATATTGTTTTGCTTCTTCAGCTGAAAAAAAGTTATCACGATCCGTGTCGCGTTCAATTTTCTCTAAGGGCTGTCCTGTTCGTTCAGCATAGATTTCATTGATCTTCTGACGTGTTTTTATAATCCACTCTGCATGGATTTTAATGTCTGCCGCCTGACCACGGATGCCGCCAAGTGGCTGATGAATCATAACTTCACTATTGGGTAGCGCATAGCGTTTACCTTTTGCTCCAGCCATGAGTAGAAATGATCCCATGCTTGCGGCTAAACCAATACACATCGTTGAAACATCAGGTTTAATATATTGCATTGTATCATAAATTGCCATTCCTGCTGTAATGGAACCGCCTGGTGAATTAATGTATAGACTAATATCCTTCTCAGGATCATCCGCAGCCAAAAAGAGAAGCTGTGCAACAACGAGATTGGCTACAAGATCATCAATTTCACTACCGACAAAAATAATTCGCTCTTTTAGCAGCCTTGAATAAATATCGTAGGAGCGTTCTCCCCTATTTGTTTGTTCTACAACCATAGGTACGAGATTCACAGTGACCCCTCCATTATTGACGATTATATTGTATCGTATTCCTAAGTTTAAAAACAAGGCACGATTATCTCGTGCCTTTGCATTGTAAAATTCTATAAAGAGGACATATTAACTTTTCTTTCCCTATTTACGCTGAAACTTCTTTACTGTTTTCAACAAGCATGTTAATCGTTTTATTGATTTTAATATCTTGACGAATACCGAACAGTCCATCACGCGCTGCAAAAATCCCGCGAATTTCTTCTACATCGCGGCTGTACAATTCAGCAAGTCTACTCAACTCAGCATCTACTTCATCGTCCGTTGCTTCTACTGCTTCTTTATCCGCGATGGCTTCCAATACGAGGTTTGTACGGACTCTCGTCTCAGCATCGGACTTGAACTGCTCACGAAGAGCGGATTCATCGCTTCCTGTAAACTGGAAGTAAAGATCAAGATTCATTCCTTGTTGTTCTAATCGTGCGGTAAAGTCTTCTTTCATTTGATCTATTTCATTATCGATCATCGCTTGTGGAATCTCAATCGTTGCATTTTCAGTCGCAGCTTTAACGACTGCATCCTTAACATAATGCTCTTTTTCATGTTCTTTCTTTTCTTTGAGTTTATTTTCAAGATCTGATTTATATTCTTTTAATGTATCGAAATCACTGATATCTTTCGCAAACTCATCGTCAAGTTCCGGTAACTCTTTTCGTTTAACATCAAGTAATTTAACTTTAAATGTAGCTTCTTTTCCGGCTAAATTATCTGCATGATATTCTGCTGGGAAAGTGACGACAACGTCTTTCTCATCATCCTTCTTCATACCAACGATTTGTTCTTCAAAGCCTGGAATGAAAGAACCCGAACCGATTTCAAGGGAGTACTTTTCCCCTTTTCCGCCTTCAAAGGCAACGTCGTCTACAAAACCTTCAAAGTCAATTATGGTAGTGTCACCAGAAGTAACCTCAGCCCCGTCCTCAAGAACGACAAGTTCCGCTTGTTTGTTACGAACAGCCTCTACTTCTTTCTCTACATCTTCTGCCGTAACACTAAAGTCTTGAGCAGGAACTTCGAGTCCTTTATATTCGCCTAGCTCAACTTCAGGCTTAACCGTTACTTTAGCTTTAAAAACGAGAGGTTGTCCTTGCTCCATTGTTTCAACATCTACTTCTGGGCGGTCTACAGGAACAATTCCCGTTTCTTTAACCGCTTCGGAGTATGCTTGAGGTAACAAAATATCTAAAGCATCTTGGTACAGGCTTTCTACACCAAAACGAGCTTCAAAAATTTTACGCGGTACCTTTCCTTTTCGGAAACCAGGTACATTTATTTTTGGAAGTACTTTTTTAAAGGCTTGGTTAATCGCTTCTGTTACACGAGTTTCCTCTACCTCAATCGTAAGTACACCATCATTTTTATCTGTTTTTTCCCAATTAGCTTTCATTATTTTTTCCCCTTCCTTTGCACCCTAAAGCACATTCGCAATTATAACCATTATATTATAACACAAACCTTTTTCATTTCAAGCAGCGCCTAATTCCCTCTCATATGACGGGATTGAAGTGTTCTTTCAACAAGTTTCAACTGATCATTAAGTTCTTCTAGGGTTAGACTATATTGTTCAGTGATGACACCATCTGAGTTCATTCCCAATTTATCTAGAATAATGAAATGAATAGCAGCAGCCCACTTTTCAGGATTATCGAAAGAAGGTAAATGAGGAAAACAAATATACAGATATTCCATCCATAATTGAATGGCAAACTGGGTTAATGAAGGTCCTTCGCTCTCTGTGTTCTTAATTAACTGATCGTAGACTGATTCTCCGATTAATCTCCAGTCCTCAGAAGAAATCGGAACATCAATGAGGTTGATTTGGGATGTCTGATCGTCTTTTCTAACTGTGGCTGAACCTGTTGCTTTCATCAGTCTAATCGCCTGTAATGCAAATGTTTTTGAGACAGGGTCATTCTCTTCAAGGAGAAAATCCCTTAGTCCTTTCTCTAAGTCATCATCAACCAAAACCATCGTCTGTTCAATTGCTGATTGCTTTTCCTCAACTGTTCCATCTTTTAACATCTGCATGAGCTTTTTTTTGTAATTCGGATCATCGTCCAGTTTACTCTGTAAAGCATATTCCTTGGCGTCATGCTGATCTTGCAGCTCTTTTAATTTTTCATGTTGACCAATAAAAGAGTCTGGAATATTTTCTTCATCCATTAGGGCTTCTAAGAAAATTTGTGCTTCTTCTATCTGTTCTGTATTAAGAAGAGCATCAATATGTAGTCGTAATATTTCAAAATAAGAATCATCCCCAGCTCGTAACAAGGACGAAGTGATCGGAATGACTTCTTCGTAACGATTTAATTCAATTAGACAAACAGCTATCGCTAATTGGGCTTCGCGATGAGAAGGCTCATAGTGGATGACGGCGTAAAAATGTTCAATGGCGTCATCGTAATGTCCCTTCTTGATTTTTTCAAATCCTCGCTCTAAGTGTTGATCGATCGTACGAGGAAACAAAATAATGTTTTTTTCCACTTCGCTTCCTCCTTCCGTAAAAGAAAATGAGACTCTCTAAGCCTCAGTGAAGTAACATTATTTTCCTCAAGTAAAGTCCCATTTATCCTTACTGTATCCCATTAGTATATTAATCAGCAAAAAAAGTTTTTGATAGCTGATAATTGTTCTTCCCTTGTTCTTTTGCACGATACATGGCCATATCCGCATTCTTTAACAACGTTTCTGCATCTTCACCATCATCTGGAAAAAGCGCGATACCAATACTTGTTGACAGCTGTAATTGGTGTTCATTTATTTGGATCGGATCGTCAAAAACATGAAGAATACGATTGGCTACCTTTTCTGCATCCTCAGTCTGAAAAACATTCGGTAAAAGAATAGTAAACTCATCACCGCCCATACGGAAAACCTGATCATTTCCTCTTATACAGCTACTTAACCGTTTTGTAATTTGTTGAAGAACCCGATCTCCAAATGCATGGCCCAATGAATCGTTAATAATTTTAAACCGGTCCATATCTACGAATAGAATGGCTAACATATAATGATTCATCTTTGCGAGTTCAAGTGTCCGAATGAGTTCATCATTAAATAATCTTCGATTAGGAAGCCCCGTTAATGAATCATGATATGCCATATGTATAATCGTTTCTTCTGATTTCTTTCGGTCTGTTACATCACGCGAGATGGTGACGATATACTCTAAGCTTCCATCATTTTTTAGCACAGGCATTCCTTTTGTTTCAAGAAATATGTATTGACCTTTTTCGTGTTGATATCTAAAGTCAATCTGACGAGGTGACTTTAATCGGATCATTTCAAAAAACACATGCTTTACACGAGAAATATCATCAGGGTGAATGCGATGAAAAATAGACTTCCCCAATTGATCAGCACAGCCAAGTACGGTTTCATGTGAAGGTGAGTAATAAAGAACATTACCATTTACATCAATTGTCGCAATGAGGTCAGAGATGTTTTCCGCAATAAGTCTGAATTTCTCTTCACTTTCACGTAACGCTTCTTCAGCCTTCTTTCGCTCTGTTATGTCTCGTACTACAGCAAGGACATGTGTACAAACTCCTTCAACGTTCATGATGGGGGTAAGAATCGTCTCACCGACAACGTACGAATCTACAGATTTTGTCTCTAACTCGTAGTGAACAGGCTTTCCTTCCTCAACTACCTTCTTGTAATTAGGATATAACCGTAAGGTAGTAGCTTCTGGCAAGACCTCTTCTAACAATTTTCCAAATGCTTTTTCTGTTATTCCCGCGATTTTCATTGCCGTAGCATTTGCCATAACATAACGAAAGCGAGGACCTTTTTCTACTGCCATAAGAAATATCATATCCGAGAACTCGTTTAATAATATTTTAAATATGCCTTCATGACTTGAAGTTAACATAATTGGAGTTCTCCTTAGATATAGTGTGAAATGATCGAAATGAATACTGTTATAATGTTAAACATACTTAAGTATAAAAATTTCCAGTCTAAATATCAATGAAAATTATAAAAACGCCCTCCAGGTGGAAGACGTTACTTGTTGTTGTTGATATGTATGGCGTCCCAGGAGGGAATTGAACCCCCGACACACGGCTTAGAAGGCCGTTGCTCTATCCCCTGAGCTACTGGGACTAGAAAATCATCAATAGCGACAAAGAATAGTATACCGAATAGACCTCTAATAGTCAACTCTCTTTTTTTGGTAATCGATTCAATCTAAACCTTCCGCCCAACTCTTTCTTCTGCTCGAACCTAGTGTTGAAATAGCTAATCTCCACTTGAAGGCTACCATCACTGGAATCTGTTGATAAGAGATCCAACGTTACGAATGTTGGTTCTTTAAAGACACGTGGAGAAGCGACACTTCCTGGATTGATGAAAAGAATGTCGTTCTCTTGTTCACAATAGGGTATGTGGCTATGACCGAACAAGGCGATTCCAGCAGATGATTCCATCGCTTTATATTTTAAAGGAAGAAGACTTGTTTTTACCTGTAATTCATGACCATGGGCAAGAAAGAATCGAAGTCCGTTCCAATCGACAGTCTTTTGTAGTGGAATGTCGGAAGGTTCATCACAATTACCACGTACTACATGAAACGATTCAAGAGGTAAATCCGATCTATCTACACAGAAATCTCCACAATGTAATGTAATATTCGGTTTGATTGTCGTAATGATTCGATTCATATCATAAATCAAACCGTGGGTATCACTCATAATGAGAGCTTTCATACGCTTACCTCATTCACCTCATACCACTGAATAAAAGCATTCATCGCTTTAGCACGATGGCTAATCCTGTTCTTCTCCTCAGCTTCTAATTCAGCCATATGTTTATTCTGTTCGGGCAAATAAAAGATCGGATCGTAGCCGAATCCTCCCTCACCTGCAGGATAATCGGAAATCATTCCTTCACACGTTCCAGAGAAATATTCCGTTTTGTTCTCATTACTTACAAACACTAGAGTGCATCGGAAGCGTGCCTTTCTTAATTCCCCTGGAATTCCACGTAATGCTAATAGTAACTTCTCATTGTTGTCTTGATCAGTTGCCTCTTCACCAGCATACCTTGCAGAGTATATACCTGGGGCTCCGTGCAGAGCATCTACTTCTAGCCCAGAGTCATCCGCTAATGAAGGGATTCCAGTAGCATCGTAAACAGCTTTCGCCTTTTTTAACGCATTATCTGCAAAGGTTTCTCCATCTTCAATAACAGCAGGAATATGAGGAAAATCATTCAACGAAAGAACTTCTACATTTACATCAAGTAAGAGCCGCCTTAACTCCTGTACTTTCCCTTGATTCTTCGTAGCTAGTATCATTTTATTAGCTCTGATCATCCTTTTCCAATTGAATCGGCTCCGCTCCCGATTACTTCCTTCTGAATTCCAATTAATCTTTCAATACCCACTGAAGCGAGTTGCAACAATTGCTGTAATTGTTCCGCAGTAAAGGGGGCATCTTCTCCTGTTCCTTGCACTTCAACATATTTTCCTGTTCCAGTCATGACGACGTTCATATCTACAATAGCTGTTGAATCTTCAGCGTAGTTTAAATCTAAGACAGGTACATCTCCAACAACACCGACACTTGTTGCAGCTAAATAATCCGTAATCGGTAACGTTGAGAGTACTCCTTTTTCAATGAGACTTTGAAGAGCCAAAACCATCGCTACGAAAGCACCCGTTATGGAAGCCGTTCTCGTTCCTCCATCTGCTTGGATCACGTCACAGTCTAACCAAATGGTGCGCTCTCCCAATTTCTCTAAATTGACAACAGAGCGTAGCGCTCTTCCGATTAAACGTTGAATCTCCATCGTTCTTCCACCGACTTTTCCTTTGGAAGATTCACGCTGATTTCGCGTTTCTGTTGCTCTTGGAATCATTGAATATTCTGCCGTTACCCAGCCTTTTCCTTGATTGCGCATAAACGGGGGCACCCGCTCCTCAACCGTAGCTGTACAGATCACCTTCGTATCTCCTACCGATATGAGTACAGATCCTTCTGCATGTTTTATGTAGTCTTTACTAATGTGTACATCCCTTAATTGATTCTCCGCACGCCCATCAATTCGCATCTCTAATGTCCTCCAAAATAAGAATATGGTTCATTATAGCATAACCTGACTACTCATATATATTACCCAAGATTCCTCGTACACACAAAAAAGAGACAGGGTTCCCTGCCTCTTGATTCATTAGAATTAGATTTATAGTTTCTTCGGATTAACAACCGTGGGGCGACTTACAGGCTTATTCGTATTGTCACCATTAACGAGCATCCCATCTACTTCCACATATACGCGATCTACATCACTGTTTTCTGTTAAAGATAATACGATGGACTGGAGTGCATCTGAAGAAGCTCCGTCTGTACCAAATGAAAGCAATTCCTTACTTAAGGAAGCAACCGCTTCATTGTAGTCATTCATCTCAACAGAAACGACATGTGTAGATGGCGTTATCGACGTTGTTAATTGAGAATTTCGATGCGGACCTTGAACCAACTCTTCAAGCGTTGCTTTAGTAATGTTATCTGTCCGAGGAATAAGGCGGGTTACAGGAACGAAGTAAGCTTGATCATCGTCTGTCATCCCTTGGAAATACACGGTTACCGCACTCGTTTGACCTACTCGCGCTCCTTCTTTAAGCTCCAAGTTGATCCCATTGGCTCTTTGTAATAAGCCATTAATTGGTGTTCCAGCTACAGGCATTTCAGTTAGTTGCATTCCGTTTACTTCAATCGCTACACCTTTGACATTATCGAATTCTGTCATGCTCCAAGTAATGGCATCAAGAATTCGTTGCTCATCCGCAGCTTCATAGGCTAGAAATTCATTAGAGAAATCAACAGTTGCTACTCCCTCATCGATATCTACCGTGAATGTCGTTCCTTCCGGAATAAGCGCTCGGAAGCCGGCTGGTAATAGTTGTGCACCTTCGCTTCCAGCAACCATATGGGAAAGAGATTCTTTCGCTATCCCTTCAACTTTGGCAACGGCAATTCCGTAAGGCACAACGTAACCGTTAGAATCGGCAAAGTAGAGGGTTCGTTGTTCAAATGCTGTGTTTTTGACTTCTGTACCCTCTTTCGTTTGACCCGTGATTAAATCAATTTGCAAATTGGAATTACTTTCTGTTGCGTTCTCATAATTTACTTGAGGTGGATCAATCTCTTTCGAATCCGGACCAAATAGTCCACAACCAGACAGGACTAAAGTCATCCCGACTACTATACTTCCTGATTTTAAAACACCTTTCTTCATATAATCATCCCTCCATAAGTTATTCACAGGCTTTGTACTACTATGTATACGAGCCTTGGAGGGAAATATGCTTACCTATGAATCTTTACATCATATAAGGAGCAAATAATATATCTAACAACAATACATTAGAGATGACGAAAAATATAAACAATCCAATTGCTGAAGGAATCTCCATACTTTTCTTATATATCATCGTTGGTATAAAGGCTAATCCAGCGATGATGACCGGAATAATATACGTTGAACCCTGGAAATATAACCATCCTGGTATATAAGAAATAATTGACTCTTTATAGAAAAGCGGTTCGAAATAAACAAGTTCTGTTCCTACTGTCAAAATAGCGCCAATAAGTAAAACGATGGTTATGTGTTCCTCAACCCAAATACTCGATTTAACCCATTCGATTAATGGGATGACAATTAAACCTGGAACTGCCCAGAAACTAGTAATAATAATGGTGAAAAATGATAATACAAAGCTATTAATTACAGAATAAATAGAAGCAATCACCATATCTTTATGTATTCGATTGGCATTTTCTTTAAAATGTTCAGACGTACCACTGAGTTTAACTTCATATTGGTTCTCGCCAGTCTTCTCTAGCCATGCTAAGTACGTTCCGTTCGATGCTCTACCCATAGAGGGACTCATTGTGTAAGCATGAGGAGAACTAATATAGTCAATTGACTTCAATTCCCCTTTATTAAGTAGTAACTCCACCATTCGATCGGATTCTTTTTCTCGACCTGTTTTCGCCCTTAAGTTAACGGTTGCTACCACGTTATTACTCTTGTCTACTCCCTCAATATTGACATTCGTAATCGTATCACCAGAATAAGGAACATTTACATTATGATGATTGACAGTCACTTCGTTCGAACTGAGGTCATATATTAAATGGTCAAGCCTTTCAAACAATTCTTTCTTAAAAAACCGATACGTAGTTAACACTTCAATTTGATTTTCTTCGTTAATAATAAAGTCTAAACCATTATAAATATAAGCAGTGGAAGAATCGATTTCTTGATTACTTATTGGTAGAATATTTACTTTATGAGTTATAAAGTCGTACGTTATGAGGTCATATTGTAACGCTGCCTCAGACGGTTGAGTAAGTATGACAATGGAGAGAAGCTCTTTGTTACCTCGAAGCTTGATGTTATTAATCGTTAGTGGGATATCCGTTGTACGTACAATTTCTTTCGTTTCATTGGCGTTTTGTTCATAAATCGTGATGCTTTTCTCTGTGCTAACTGCCGTGTAGGTCATGTCGTTAGACGATTTCCATGATGAAAGCGCAAGGATGGGCTCATCCATTAAAAGCTTTGGCTCACTAAGTTGGCCATTGGTTACTTTTGCTTTGTACAGTCTTTCTTTAGACACATAAAGCAACTGGTTACCGTGTTTAATAAAATCCGAAATCGATAGGTCATTCAGCTTAACGATGTCTATTTCGATCGTAAATTGATCATCTAATGTTACGATATCCATAGCATTTTGAGTAAAATATGAAACCGTTATATTATTTCCCTCATTGATTTCTAGAAACGGTGGTTTCCCTGTGTTTGATGTTCCTAGTTCTTCCGAATGACTCCATTTTTCTGACGAAGGTTGAAGACGTTGTTGTAACTCTTGAATCGTATGTAATACCAGTATGATTGCGAATATGATCATAACAATCATGATCGCTTGATACCTTAACCTTTTTTCTGATTTCTTCTCCAATTGTAAATCACTCCCGGTCCATTCTATTTTCTCTATTTTCTATTTATTTGCTCATTTTATGACGGTACCTTGATTACGTCAAGTAAAAAACCTCTACTTATACAGTAGAGGTTTACAATGGAATGGATAAATTCCAGGACATATTACTGATCGTAATCTCCCGTTCTAAGAAACGCTCTGCGATCATTTTAAACATATGAGGCTCACCACTCGTGATGAACAAGTGATCAGGAGATTCATTTTGGGTTTCTAGTTGGTTGTTGTGACTTAGAATAGCACTTACTTCTCTCGCCGTTTCTTCAGCAGAAGAAATAAGAGCAACATCGCTTCCCATCACTTCTTGGATGACATCTGATATGATCGGATAGTGAGTACATCCTAATATTAATGTATCGATACCTTTATTTTTAATTGGTTTCAGTTGCTCCGCAACACACTCATAAAGAACGTCTTGTGAGAATGTACCTTCCTCAACGAGTGTAACAAGGTTCGGACATGCAAGACTCGTGACATATAAATCTGGATTAACATTATGAAGGGCTTTAACATAAGACTGACTTCTAATCGTTCCAGAGGTTCCAATAACGCCTACTCTACCGTTTTTTGTCGCTTTAATGGCTGCCCTTGCCCCTGGATTGATAACACCAACAACTGGAAAATAAAAACGAGATTTAACGACCGGAAACACGACCGCTGTCGCTGTGTTACAGCCAATGACAAGCATTTTTAAATTATATTGTAAAAGATAATTGATAATCTGATACGTAAAAGCTTCCACTTCTGATGCTTCCCGGGGACCGTATGGACAACGGGACGTATCACCAAAATAAACCAATTTTTCTCGTGGTAGCTGACGAAATAGTTCTTTAACTACCGTAAGTCCACCAACTCCGGAATCAAGAATCCCGATCGCTTGATGTGCCATCTAAGATGTTCCTCCTATTTCTTTCTAACAAAAAACCCACCCCATGCTATCCTTGTATCGTAAACAGTTGTAAATGCTTGAGGATCGATTTTCATAATCGTGTTTAAAACTTCTGTCGATTCTTTTCGCTTCAGTTGAATGTTAAGAATTTTTCGTTCGGCTTCTCTTCCTTCAGCCCGAATGACGGTAACGGCTAATCCTTGATCTCTTAACGTTTGTAGAATACTATCTGCAAAGTTTTTAGAGATCACTTGAACGGAAACGTGTCCGATCGCAAGTTTCTCTTCAAGATATCCTCCGAAATAATTACCCGTTGCAAAACCGAGCGAATACGCAAGAATACTCCATGGATCATTTAAATTATTAACAACTTTTGCAAGTACGACGATAAAAATCAACACTTCAAAAAAACCGATAATCGCCGCAACAAGCTTTCGACCGCGAACAAGCAGAATGGTACGTATGGTTGCCATGGACATGTCTGCGACTCTCGCTGTAAAAATTAAAAAATACCATATGATTTCATCCATGATAATCCTCTTTCATAAAGATACGTTTACCTATATCTTACCCGAATTGAAGAGGATTTCACTTATAAAAGAATCGATTTAACCTGAATTATTAATTTCACTGTAAAGTAGCTCTAGCGCTCGTCCAATATCTTCAACTTGTTCATGACTAAATGAAGTCATTACACCTGCGAGATATTCTCTACGGGCCTTTAATACCCCTTGAATGACTTCTTTACCAAAAGGT
>FWWL01002056.1_pt1 | contig 18965 bp, 21 predicted proteins | sample 2228331 | NCBI WGS metagenome assembly FWWL01 (sample SAMEA103939775, study PRJEB20133) | metagenome
TTATGTTCCGCTTGCTTTTCTTTTACGTAGTGGCCGTAATGCTCCATTAATTTTTCTCTAGTTGACAACATGCTATTGATAACTTTAGATAGATTATCAGAATTCTGATTATAAGACTTTATTAGTCTAATTCTATTTATTATCTCATTACATGTACTTTCATCATCATACAAAATAAATTTCCAATTAATATCCTTTTGTAGGATTTCTTTATTCTTCAGGACATTTAAGATAACTTCCAGATCCTTCTGTGCCTTATAATTCATTTCAATCTGCTTAAAATCATTCTCAAACGAGCTGAATAATATAATAGCTTTAAGTTTTTCATTATTATTAATAACATTCTGTATTTCTCGATTTTTTATTTCATGTTTAAATTCCGTGAAACCTTTAATAAAACTGGAGATATCGTCTATTTCACTAAAATATTGTTCCTTCAAACTTTCTGTTAGTTGAGTTAGACTTCGCTGGTCCCATTGAACAGACTTATTTTCGATAATTTGTTCATAAGGAATTTCCAGTTTTTCTTCTTTTGTCAATGATGTCGTTTTAAAAGTCGACTCCATGGAAATAATCTCTTTTTCAAGTTGGTTCTTTTTTCTAACTAGTTTTGCTTTAGTTTTTTCAGCAAAGTTCTTTTGATTCATTTCCTTTTCAATATTAAATAACTTACTAATCGCGAGTATTCGTTCTCTTTCGTTTTGTTTGAACAAATGACCACTTTCTTCTTGCTCAATATAATGAAATAAGCTGTATTTATCAGAAACACTATTTATCCCAAGTTTTTCTATCAACCTGTCAGAAATACTGCGACCCTGATTAATATCTTGCTCAAACTCTTTAAGCCTTACCAGTTTATAGTTTCCAAATTCACTTGGACGCTTTTGCACTGTAGACAAAGCTGTTGCATTTAATGATCTTGCTAAAACAATTTTTTTATCAGGGTTATTCTTGATAATGAATTCTATCTTTACTAATGTTGGTTTACTTTGATCCTTGCTTAACAGATGATCATTGAATCCTCTGTTTCCTGATACGATTTTATTAGAACTAATTCTTCTGATATTTCCAGTAAGAATTAATTCCAATGCATCAAAAATTGTCGTTTTTCCAAAGCCGTTGGGGCCGTCCAAAACAACAAGGTCCATAGCTGAAAAATCAACTACCGCTTTTTCCACGGATTTAAAATTTTCTAAGTATATCTTATTTATAACAATATTATTCAACATCTAGCACCTCAAAATATTTCAAGATTTCTTCTATTTCAGGTTCTTTCTCACATTGCTTTTCCAAAATAATTAATTTATTCCAAATTTCATTGTCATACTGTGTAATATTATTTTTAATAATCAACGATAAATCGTGTAAATCTGTGGAAACAACATTAAAATTCAAAAATGGTAACTTAATAAATAATTTAGAAATCAGCTCATACTCAAGAGCAAGCTGAGTAGCATCTCCATGTTTATAGGCCGCGAATGCTTGTTGATCTAGAATTCTCTTTCGTAGATATTCTACTTCTAATAAATCTTGTTTTGAGATATTATCGATGCAACTCTTTTGATTTTCGGTATAAGTAACAACATACTTTCTAAAATCGTACGGATCTTCCTCAATATCATATATTAAAGAATTCAATTTATTTTTATTTTGAGAGTAGCCTGTTTCAAGGAATACGACTAAAGACAAATTTTTATCTAAACCCAGATGGTGAGATTTACTTTTCATGATATTAGACATAAGTTCATCGCATTTTTCTTTCATTTTTTCAACACTGAATGATTCTAAATTCTCAAAAACTACTGTGAAGAAATCGAACTTTTCATCCGTTCTTTCAGCAAAAAAAGAATCCGGCTCACCCAGCAATTCGTAGTCTACGATAAAATTGTTTTGTTTAAAAATATTAGCAACAAACTGTTTCACAATAGTTCCTCCTTGATTTTAGCAACTCCGATAAATTCAATTCGTGGAGGTTCATTAACTGACCTCTTGTTATTGATGTTACTTGTGAATTCCTTTTCATAGGTACTTTTAACGTCTGTAATAGTCCCTTCAAATGTCCCATTTAATTCTGTTGTAACTATTTTGTGTATATCATAAAGCAAGTGTGCAAGGGTACTACTGTTCCCTAGATTATTAATAATTTGCTTGCCTACATATTGGACTGCTCTTTCTGTCATATCTTCAGTTATGGTCGATACTAGATGGTGTACTCCATCTTTATTTAAAACAAAAATATTTTTCACATCTGATAATTCTAGAGAATAGTGTCCAAATGCCAAAATCAATGGAATTACTATTTTCTTTACCCCAACTTCGTTAATTAAATCTCTATATTGATCTAAGGATATGGAATCATTCTTAGAAGTAATATTAGGTGAAATCTTTTTGCATAATATTAAAAAATCATCATCACACATAGTTCTAATAAAATTCCAGTTATTCCTCCAATGCAAGACGTCTTCTGGCTCATGGAGTTCACAATACTTATTGAAATAATTATGTAGAATATTTTTTAAGAATCCAGCGGCCGTCTTATTAGATATTTCAAATACATTACTCGTCATTAGCAAACAATAAAAGTCCTTAAATGGCAGCTCCGGGTTTTTCTCTTGTTCTTTATGATTTTTGATAATCCAGTTGTCTAGTTCAGAAAACAAATTGTGGTAAATATAATTAACATTTTCAGTTGTTTCGGATGATCGAATTATCTGCTCATTTCCGCCATGATTCTGATAAAATATTCTTATTTGCTGCTTAATCTTTTCTTCAACTTCATCTATGTCAACCACTAGAGTGTATGGTTTAGCGTCATTCCGATCATTTATGAACAATTTCGCATAAGCCTCATCAAACTTATTCGAGTCTAATAGTAACTCTTTATATTGTCTTATTTTTTCTACTTTAGTAGTAGGTACATAATCAATTAGTAATTGTCTTATTTCCTCTTTAGTCTTCTCCTCAATGTAACAGGTTGTGTGTAAATTGACAGATTGACTTACACTGTATTTTGCACACTTTCCCAGAAGCTCTAATATTGATTCCTTATAAGTACTTATATACTTACTATTCTGATAAGACTTAACTTGATTTATAGTCACATAATTCTAAAAAATACTTATCAATCTCTTTAATAATATCTTCTGAATTATTAATGAATGAAAGCATTGCATAAATAGCAACTCTACCTTGAAATTCATAACCACTCCATGAAGAGACCGCACTGTGTACATCTATTGTATCTGGTAGTATAACAGGATTAACCGTCACTAAATTACGCCTCCTAAACATTGTAAAAAGAACTGTTATCAATATTGTACTATAAAAACCAGGAATTTCCTTTCGTTATTTGTAGAAAGTTGTAGAAATTTCACTACTCAAACAACAATGGTAACCTACTTTAAACACTATCTAATAGCAAAAGAGATCTTATTAATTCAAAATTCAGAAAAAATATTGCAATACTAATCGCACATGTACGTGTTTTTTATGAGTTTCTATCTACAGTCCGTACGAGTTTTACGTGGTAGGCAGCGGAAATCTAGGCTTTGTTGATGATCAAACCCATGGCGCACCTGTAGCATAATTCCTTTTTCACAAGCGAGTTACTATGAATATTCTCCATAATTTATAATAAGCCCGATGGAGACATTGATCTGGACCCTCTGTCAAGGACACTTGAAAAAACCTTGTTTATTTTTAGGCAGCTATCAATAGATGATTCCTGTACTGCACGGGGGGCATCTTGCGGATGTAACCTGACGTACAACTACGATGGTCAACATGGTCCTTCATGTGGCCGAAAAATGATTCCTTCGGCGCATTGTCCCAGCAATTCCCTCTTCCAGACATGGATTGACCTAACCCTCTTTGCTTTGCTTCAAAAGTTCTTGGTATTTAGGACTCGTATAATGACTCCCTTGATCTGAATGGATAAATGCATCTTGTACAACTTCAGCCGCCTTTGCTTTACGAGTGCGTCTATCGTGTCAGTAGCAATGTCCAGTGTAAGGCGATTGGATAGGGCTTGCCTTGCTTACTGACATTACTACCTCCCCTATGGCCGCTCAAAGACGGCTTATTGGTTATGCCATGCCGATCCCTTACACCGGAGGATTCCTCACTGCTGTTCCAAGATCTACGCGGCTTCATTGGCCTCTTCGTCCATCTATACGAGACTCGGCTTCCCCTGGTCCCCCTTGCGAGGCCTCTTTAACGATGCGGCAGGATTCACTTGATGTTACGGCCTGGTATGTTGCTCGCCCTGTCTCTGACAAGTACTTTTTTCGCCGTACGCAAGCATCCTAGCTACAAGGGTGGCTTGATCCTTCCCATGTTTGACTTGCACCAACTAGATAATTTGTGCCTCTGTGCAAGCTATAAAAAAAGACACTCTCCTGTTAGGAAAGTGTCTTTATTATCTTTGGCTTCAATGATGGCAATAGGGATGTTAGCTTTATAGTAAAGAATGTAATCCGCACGTTTTTTCTCGCCGCGAGTCACCATCTTTTTACGCACGATAATTCGTCCATCTGTAAATGAGAATTCTTCGCGAATCTGCTTCTGTATATCCCATCCCGATTGGACAAGAGCTGGAGTAATATATTTCGTACATATGTCGCGTTCTGAGAGGTCTTTTTTGTTCATAATAAATCCTCCGATCAAACAAGCGAGTAATAGTTCTTTAGTCTTATTCCAGATTAAACCTGGAAACCTCTTTATTCAATAGACAATACCAGATTTGCTACTTGCGGCGCCTGAAGATGCAACCCTAAAACGGCGGACTTATGCGGCAGCCACGCCAGATAATGGCAGGTTGCAAATTGGGGTTAACATGTGTATTCCTCCTTAGCGTGTAATAAAGGGGCGACCTCTAGTCCGACCCCACCAGCATTGCTATTGACTCTTTTGCTCTTATTACACCTACTGACTCGATACCCTTGTCTAAAATAGCTTGAGCAATTGCTTCCTTGCGATCAAGAATCTTCTGTGCATGTACATCCACAGTATCCTCACATACATTCAGATCCTCACTAAGTACTGTTAAGCCCTTCCAAGTAATCTTCTTTCTAAATCTTCCAAACGCCTGTTTTGCTGGAGACATGTCGTTCATAATGGTACAAATTTACTATTTCAAAATTTCTAAATGAGGATAAATGTAATTACATGCAATGCCAAGGTTTCGCCTAACGTTGTTGTGTTCCCGACGCCTCACCGACTTAAGCCCAAAGGGTGGCCGCGACGCGGTTAGTCGGTGCAGGTGTATCTGCTGAACCCACTTCCTGGAAATCATCTGCAGACCAAGGTCGGCGCAGACGGCCGCAGTGGGAACACGGTGTTAGGCGACGCCACCCTGAGATACTTACAAAAGGTTTATCTCTTATAGATCTAATGACATGATATAATCCCCTGGAATTTTCTCATAGCCTAATTTATTATTGATTTTGATCATAGGTATATTCCTAGAATCATTCCCTGTTTCCATATACTTAGCTTTGTAATGGAGTACTGATTCAATTGATTTCAATTTAAGAGCCAGCCCTACGCCTCGTCCACGAAAGTCTTTACGAACTCCGGTGTATTCGTTCATCATCCCACCTTCTGTTGGATTATCGTATAAAATTTGGGTCAGACCAATTAACTGCTTATTGTACCAAGCCAATATTAACAAATCATGCTTTGAATTTCCCCCTTGTAGATCCCACTTATGCCATTGTTCAAAGCTCTTAAATGCCTCCCTGGAACCGGGGATTTCCATGTATGTTTGCTTCCATAGTTCATATATTTGTTCTTCGACATTATCATTTTGCATATCTGCAAAAGTATTAAAAACAAATCCTTTTTGTTCTAATTTTCCAATTTGATCAGGATAACTGAGTCCGACAAAATCCACAAGATTTAACTTCGAGTATAATAAATGTCTTTCAAGAGAAAAATTCACTTCTTCCATTAACGCTTTAACATGAGTCAGATAATCCTTCAACTCTGTTCGAAGTATTGATGCCTTCATTTCTCTAGACCAAGATATTACATATCTTAATAGTGGAATCCATACTTCCTCTTGATAAGAAGGCCTAACAAAGAATGAACTACACATTACACCTGGTACTCCCCATGCTGCATGCCATACGACCGCATACCCAACAATACAATCTGAATCATCTGTTATTACGATTCTTTCTCTACAAAAACCAGTAAGCTTTCCTTCTTCATCATAAGTTACATTATTCTCTATTGGGATCTGCTTGTCTTCTTCTTGGATAGATTTCCAATCCATGGTTTCGTTATTTGTTATACTAATCAATTCAGCAATTATAATGTAATCACTGGGAAGTATTAGATTTCTAATATTAAAAGTCACTAATATGCTCCTCTCTCTTGCTTCTTGTGGTTTCGCCTAACGTTCGTGTGTCCCCGAATCCTCACTGGCTTAAGGCCGAAGGCCGGCCACGATGCGGTTAGCCAGTGTTAGGGTTGTCTGCTGAATATGCTTCTTCGAAAACCATCTGCAGACCAAGGTCGGCGCAGCCGGCCGCAGTGGGAGCATGGTGTTAGATGAAGTATGGCACTTCTATGAGACGCTAACGAGTTGTTATTCCGGTTTTTTATTCAGTAACCATGGTATTGTTGCAGAAAAGTCTAGTTGGATTGCCGGTTTCGGAAAATCTTCTTGTAAACAACGAATTAATCTATTAAATCCAAATTTATAGTTATCAATTTCTATTAAGTTAATATCATTCCAATTTCTTTCTAAATCATCTGGTCCGGAAACAATATTACCTACCGACTAAATGATACATCCCTAAATATGGTCTTTGTCTATCATCGCCTGTATTTAAATCCGTGAATTCTCCTTCCTTGCTCGGATCTATCCAAGAAATGAAAAGAATTGCTTAAGAGCAGGACTAAGTTGCTTGCAACTTTCTCTGTAGTTATCACAATGCAAACACGAGCAATCATCTGTTTTCTTATAATTGTCATAGTACTGTTTAGTTCTTTGAACATCGATTTCAACAATCCATTTGTTTGAATTGAATTTGTTTCAACATGTACTTGACCTTCTTTCTTTAATGCTCTTGCCATTATTTCATCTAACGTTGTTGTGTTCCCGACGCCTCACCGTCCTAAGCCAGCTTTAGCTGGCGGTCCGTTGGTGGACTTGGATGGTGTAGTTGTGTCTGCTGATTCCGCTCCCTCGAACAAGCATCTGCAGACCAAGGTCGGCACAGCCGGCCGCAGTGGGAACATGGTGTTATACGATGCCCAGCTTCCTTGGGTTACTTTAAAAGTCTTTATTCAAGAGTTAGTCTTGTAAACCATTCATTTAATTTTTCGTTATCTGAGGTATGAAATATGTAACTATACTCCCTATCTTTAATTATTTTGATAATAATTCTCCTTAATATTTCATCGATATTTACCGATATTTCTTGTAATTTTTCTTCGCTTCTATATGATTTTCGTAACTTGTCACCATGAACGGTCGATGATCTAATTGCGTAAGCTTCTTTGACGGATTTATAAAGAATATTCCTTTCATTAAAATCAGTTCCGATAAACCTCGCGGTTCTTTCCGCAATCTTGTGAGTTATTTCAGTTGTATCAGTTGATAACAACGTTTCTAGCATCGTACAATACATTGCGATTCTACTTGGTAAGTTACTTTGTGTTCTTGCAGCCTGTAAAAAATAAAAAAATCTTTCTACTCTTGAAGCTTCATTATTCAGGTACTTATACATTTCTCCTTCTTTTCGTTCAGAATGTTCATTCTTAAAGAATGTATTAATGAATCCTACTACTTCATTAATTTCGTTCCTGTTAAATATTGTATCTTGGAGTTTACCGGATGCGTTAGTAAAAATAGGTGTTCTCATGTTAGAAGATACTGAAAAAGGTTTACCGCCAGCTTGTAATAAATACAAAAAGCCCGTTTCATTATTTACACTATTATCTTTAAGTAACCATAAAGAACTACAAAAAATTTGGGCAATTCTAAGATAAGAATCAAGGTAATGGATTGGTTCTTGGGTAAAATGTTCTTCGTTTATTTCCCCAAGTGCATATAAATATGAAGATTCACTTAATGCATCGTGTTCTAAAGTACCAATCATGTCCTTGAAAAAATCATCACTGAATTCCTCAATTATCTTAGTTTTTGAATTTGATAATCTAATATCTTCATGAATTTGAATTCCTTTATTCATTGTTTCTTTAAAATCCAGCAGATGGATTTTACTTATAAATTTATATTTCATGTTTTTCGTCCTTTCTGGGTTTCGTATAACGTTTCCGCATTCCCGACGCCTTACCGACTTAAGCCACGAAGTGGCGGGAGCGACCGCGCTTAGTCGGTACAGGTGTGTCCACCTGATTCACTACCTCGAAATGCCTCTGGTGGTCCAAGGTCGGCGTAGCAGGCCGCAGTGGGAATGCATTGTTCTGCGCTGTTACTGCCTTCTTAGAAAATACTTCACCTTCTTAAAAGGAAAACGTTCTCGAAATTGCTCTACCCAAAATGAACTTTATTACTAATATTTAATTTAACTTTTTTTATAGAAATATCTTATTATTTTTTTAGATTTAAATATTAAGAACCCTCCTATTATCATTTTACTTAAATATTCGAGAGTTAAAAATAATGTCTGGTACCAGAGTTTTGGATTATTCATTATTGGATCCAAGTCAATCAAAAAAAGATTAAGGATTATACTAAATATTCCTGGCAAAGTGTTTACTATTATAAATAATCCAGCTGCCATAAAACACATTTCAAATATTCCATAAAAATTTTTAACTTCCGCATGAGTTTCTTTCCATAATAAAATATTTAGTTAATACCTTAGATTTTATCCAAAGATAGATACTCGAGAGTAGAAATACTAATTGCCCCCCTAATAAGAATAAAGCTGATTGCATAATTAAAGTTGTTTTATTTTGTGTACTACTAGATAAATAAATCATACCGATAATTTTCGAACTCGCGGAAAACGATTTAATTAATAAATATACTGAAAGTACTCTAATTGTGAGAAAAGCAATGTTATTAATCTTCAATAGTTATACCTCCCTTTAATAATACCCTTTTTAGAATTGCAAGTAATGGCGTATAACGTCATATTTACGAACTTCGCATATACTCCATAACTGAAGTATTCTCGAAGTGATTAAATTATCCTCCCTTTATGAACAAAAGCATATCTCGGTTTTCCTCATGTTTTCTCAAATATTCTCGATATTCAAAGCTCATTAGTCATCTGAATATTGGAATTATGCTGTACTAAAGGATAATATTGGGTCTGAGGAGAGCCAGATAAGCGATTCTGTTCCTTCAGTTCTTGATTTCCTTGCATGTTGGCTGGAAGGGCTTGATCTGAGCGTATCGCGCGTTGAATGCGAGTAAATAAATTGGTGATTTCATTCATGGCAAACATGTAGATTTACAATGATACATGGCTTCTGCTACAAAGTAGGTTGATTTGTGTCACAATACTACAAAGTAGGCACATTTGTGCATTTTTAGATGACACAAATGTGCCTACATAAAAATAAAAAAGCCTGATTTCTCAAGCTTTTCAGAAAAAGTTATGTAGGTACATTTGTGTCATTGGACAGTCCCTTTTGATTCGAATATAGAAACAGCGGCAAACCTTGGACGGAAATTAAAGTCCGTCCAAGGTTTGCCGCTGTTGTCGGATGACAAGAACATTATATCCATTGCCGATCCAGCATGCCCACATTAACGCACCGGTAACCAATTCATCACAAACTCTTCTAAAATTGCCTTCGTCCTGACTCACTTAGGGTCCACCAATCAAGCAAGTTATTTTATATGTTAACAGCGGAGTAATATCAGGGCGAAAAAAGTTTCCAATGCCCTTCGGAAACAACTTCGACTGCTCCGTCGATCACTTTGATGGCGGTCTGATCATCAATCGCATACGCCGGCCCATGCATCCCGACGGCCCACCTCTCTGCAGCAGCCATTGTGTTATGAGGCAGCATCTCGTGATCAAGATGCGGAAACATTGCAAAATCAACCAGTCCCAGTGTTTCATCGCCACCGTTGGGTGGAGTCCAGCCAACGAAGAATTCCCCGATGTTAGGTGCCATCACCATACTCCCGGCGCTCATTCCCACATAAACTGCCTGCAGCGACGGCAACAGGTCTGCCAGCCCGGATTGCCGCATCCAGTGGCACAGGTAGAGGGCGTCGCCGCCCGCCACAAGCAGGACGTCCGTCTCCCGGACCAGCGGCACCCAGCGGTCTTCGTCGATGCTTGGCAGCGCTGTGAGCTCCAACACGCCAACGGACTTCCAGCCCAGGTCGACCATGGGATTCTCTTCTTTTCCGCTGATGAATTGCCAGGCTTTGACACCGGGGCCGACCCAGGGGTGTCCGTACATCGCAGTGGGGATGCACAGGGCGTTGGAGTCGGCGATCGGCTTGCGCAGCATTTCAACCAACGCGTCGTGTATGCTTTTGTTATTGATGCCTGCAGATGTGAGCAGAAATTTCATAACTTCACTCCTTGTCTTTGTGTGCGTCTGTCGTTTATTCCTTTAGACTTTCAAACGAATGCTTGTCAAGATTTGGGTGACGATTTCTTCGTACTTACCCAATACTTCCGAAATCAGTTCTAGGGATCATGTACTCTAGTCCACCTATCTGTGTTTTCAATGGTTCTAAAACTTCCGTTTATGATACGGAAGACCCTCGCCTTCTTCGCAATACTGTTTAAGACTGTACAAAAAAATAGCCCAGTTATAATTACATACGCGATAAAATTTGGTCACTTCCTCCCAATTCATCTGACGAAAAATAATTAAAGTCTTTCCGTTTTTTTCCTCCATATCAAAAGAAATTGTCGTACCTATCCATTCTGGATCTGAAACAACACACTGCCACAAAATCTTTTTATCGGTAACAAGCTCATCAACTCGCATCTTTGTTAAGCCTTTGCCGCCGAATCGGAACTCATTTATACAACCGATCTGATCGTTGACTATTAGTTCATTTGTCCATATTTCTGAAAGTCCTTTTGCAGTGGTTAATGCTTCATATACCGTTGAAGCTGGAACATTCACGGTCTGTAAGTGCTCGATATTTGCCATATTGCTCATTCCCCTTCTTTATAAGGATTTAATTAATGTAATTATTTGTATACGAATACATTCAGAATTTTCAAAAATATCCTTTGATTATACCATGGTAGGGTTAATGTGATTTCTTTTCGATTGCTCATTTTTGAAATAACGCATTAGGGAAGGTTGTTTAACTATGCTGCCCGTTTGTTGAGCAATCATCTAATCAGAAAAAGTGATGTGTCGGCTCCATCGCTTCGCTCTCGTACCCGTTACTTTAAGAACTTATAGTGAAACAAAAAAGTTTAAGAAATCTTCTGATTCTGTGCTTCTATACACTAAATTCTGGTTATCAAAAATAAGAAAAGTAGGTAATTTGTTAATATTCAGGGAAGAACAGTTCTTTCCAATTTTCTTTCCGGTAAGAAATATTATTCTTTTTCATTTAAGCTTTTTGTTTTTTTGTTTCTCAAAATGTGTTTGGAAAAACAAGGCTCGATGTGCTCAAAGTCATCATCTGGTTTAATGGGCCGTATACAATCCTCTGTAACTGGCTTACATATCAAGCCTCCTTAATTTTATTTATATCATGCCACACAAGAGGTTGGTAATTTAACTATTCGTCCCAATCTACCGCGTACCTCTGCTGACTTCGATAACGTCATGTTTTTCCGTTCAAATGTTTCCTTTTGGCAAGACGGAAAGTTTCTTGACAATGACGGGCAGATTACCAGCACCACCAACGATACGGTCTACATTTCAATCTTTCCTCTCCAAGCGATTTTTTCAACTCTAATTTTAGGGATTTAGTCGGTACTTGCTAATGCTGCCTGCAAGCCCTGGCGATCCGCTCTTTTCACGCCAGCCATCAACGCTTACGAGTGGAGTTAAAATGTTTAATCACATTAATCGGCAATGAATACATGTTCTTTTCACAGATCGGCAATGGATATCTGTTCTTGTCAAAAGCAATTGACAAGAACAGATATCCATTAAGTGTCAAGAACATATATCCATTGCCAACAACCGATGCCGATGTCGGCAATAAAAATAGAGCAGCTGCTTTTAGCAAACTGCTCCATCCATTCAACTATCGTTCCCAGTTAGCGTAATCTCTTCACCAAACCTACTTTTGAGTCCAAACAGTGAAAAAGGCAAAAGGAGCGGTAGTGACTGTATCGGTCGAGATTCAGTTGATTTTACAATCTATATAAAGTTTTTGAATAGTTCATTACATATTCTCCCTGAATTCGGTTTAAACTTACATCAGAGAACTAAAAAGGATGTGGGATAAACGTGGATGGATGGTTTATCTTTGTTTACAGCTTGGTGGCCTGGTTCGTCATCATGGTGCTTGCCTTACTACCGAAAAGGCTGCCTTTAATGGAAAACTTATGTGTTTATTTCTGCTCTTCCATCTTGATGACCTCCACATTTTCCACACTAACTAACAATTTGCAAGCGTTTGTAATCACTGACAGACTTGATTTTTATTTCTGCCGTCAGATTGGAAGATATTTCATATACCCAATCCTATTGCTTGTGTTTACAAATGTTTTCTTTACTGCCAGATTGGCGGCGTTACGGTGGGGAACAGCGCTTCTTACATTTGCAGCGTTATGCTCTGTCCATTTCTCATTCAACCTCATTGGTGTAAACAGCTTCAATCAATGGAATCCCGTGTTAAGTATAATTATGTTCGCTTTTTTCATGGCTGCTGTATGGCTGTTAGAGAAAACACTTGCCCATTTTTTCCGTAAGGAGGAGAATCTATAAGTTATGATTATTTACTACGATGATCGATGGAATGCAAATGAGTGGTTCGTGATCGGTATGTTAACCCTTGGGTTTACCCTTCTTGCGGTGCTACCCAGACGGTTTTCCGTAAAATTGTCAACCGTTTTTACCCTTTATGGGATTTTTACTGGATTGTTACTGGATCATACGATTAGCGTAAAACCGGTGGACTACTATGATGTGAATGACAACTCCAGCTATGAAATTATGGACTTCCTGACATATGTCATGTATGGATCATTTACCTATCTTTATGCCTATCTTCATGACGGTTGGAAAATAAAACCTTCCTGGGATCCCCTTTTTATCTTTAGCTGGGCACTCATTTCTTTGGGGTCAGAATGGGTTGCTGTGCAAGCAGGGGTTTTTCATTATATAAATGGTTACTCTATTTTTTACTCGTTTCCGATTTATCTCTTGATGAGCAGCTTGTACCTACTTTTCATTTATTGTGTTAATGGAATTCAAAAAGGCAAACGGAGCTCCAGGCCCCACCTATGAAGCCATTCGAGGAATTCCTGTACATGTTCAATGGATAAACAACATTGCTGGTCCCCATTTTCTCCCGGTTGATCCTACACTCGATTGGGCTAATCCAAATTTCATGTCAGTTCCTCTACCACCATTTCCATCATTTCCACCAGGATTCCCCTTAGCACAGCAAACGGTACCGATTGTCCCTCATTTGCACGGAGGAGAGAATCCTTCTTATTATGACGGCTATCCTGATGCTTGGTGGACTGCAGACCGGCATAGCGTTCATAACGAACAACTACATCTTCCCCAATGTACAACAGCCTACAACCCTTTGGTATCATGACCATACCATTTTGGCTTCAAGAAGCGCTTCCAATGCCCCGCCCTTTTTCATACACAAATCCAAGAGGTTTCCCCAGGGTAAGTAATATCCGTAAGGAGAACTTTTTCCGCCTCGCCTTGGCTAAATTTGCGTTTAAGGAGATTTGGGCATGTAGGATGCTCCTGGGTAGCTTGAGCCATTTTTCGATATGGATTGGCTCGGCGAATTTTCGTGACCAAAGCATATTTGCTCATTAGGCGACCGAATTTTTTGTGAATCACCACTCCGTCTATATCTTCAAGCAGCATTTTAACCGGACTTCTTCCACTGCTATCCACCGATAGTAACCGCTTACGCTGACTCCTGCAAGTTGCACGGATAAAGTGTGAGTTCGAAACATTCTGATGGTGTCAATGTTTGTTTAGTTTCGCCTTCCTCTCTAAGAGCCTTTAGCACTTTAGGAAATCACTATCCGCTTAGAGAATCTTTATTTTGGCCTCTGCACACTTTAACTTCCTCATCTGCTTCGGAAGATGGGCGCACTGAGCTATTTTCCCCGCGACGTTCCTCCAGGAGACCTACCTCTACGTATGCCGCATAAGTTTCTCGCCAACGCTTAAGGCTGTGCTTGGGCTTGTCGTGGTTGAACATGTCTACATCAAACCAGCTTCCAAAAAAATCTCCATCAGTGTCTTTCCAGCCTGGTAAGCTTTGACGGTGGCTTTAATGAAGGGGTGAAAGTTATGTTCTTTTCGGAAACATGTACGATATTAGGATTGCCCTCTATTTGCCTTATTTGATAATCTCTTATTTCGCATGTCCTCGTATCCCGTTCATCATAGATAAGTATGATTATAAACGCAAAGAACCCGAGAGAGGCACTTATTTCAAAGTGTCCCTCTCCCGGATCACAGCTCATTGAACAAAATGCGGTGATTTTTATTTTCGAAAATTTACCTTTCTACATTTTAACCATATACTCACTTCGGGAAATTCCCGTTAATTGAAAAAATGTGGTTCCAATGAGATATTGCTGCTCTCTTTTTATTGATGATCTATCGTTTCGGTTAGGTTAATAAACAACCTTATATCAATATATTTTTTTAATTAGCAAGACCACTCCCTCTTTATCATATTGCTTTCTAATAATTTTGTCATCTGTTGTTGAATCAAGTGGATAAAAAATCAACTGGATTTTTTCATCTCCTTTATGATAAAAAAATGAAAAAGGGACAACATCGGAAGATATATTACCTTCCCACCCTAAAGTGGAAAGTTTATTTTGATGCCAAGTTATTGCTTCAGCATAATTCAAATGAGGAATATGATAACATTTATCACCAGGATCTAAGGAGCCTTCAGGACATTGAGCAAGAGATATACTCGCTTTTGGATTTAAAAATTCATATTGTGGCGTGGAAAAACCCTTCCAAACAATTAACATTATAATTAACAACAATACAGTTAAAGCAGACATAATGTATTTTTTAAAGAGAATCACCCCATTTAACAACTAAACGCAGAAAGTGATAATTATGTTACAAAAAATTACTGTTATTGAGAAGGCATCTGATCCATACTGGCGGCAGCCATCTCCTGCTATTTATTGAGTTCTTGTGTTCCGTTAGTTGAAAGATTTTTTGATTTTAAAAATATAAAAAGGATATTCAGAAAATGCCTCATATAAATCTTTTTGTACCAAAAGATAATCTGTATTTCTTAAGTATTCTTGCAACATTTCAACAGGGGTGTATTTTAAACTCGCCATAAACATTAAGTATCCCCCAGGCTTTAATAAGTTAAAGCATGCGTCCAAACATTTCTTGAAATCCCCAATCTCTTTACTAGCTGAAAACAAATAGGAGCTTGCCATCCATACCCCTAGGGATGGAGTGACCAAATTTTTGTAGGATACTAGGTATTTCAAAAGCTATGTATACTTCGTTGAAAATGAGACAATGTTCATGTCGCCTGCCTGCGACACAATCCTTATCCCATAAACACAAAAAAGCCGCAATATATGCGGTCTTTAAAGGGACAATGTTTGTGTCGTCCGACAATTGACACAAATCCACCCCCAATGATGACACAAACTACCCCCCAATGGATTAATTGACACAAAACTACCCCCAATCAAATGATCGATTGGGGTTGTTTTGTGTCAACGCCATATGTGGAATGGTTCATCTGGTGCAACAATCGAATATCTGCGGTGCGGCACTCGAGCAACTGCAACTCGATATGTCTTGCTCCATTGAACTCGTGTCCCGTTAGCGGAATGGACCAGCCTCTTAACTGTTATCGAATGGTATCGTACAATTCGATATCGATCTTGTTCGAACCGGTTGCGTACCATTTTCGGGAGATTTCCAAATGCCAACTGCTCTGGAGGCGTTCCCATCCGTTCTCCACTTCCCATTGATGCAAGGACTTATATGTATCACGGATCGATGTGTTCGGTCCTACATGGCGGGTCATGGCGTATTTCTGCGCCGGAATTGTGAGCGAGACCATTCCTTCCGGGAGATTTCCGAACTCATCGACCTCGACGCACACCCAATATCCGTCATCCGCTTCGGACAATTTCTCCACTACGAATGCGCCAATGAAACCATCTGGATTCACAACACCGGCGATCTCAATCAGCCGGTCTTTGAGCCGAAGCGCTGTCTTCGGGATTTCGACCGCGTACTGATCTCCCGGGCAAATGACACGAATTCCAATGAGTTTCTTTTCACCGAGATCGACGACATACATGGTTTATTCACCTACTTCTCTGAATTTAATGGACATTTGTTCTCGATATGCAAAAGTTGCGACTATGTCATCATCATTCTTCTTAGTAATGCCCGAAACCCGCGTTGCTAGCTATCCTGCCTAGGCCACTTCCATGCAGTAAAGATAATTAGTAACGTAATTACCGTAACGAAGAAGGCCATTTCCATGCATACCAGATAATTAGACAAAGAAGAGCGACTTCTACAACAGCGCCAAACACCATGTGCACCCAAGCCTCTCCTGTTAAATTAAACAATGTATAGGGAATATACACCGCGGCAATAATGATATTTGCCCAGCGACTTACTTTTGCCGGCAGGGCAACAGAAAGGAAAATCATAAGAGCTGGAATTGTTACCGAAATCAGTGCTATCAATAGAAAGACATATGAAATGTCAAATATAAATATTTTTCCTGCCAGAATACCTTCTATTTTGCCCGGCATATATAAGGCGAAATAATCAACATAAATATAGAGAAACATAAAACTCGCCCACAGCGTAGCAATCTTCAGTTTCGAACTGACTTTGATGTCTTCCAGTGCATTTTGTGCTTTATTTTGTGTATTCATATTAATCTCTCCTTTAAGGTTATATGGTTTCTCTTGCCTACAACCATAGTCTAAATGAGAAGTATAAACACCCTCGAAAGCAATTCTAAAAATTTTCTAAAATATAACATTTTGAGGGTTCATGGGTTTTGCCGCTCATCAACAAGTCCATCCACATCCATTGGTGGTTTTCCACTCACTTTATTCTTGACCTCTTACAACAGACACAAACACTCTTATGCTCAGTGAGATCCCATCTGAGTGTCGAAATCATTCTTTGTTTCTTCGACCGCCCGAAAAAAGTGCCCGTCCGGATTAATAGGAGAATGTAGAATATGTTGAGCAAAAATACGAATGACGCGAATGTTCGTGGTTACTGTTGCATGAGATTTCCTGTCACGGATTTGAAAACGTCGGTAGATTTTTATTGCAATGTGTTGGGCTATGTATTGATCTCGGCAGACTTTCAGTTTGGAGAGGCACATGTTGCATTGAAAAATGGTAATGGTCCTGGTGTTTTTTTGATGGAAACCAAACCGGAAGATGTCACACAATTGAAGTTTGTATTTCCTCGTTCGTTCTTTATCACAAGCAGTACGGGGCACGTGACAATGGTTGAGATGTTAACGAATGATTTGCTTTCTTTACATGAACGGATTAAACAAGCTGGAGCCTTGGCTTGATGGCTCAATGTTCTCTCCTTCATAACTGCAAATATATTAATTAATCCATGTTTCCGACCAGTAGGCCTTCATGAAACCCAGCAACCGTTCCAAGACCTCCACCCCGTGCACCTCAGCTTCTTTGGCCGCCCGAAGCAGTTCTATCGCTCGGTCCGCAACCGCCGGATCGTCAGGCCGCCCGCCATGCGGAAACGGGAACAACTCTCGCATCTCAACCAAAGCTGCCGACGCCTTTGAATAATGCGCCGACGCCTCTACAGCCATTTTTCGAACTGTCCGCTCGACGACATTTCCACCATTCCAATGAATCACCAACTCACGCAGAAACTGCGCTGCAAACTCGCGGGCATCGCTAATAACCGCGATATTGTATGCGTTACCGAACGGGTCGGCTTTTCTCCGCTGCATACAGGAGATCCAGGCATCATATCCAGCAAGACCAGTCCTATAATCCCCCGCAAAAATATCCTGCCATTCCCTCCCACGTGCATGATCCACGATCATGTCGAGTGCCATCCGAAGCGTTTCATATTTGGAATGCGGAAGACTTTCGCTTATTGTTGTAACCCAGAGCATATTTCGGTTCTCGACGAAATCTGAATACGATAAAGTTCCCTCTTTCGATACATCTTTGGCGTGAAACAGCTGCTTTTCGTCATCGTAACCGTAAATAAGACCAAATTCCGGAATGAAAAGGTCAAAGCTAATGGCTGGAGTCTCTTTGTCGATCGACTGCTGGATCAGGGCCAACACCTTCTCCACCTTTTCAGGCGTGAACGGCTTATCCGTATCCGAGAGGTTGCTGATAAACCCTAAATTGCATAGATTGCGCCTTATCAGAAACCCCCCGGGAAACATCGTCGGACCCGCTACATCAACGTGGTCAACTTCAATGTTGATGCGGAAAGCGTGACCGGTGATCCCCATAACATCCACTAACGAATAATGCTTCTTGTCGGTGTAGGCGACTGCGGCATGGATCGCGGCTGCAGCGCTCGTCTTAGTCTTTGTCCAATCTTTCTGTTTTAGGCTGCTGTATTCGCTCACTTCAATCCTCCTTCTCTTAAATATGGGGGCTTTGCAAAATATGAACCCGTTTCTGCCCCAACTCAGCGCGCTGCCGCACATACAGCCGGATCGTGACGCGGATACGTTCCTTCTGCACCTTGGTCCTTGAACGAGAAAGTAAATTATAAACATTTGCTCTCGTTGTATCGAAAAGCTGCGCAATCTCTTCAGGGGGAAGCTCACGAAAGAAATGCGCTTCAAAAATCTG
>FWWL01005704.1_pt1 | contig 18962 bp, 21 predicted proteins | sample 2228331 | NCBI WGS metagenome assembly FWWL01 (sample SAMEA103939775, study PRJEB20133) | metagenome
AATATATTAAATAAATGAAAATAAACTCAATCTTTCTAAATCTTCTTGTTAAAGACCTAAAAAAAACTAGGTATTTCTGGACTAATCTAGGTTTTTCGTTTAACGAACAATTTTCAGATGACAAGGCATTATGTTTAGTCTTAAATGAAGGTTTAATTTACGCGATGTTCATTTCTCACGAAATGTTCAGCACGTTTACGAATAAACCTATTTCGGACGGAAAAACTACACAAGTTTTAATTGCGATACAAGTAGACAGCAGAGAAAAGGTGGATCAAATCGTAAATCTTGCACTTAAAAACGGAGCAACCCGATATCGAAAAAGTGTGGATCACGGTTGGATGTATTATGACACTTTTGCAGATCCTGACGGACACCAATGGGAAGTAATGTTTATTGATACAAATCAAATTCAACAATAAAAAAAACCTAATTTATGGAACAAGAAAAAATAACTGTTAAAGCAATAATTTTTTTTTTCAAACAAAAAGTCTGGGACTACTATACAAACCCTGAACATATAACTAAATGGAATTACGCTGACCCAAGTTGGCATTGTCCTTGGGCAATTAACGATTTAAAAATCGGAGGACGATTTGTTGCGCGAATGGAATCAAAAGACAAAAGTAGTGGTTTTGATTTTGAAGCAACTTATACAGAAATCAAAGAAGGAGAAAGTTTTAGCTATGAATTTGGTGATCGCTTCGCAACAGTAGAATTTAAAGAGCTTTCTCAAAGTAAAACTGAAGTAATTATAACATTTGATCCTGAGACAATATATCCTGTTGAATTACAAAAAAACGGTTGGCAATCAATTTTAGACAACTTCAAGAAATATACAGAAGCCCATTAAACAATTCAAATAAATTCTCAATCGAATGAATGTTTAAAAAGTTTTTTGCTAATTTCTATGAATGCTCTAATCTTAAAATAGAGTGAAAAAACAAAAAATACTACTGAAATATCTTTTTCTACCAAACCTAAACGAAAAAATAGCCTTTTTGTATATGCATCGATCACAAATAGGTTTATATAATAATTAATACTTAAAAGTAATAAATTATAATTTTTTTTATAAATTTATTCAAACATATGATTTTTTTGTTGACTGACCAACCAGTCAGGATTATATAAAAATCATGGTTCAAAAAAATAAAATAAAAAATAATCCAAATCTCTTACTACATCAAAAAAATAAAGATAAAAAAATCTTAGCTTCCGAAGAGAGCATAGAACGTTTAATTTTAGCTTCGATTGATTGTGTTTCTAAATATGGATATAATGGTGCCTCAACTCAAAAAATATCTCAGCTTGCGAATGTTTCTAAATCTTTAATTCATTATCATTTTAAAACCAAAGAAGATTTATTGATCCAGGCATTAAATTATTTTGCAAACGAAATTGCAGAAGAGATAAAGCAAAAAATCAAAAACTACGAACCATCCATCGAAACTGCCATTGTTGCTGCTAAAGAATTATATAAAAGTTTGATTGTGAATAAAACAAGAGCAGCATTCTTTGTAGAAATGTATTCCAATGCAATTCATAATAAAAAGTTCAGAAAAAAACTTCAAACTTATCATAAAATCGAAGAAGATTTGATCTTTGATGTAATTTATAAATCTCTCTATCCTTTAGAAAATCATTTAATCATAACTTTAAGAGAATTAGCAAAAATTTTTCAAACCGTTATGTTAGGTTTAACAGTACAAAGTGTTTTAGAATTAAGCGAAGAAGATTTGCAAACACGTTTAGATACATTATTAACAATATTAACAAGCGTACTTATTACTTATAAAAAATAATTCAGGAGGGTGTAAATGTATAAGTATTTAAAATTTTATATAACACCACTACTTTTTGCGGTGTTATTACCGTTGGTTTTTTTGGGGGGAGCATGGCTCTGGTTTCCAGTTGTAGCGATAACGCTTATTATGGTAATTGGTGATGCGATTTCTGGAGATGATTACAGTACTCCCGAATACAAATATCCTAAACTATTGAATATTCCTCTTTATCTAACATTGCCAGTTTGTTTGGTTGGTTTAGCGGTTTTGGCATGGTATTCTCAATCTGGTAACGACGATTTCTTAAAAATTGGAACATTTATGCAAAGTTTAACAGGTATAGATGTATTTCAAGCACGAGAAAATACCAAATGGTATCATCTTATTGGTGGAGCTATTTCGATTGGATTTGTAACAGGAGGTTATGGAATTAACGTTGGACATGAATTAACTCATAGAACATGGGACAAAATGGCTTGGATTTGGGGTAGATGGATACTAGCAACTGCAAATACAACCGATTTTTCTTTGGAACATGTTTATGGCCATCACGAAACCGTAGGAACTATGGTAGATCCCGCAACTGCAAGAAGAGGCGAAAATGTTTATAAATTTATTGTTCGTTCCTGGTGGGGAAGTAATAAAAATGCATGGAAGATAGAAAAAGAACGCTTAAAGAAAAAGGGTTTACCAGTAATAAGTCCATACAATCAAGTGATTCGCGGTCATTTGATGAGTTTAACTTTTGTTGCTATCTTTTATTATGTGGGTGGTTGGACTGGCGTTGCTTTATATATGCTACAAGCTGCATGGGCAAGAACCTTACTAGAAATCGTAAACTACATGGAACATTATGGATTAGTTCGCGTTCCTGGTGCTCCTGTTGAACCAAAACATTCTTGGAATACCAACAAACGTATGTCAAGCTTGATTTTATTTTCCTTAACAAGACATTCTGCGCATCACGAAAAAGGTGATCTACCATTCTGGGTATTGAATCCTTATCCAGAAGCACCAGAAATGCCTTTTGGTTATCTAACAACCATCTACGTTTGTATGATTCCTCCTCTATGGTACAAAGTTATCAAACCCAAATTAAAAGAATGGGACGAAAAATATGCAAGCCCAGAAGAATTAAAATTATTAAAAGAATATTATAAAAAATATAATATAAAGATGGCTGCCTAAGCCATCTTTTTTTGGAAGGTGTTATGAGTTTATTAAGCATATTCAAAAAAGAAAAACATAAACCTAAAATTCAAATTAAACCCATTAACGTGGAATGCGAAATAGAGTCGAACAAAACCATTTTACAGTCTTTGTTAGATCAAGGAATACAATTTCCTCACAATTGTCGCGTAGGTAGTTGTACTACTTGTGCATCAAAATTAATAGAAGGAAAAGTAAAAGAATTAACCGATAAAGCATTTGTTTTAAGCGAAGAACAACTAAAAGAAAATTATATATTAGTATGTCAATCTATACCTAAGTCTGAATTTTTAGTAATAGAAAACCAAAAGTTGCAACAAAAAGAAGAAAAAATACCTGCTAAGATTATCGAGAAAAAATTATTAACACACGATATCATAGAATTAACGATTTTACTAGAAGAACCTGTTTTTTATAAAGCTGGACAATACATTAATTTTATTTTTGATTGGTTGGATAGACCGCGAAGCTATTCTATGGCAAACCGACCTAACAGTAAGGGAACAAAGCAGTTAAAGTTTTTTATTCGACATGTTCCTAAGGGAAAATTTACCGAATGGCTCTTTAACCTTAAAGACATTGAGATAGAATTTTATGTTTCTCAGCCGGAGGGAAATTTTTATTTAAGAAATTCTACGAAACCCATGATTTTAATTGCGGGTGGTTCTGGTTTATCACCGATTTACTCGATTCTAGAAGATATCATTTTTAATCAAGATTTAGAAATAAACAAAAAACAAATCTTAAGAGATGTTGTATTGTTGTTTGGTGTTAGAACGCAAAAGGATTTATACAAAATCGAAGAATTAGAAAACTTTAAAAACTATTGGAAAGGTAAGTTCGAAATAATACCTGTATTATCCGAAGAAAAAGATTCTGATTGGAAGGGAAAAACAGGATTTGTTCACGAAATTTTGGATCAATTACCAAATATTTCAAATTCGCAACTTTATATGTGTGGTCCTCCCATTATGATCGATAAATGTATCGAAGTTGCTCAAAAACATGGATTATCTTCTAACGAAATTTATTTTGATAAATTTACCGATTCTAGTCATATTATTAAAGTATAGTTTATTTACATTTTGAGTGCAAGATTTTTTCTATGATTTTTTCAGGTTGTTCTTTTTGTAAGAGATGGCCACCTTTTAACACATAAAAACATAGATTACGAATTTCGGTGGCCCATACACTAGAATAAACATAAGGGATGATATTATCTTCCGAACCCCAAAATAAGATTGTGGGTGTTTTTATGTTATTTAAATAAGGATTCAATACGTAATACTGATTATTTTGTATGTCCTTACGAATTTTGTTATTCCATTTTAAATTTTCTACAATTTGAGGATCTTTTATATCTTTAAAGGTTTCTTCTGGGATAAACTGATAAGGTTTTTGATTGTTGAATTCAATCCCAGAGGGATTAATTAGCACAAGGGTTTGAACAACCTTCGGATATTTTAACGTAAATACTGTTGCAATATGTCCTCCCATGGAGTTTCCTACTACAACTGCTTTGGAAATCTTTAATTTTTTTATAAATTTATATAAATAATCTGCCATGTTTTCTACGGAATAATCCATTTCTGGGATTCTTTCTGTATTTCCTTGTCCTGGTATATCTGGTAATAAAACTTTATAATCGTATTTTAAACCTAATAGATGAGCTAATTCGTAAAAACTTGTTTTATCTACACCTAATCCATGCACCAATAAAAAGTATGGTGGTTTTTTCCCTCCATAGTAATATTCAATTTGATAATTTTTGATCTTAATCGTATGTAAGGGAAGCTCATTAGAAAAAAGAAATTTGTCCTGAAATATCATAACAAAAATCAACAGTATAAACAGCTTTTTTTTCATATTCTAAGGAAACAAAATTTTGGTCGACTATAAAATAAATTCATTTTTTTTTGCTATTGTACGATTTGCTCGGATGGTGGAATTGGTAGACACGCCACTTTGAGGTGGTGGTGCCGTTTTCGGCGTGAGGGTTCAAGTCCCTCTCCGAGCATAATTTCGATAGAATCATTAAAATGGATCCCTTATTAGACGAAAAGATCATTGTTTTATTTTCTCAGATTATTCCAGAGTATTTCTACGAAAATTATAACCTTCTCTTTAAAAGAGAAGCATTTGGTCCATCTTTAAACGAAGGTATTTCTTACGAATTTTCCAGCTATGTAGATTTTTCTGGCGATATTGCAGGTAGACTTTTTTTATGTATGGATGGTGCAACAAAATTAAAAATTCTACCCTATTTAAGCAAATTTCATCATGTTGATACCTATCAAAAGGGGATGGCTAATTCGATTTTAATGGAAATCATCAACCAAATTGCATCGCTCTTTTCTGAAGAATTTTCTTATGCAAAGATAAATATAAAGATTTTTCCACCAGAAATTAACAATCATGTATTGTATAGAGTTGATTTCGATAAATTTCGACAGTATGTTTTAATCTTTAATGTGTATGCTGATTCTCATCTTATTGGTAGAGTATATTTTATTATTCTTTTAGAAAAATAGCTATTGGTTGATCACATCTTTATAACGCTTTGTAAACTCATCTTCGGAAAGAATTTCGAAGTACGTTGTTAATCCACTAACTTTAAAAATCTTTTCTATCGATGGTTTTAAGTTAGCAACACACATGGATCCATTCAAGCTTTGAATATAATTTAATGTTTTGATTAAAATACCAATTCCACTGGAATCAATGTAATTTAGTCTATCTAAATTTATGCAAACATCAATATTCGATTCTTTTACATTATCTTCTAGGGCACTTTTTAAATCTAACGAAGTATAAATATCTAAACTACCTTCTAGATCAAAAACGATTTTGTTATCTTTTTTATGAATCGTGATTTCCATATATAAAATCCTTTTAAAATTATTACATATAGTGTAAAATTACTTTTAAAATAAATCTTATAAAAGATCAATTATTTTTCATTTGCTTTTTTCAACTTTTTTTAAAAAATGTATTACACATATGCTTAAAAAGCAATTTTTTTATTTTTGTTTTTTAATAGGGATGATTTTTCTACAAAACTCAACCCTTCAACCCAAAAATTTAGGAAAACCGTATTTCGAAAAAGCTTATTCCATCGAAAAAGAGGATCCAGATAAAGCCATAGAACTTTACAACAAAGCTCTAAAAGAAGGATTGGATGCAGATTTAAGAAAAACAGCTTTATGGCGTTTATATTTTATCTATAAAGATAAAAAAAAGTATATTTTAGCTTGGAGTATATTAAAACAAATTCCTAACAAATCAAGCGTAGAAAATAAATTTTATGAAGATGTACAATATTATACGAAACTTTCGAAAGAAGATTTTTTAAATCTTTATAAAGCAATTCAAGAAAACGATCTAAGCACTCTAAAAACAATGTATCGTAATGCGAGTCCTTTTGTTAAAAAAGAAATTTTGGATTTTTATCTAGAAAAAAATCAAAACCAAATTATAGAAGATTTAGCATTTGTGGATACCAATAGTAATATAGATTCTAAACTATTTTTGGCAAACTATCTAATAGAAAATAACCGATATGAGCAAGCAGAAAAAATTCTTTTCGAGTTAAGTACGAATGACTCCCATCAGCTTTCTTATGCATATAAAGAAAATATTCTCTACTTAATTGGTAAAATTAAAAGAGAAAAAAATATTCTGGATTCTATTCCATATTTTTTATTATCTGCGAATTATTCTACTACATCGCGAGATTACGAAAAAGAACTTGCATTAGCTTTGTATTCTTTGTACAGAGCTGGCTACGAAGAAATTGTTTACGAATTATCCGAATATATTTATTATCTTCCTAATGATCCAATGCAAAAACTTTTTGTTCTGCTCATCAAGACAGAAAAAAACCCTACTAAGAATAATTTGTTCGAATTAAAAAAATTGATCGTAAACTTAAACAAAAATTCCTTTTTAGTTCAAAAAGCTCAAAAAGTATTGATAGAAAATGGTTATTATGATTAATATAAAAAATTTTATAATAATATTTATAATATTTTTAATTAGTTGTCAAACTAATGCGAACATTCAAAATCAAACACCACAAACAAAAAAAAATGATGTGGTAAAAAACGATCAAAATATTGTTTCTGAACAAATTAACAAAACAGAAAATATAGAGTCAGAGAACATTTCTAAGCCAGAAGAAACTCTACCAGAAAATACAACTAAACCAGAAGAGATTGTACCAATTCAACCAACAAAAGAACAAAAAGATTATCTAATTTCTCTTAAAAAACAAATAATCTTAGAAGAAGAACAATACAAAAAAGATTACGAAATATACTTAAAAACTAAACAATTTTTACTTTCTTTAAAAGATTTAGTTACCAAAGAAGAAAATCAATTTCATGAATACAAATTTTCTTATTTAAAAGATTTAGAATCTAGAAAGCAAAGACAAATAGAACTTTTAAATCGAATCGATCCAGAAAAAAAGGCATTTTGGCGAAAGGATGTGGATGTAAATTTTCCCGAAGTGATTTATATACCAGTCCAATCACAAACTGTATATTATATTTGCGAAGTTCGCGATCCAGTAAAATACCTTTATAATTTCGATTTTGAATGTAGCAGTAAACCCTATTCAATAAAAAAAGAAATGCTTATAGATAGAAATTTTTTCGAAGAAATTTCTCTGTTCGAAATACTACCAAAACGAAAGGGATTTTACATTGTATTTACGGAAATTCAAGGAAAAAAAGAAACATTTAAAATTTATGATAAATTGAACCAAGAATATAATCTCTCTTATTTAGAATCCGATGGAGAAAATTTAATCAAATTGTATGCATATTCCATTCAAAAAGAAGAAAATCAAAAAAGAATTTATTTTAAAATTATCTCCCCATTAGAAATCTTTTTTCGGTTTATTCCATAGCTTTTTAAACCAAGATTTAATTTTAGACCATAAAGATTCTTGAACTTCTTGTTTTGGAGTTTCTTTGGGATGTATTGTTTGTGGTTGTCTCTTGGATACTTTTTTCGTAATGGACTTTTTGGTAGATTTTTTGGCATATTCTATTGGTGGTAGTTTTAAATCCTTTTGTAAAACCTTTCCTAAAGAAATTTTTTTTTCGAAATAAACCTCGATGGCTTTTAGGTCTTGAATTTCGTTAGGAATACAATAAATATGAATCAACCTTATGGGATGAATATTTTTGATCAATTGATTTCTTTTTTGGTATATTAATGGATGTGATGGAATATCAAAATGAATGATTTGATTGGTTGATGGAATAAAAAAAGTCTTTTTTTCTAGTAGATCATCACTGATAAAAAACACTTTGCTTTTTTTTTCGTTATAATTTTTAAAAGCTAAGTTCGCATTCTCTGAATAAAGATGTGCGTAAGGTATATGATATTTTTTGCAGTACTCAAAAAGATTCATGATTTGTTTTTTATCTTTGGAAAAAATTACAAATTGATCCTCAGGACTAGATAATATTTTGTTTATTACCAAAGGTATTTTTTCTTCTTCCGAAACATGATAGACAAATTCTTTCATTAAAGAACCTAATTATTATTCATTTGATAATAGCAATCTTTTTTTAAATTGATTTGACTTATATTTTGTTGTGTAAAAATACCTCACATGAAATTTTATCGCTTTATTGGGTTAGTTTTGTTTTTTACTCTAAATATTTATGCTCAAAATTATAAAGAACTTGCGATAAAAAATCGTAAAGGATTATTAAACAAAATTCTTACAAACAAAGAAATTGTTGTAGGTGTACAAAAAAATCATCTACCATATACAACAGAAAATATTCGATATCCTGGGATCGATGTAGAAATCATCCAACTTCTGTGTAAATACTTAGAGATAAACTATAAATTGGTATATGGAAATATTGATGAACTTATTATTTGGACTTCCAATAAGCAGGTGGATTTATCCTTTGGTGGTGTTTCGACAGATATACAACGAAGTTTAGCGGTAAATTTTTCTTATCCTTATTTGATTACTACACCAGCAGGAATATTAAATAAAGCGAAGTTGCCACGCGAATCACTTGCAATAGATTTTCCAAAAACAAAAATTCAAAATATAGGTGACATTGTTCAATTACCTAAACTAAAAATTGCTATCAAAGAAAATACAATTTATCAGACATTGTTACAGGAAAACACAGAATTTTTACGACACGAAATTATAGTTTACAAAACCAATCAGGATGCATTAGATTCGGTCTTAAACGGAGAAAATGATCTATTTATTTCGGATTTAATTTTAATTAAAGCTTACGCTATCAAAAATCCCACTATAACAGAACAATTTCATTTAATATTAGATACTTATATACAAGAATATGTTTCTATCATGATACCACCAGACGAAATAGAGTTGTTATTATTTATTAATACCTTTATAAAGCAAATCGAAATTAATGGAAAACTCAAAGCCATTGTATCAAAATATTTAGAATCAAGAAATTGGTTATCCCAATGATTCTTAAAAGATTGATTATTATCTTAATAGGATTTTATTTAAGTTCCTTGTATGCACAAGAAAAATCAACGAACTTACTCTACGATGGAGATATTTTATTTAGAAGCTTTTATCTTTCGCGAGATATTTTAACAACAAGACAAACAAAAGAAACATGCCCAAATCCTTGGGAAGTTTATCTAGATTCTACTGTAACACCAAATACGCCATGCAAAGAAAAAAGAGATGAACATAGAATTCGATTTCGACTAAACTTTTTATTTTCTCCGAATACCTTTACAGAAGTATATTATGGAATAGAGGTAGGAGATATAACCTTTGGACAAGAAAAAAATCTTATTGGACCAGGAAGTGGTGGTTCGGGAAGTGGGGCAACAAACGTAGAAACAAGAGAATTGCGTTTAACCATTCTAAACAAAAATCATTTATTCAGAATCGATATGGGAATATTTTCTTATAGTACTCCTGATGGATTGGTATTAGCATCTTCTAATGCTGGAATTAGATTTCGAAAAGAATTTAAAGAATTAAATTCTTTGTGGGAAGTTGTTTATTTTAAGTTACAAGATAATTCTTTTAAAGATAATGATTCTAACGGATTTTCTGACGAAAATTTTAAAGATGTAGAATTAGTAAGTACAATTTATAAAATATTTCGATTTTCTAATATGATTCCTCAGTTTTATTTTGTTTATAAACGCGATCCCGTAGAAAAAGAGGCTAATAATATAAAAGATACCTATCAATATTACTGGGTAGGAATGCATCAGCAATATTCTGAAAAAAACTTGAATCTTTTTTTAAATATTGTAAACCAACAAGGATATTTATTTAGCGAAACAAAGATCATAAAAAACGATGCTTTTATAAAGCAATATTTTCCCGATGTATATCAATTTTTACAAGATCAGAATCATGCATTCCCAAAAAATAGAAAAAAATATCCAAAGAATGCTTATGCGGGAAATTTCGAAATTTCTTATAGAATAGGGAATTATCTAAAACTTGCTTATGTTGCAACTGGTGCAACAGGTCGTATGGGTATAAATCCAGATGGCACATCCTCCTATTATAACAAAGATGTTTACAAAAGTGCGGGAGGTGCATATCAATTTTCGGAAATTGGCATCGATACATCGGGAGGTTATTCGATTCTTAACGTAGATTCTCTATCTGGTATTGTTGCACAAGGAATAAAAATCGAGTACCAATTATTCGATGGAATTACATTTGAACCACAATATTATTTTTATAAAACTCATAAAACACCGGTAATAGAATATAATCAATTTTTTAATCAAATCAATTTTAAAAACCCCATAAATTATTATGGTTCCGAATGGAACCTAAAAATTGTCTATAAACCATGGGTAAATTTTTCTATTAAAATGCAATTTGCTTATTTTAATGCTGGCGATGCATACAAAGTTGTAAACGATATTAAAAATGGCGATACTCTACGAGAATATTCTATTTACATCCAACAAAAATTTTAGATAATTTATAAAAATACTATAAAATATAAAAAGAATCATCTTCGATAAAATTCTTTTATGTAAAAACAAAGCAAAAAATTTGTCTTTTATGGATATACCATTTTCTGTGATAATTCTAGCATTTGTTTTTCTTTTGATTACTTTCCGTCGATGGGGCAACTTAGAACTAAAAATATGGCAGATTATGTCTTTGGGTGCTTTGCTTTCTATAGGTACGTTTCAGATCTCTATAAGACGAGCGGTGGAATCCATTAACTTCGAAATTATCTTTTTTCTTGTTGGAATGTTCATTGTAGGCGAAGCTTTATACAAAAGCGGTTATTTAAGTAAAATTTCGTATCATTTTTTTAACAAAGCAAATAGTACAGATAAACTGTTGATTTACATAATTTTCTTGATGGGTTTTTTTTCTGCAATTCTTATGAACGATACAATTGCTATTATTGGAACTATGGTAGTGATTCAATTTTCTAAGGATCATAAAATCCCTGCGAAAATCTTACTTTTAGCACTTGCATATTCTATTACTATTGGAAGTGTAATGAGTCCTATTGGTAATCCTCAGAATTTAGTAATTGCAACAAGCCCAGCATTACCACATCCATTTATTAATTTTATTAAATATTTGTTTATTCCTACTATTATTAATCTTTATTTAATATATCTAATTATTAAAATATTTTATAAAGAATATTTTACATCGATTCCTATTGTTCATAAAGAGCCAGAAATCAAAGACCCAAAATTAGCAAATATAAGTAAAATATCTTTATGGATTATTATTATAATGATTTTTATAAAAATATTTAGTTATATTTTTAATATATCATTTCATTTTGAGCTTGTTTATATTGCAATTATTAGTAGTTCTATCATTATTTTATTTTCTAACAGACGCTGGGAAATTCTAAAATCCATCGATTGGTATACAATTATATTTTTTATTGCAATGTTTATCCTAATGCAAAGTGTGTGGGATTCGAATTTTTTCCAGAGATATATAAACAAACTAAACATTCATTCTTTAGAAATAATTTTTTTGATTGGAATAATAGTGAGTCAATTTATTTCTAACGTGCCATTGGTAATCTTGTTTTTAGGATTTTTAGGACCAAACCCAACGATTCCACAACTGATTGCATTAGCTGCATCGAGTACGATTGCAGGTAATTTTACAATTCTTGGTGCTGCAAGTAATGTAATTATTATTCAAAATGCAAAAAGAAATAAAGAACACATCTCGGTTTGGGAATTTACTAAATTAGGAATGATTTTAACTATCCTTAGTGGTTTGATCTATTATGGGTATATTTATCTTGTTGATTTGTATTTAAAATGAATTTGTGTTGAGAAAAATTTGCTTATTTTTTGGCTTCGAATTTTTTAAAATATCAATCTTTCAATCAATATCGCTATTGTTGGGTCCATAAAAAATCAAAATTTGATTGATAAAAAAAACATTTTTTGCATGCTTATTAAATGAATCAGAATGGTTTTAAGATTGCCAGAAGAACCACTGCAATTAATATAAGAGTAGGGATTTCGTTCATAACGCGAAATCGCTTGGATGGATAAGATTGATTTTGATCAAATTGCTTGATGTAATAATATGCTAAAAAATGCCAATAGATTAAGAATAAAACAATGAGGATCTTAATCCAAATCCATTTTACATGAATAAAATAATCCCAGTTCATAATTAGCATAATGATTCCCAACAAAACTGTTAAAATCATCGCGGGAGTCATGATAATTTTGTAGAGTTTTTTTTCCATGATGGCTAACTGTTCTTTTACTTCTTTGTGAGGATTTTCCATGTGATAAACAAATAGTCTCCAAATGTAGAACATTCCAGCAAACCAAGCCACCATAAAAATAATGTGAAATGCTTTTATCCATAAATAAATCATTGACAAAACTCCTTTTTGTATTAAATATTTACTATGCAATCGGATATTTTTGATTTTCTCTCTAATAATTTTGTTTTAACTTTATCTACGTTTGATGGTAAAAATCCTTATAGTGCTCCACTTTTCTATCTTTTTTTGAATAACGTTATATTTTTTCTGTCGGATTTAAATACAAATCATTCTCAACATATATTAAAGTTTCCGACGGTTTCTGTATCTATTTTTCGACATACGAGAAACGTAAAAGAGATTCAAGGAGTGCAATTAATGGGCATTTGTAAGTTTTTAGAACACACTCAGGATATTACCGAAAATTCTATTTTTATCTACGAGAATCATCGATTAAACTTAAAAAATATTTATGATAAATACTGTGAACAATTTCCCGAAGCAAAGGAAATTCCTTCTTCTTTGTGGGGCATTTTCCCCTATTGGATTAAATTTACCAACAATAGAGTTCGATTTGGACATAAAACAATTTGGAGGTACGAAGATGATATTAGTAGTTGATGGTTTTAATTTAATTTATAAATTCCACGAATTAGAAAATTTTATGTTTAATAACGAATTAGACAAAGCGATGATGGGGCTTGTTGAATACCTAAGCTATCTATCGAATCGATTAAAAAAACAGCATAAGATTTATGTTTTTTTCGACGGCAAGAAATTTCGCGGAGATGATACCTATCAAGAGGTATTACATGGTATACATTGTTATTATAGTCATGAAAGTTCTGCGGATTCTCTGATCGAAGAGTTTATCAAAAACAAACGTTTAAACAATGTATCGGGAATTCGAGTTATTAGTTCTGATAAGAAGGTTCAAAATTTTACAAAAAAATACAAGTATGAATATCAATCTTCCGAAGACTTTTATCTTTGGTTTAAAGAAGTAACGCAAGAAGTAAAGGAAGTCCAAGAAAAACCAGAAACCATCTCCAAAAAAGAAATGGATTATTGGTTAAGTGTTTTTAAAAAGCGATAACAGTTTTGTCAGATATTTTTTTGTTAAATCTTTAAAGTTGAGTGTGGTGTCCTCTTGTTGATAGGCTAATCCTATGCAGGCTGGACATCCTTTTTCGCAATCACATATATTGATGTTTCGAATAGTTTCTTCTAGAATCGTTTCGAAATTGTTGTAGATAAAATAACTGATTTCTAAACCACCGGGAAAATTATCATAAACATAGATGCAGGGTTTTTCGTAGAAGGGATCTTTCACTTCTGGGATAAATCGTACGTCATTTTTTTCACACATGGCAATAATCGTAGAAATTAGCGAAAGACTATGAGCCGTAGATGCAAGTAGAATTCCTTTGTGTTTATCTTCGAAAAACGATGGTTCAAAAAGAATCCAAAAACTTTGTGTGTGCATTTCTAGTTCAGGTAATTGGATTTCGCCCCAACCGATGTTTTCGTGTGTATAAAATTTGATCTTTTTAAAAATTGTAGGGGTAGAAAAAATGGAAATTTCGCCTTTGTAGATTTCTATCGATGATGTTTCGAAGATCTTTTCGTTGTATAATGGCTTTATCTGAATCTTTTCTTCTGCTTCGGTATAGTAATCTGTATCTATCTGCCTTACTTTGGCAATTCTATCGTCCCATAAAAGTTCTTCTACAAAATAGGTTTCTGTTTGATGAAGATAAATTGCTTGTGGATGTATGAACAAAGGAGCAGAAAAAAAATCGATTTCCCCGATTACCTTTTCTTGTGCTGGATCTGTTGTATCGATAATTACAAAATTTTGTTTGGGACCACTTCTTAGGCTAAATGAATTAGAAGGAAATGGTTCTCCACACCAAAAATATTGATTATCTCTTTTTACGATGATTTTTTTATTTAAAAAATATTCTAATAATTCTTTAATATTCGGATAATTTCCAAATTTTTCGTTTTCTCGAAAGGGCTTTTCGGAAAGAGAACATTTTAGATGTTCCGAAACAATCCATAAATTGTTAGGGTTAATGCGAACATTTTCAGGATTATTTTTTGTAATGTATTCTGGATGTTTTATGATATATTGATCCATACTATTTTGACTGGCAATCAAAATAGAAAGAGAAATTTCTGTTTTTCGACCAGCTCTACCTGCTTGTTGAAAAAGAGAGTGAATCGTTCCAGGATATCCAACAGAAATGGAAACCTCTAAACTACCAATATCAATGCCCAATTCCAATGCATTTGTACTAATAACAGCGATAATTTTTTTATTTCTTAAATCTTTTTCTATTTTTCTTCTTTCTTCGGGTAAATACCCACTTCTATATGCTTGGATTTGATGTTGATTTTCTGGACATTGTTCTTTTAAGTAGTTGGTTAAGAGTTCTACTTGTTTTCTACTTCTACAAAAGATAATGGTGGATATTTGATTTTTTATGAGTATTTCTGCGATGCGAATGGCTTCTTTTAATGCAGAAACGCGATAAAAATTTTTTATGTTGAATTCTTCTGGAATTCTTAAAAAGTTTTGTTGATAAGGATTTTCTATTACCTTAGGAGGATTATAAAAAAAATAAACCTTCTCTCCATGTCCAGATGCATCGTTCGATATGATTTCGAAGGATTTTTCTGTTAACTTTTCTATAAATTCCTTAGGATTACCAATAGTTGCAGAAGCAGAAATGATTTGTGGATCCTTCTGGTAAAAATTCGCAATTCTGTACAATCTTCTTAAAAGATTCGCAAAATGGCTACCAAAGATTCCTTTATAGGTATGGACTTCGTCTATCACAATAAAGTCTAAGTGCTCAAAGAGTTGAATCCAACTTGTGTGCTGAGGTATTATGCTAGCATGTAGCATATCCGGGTTTGTTATAATAAAATCGCCAGATTCGCGAATCTTTTTTCTAATCGATGTAGATGTATCGCCATCGTAAGTAAAAACACCAATCTTTAAGCCAAGATCATTACATAAGTTTTGTATCCAATTCTCTTGATCGCGCGATAATGCTTTTGTTGGATATAACAACAATGTTCGCGATTCTGGATTCTGAATTTTATGCTGTATGATTGGAAGAATAAAAGCCAATGTTTTTCCGGATGCAGTTGATGTTGTTAATAGAACATTTTTTTTGTTTTTTACCAGTTCATAAGCTTGATATTGATGAAGATAAAGCTTATTGATGTTTCTTTTTTTTAGTGCTTCTACGAGTCGTGGATCAAACTCCGAAGGAAAATCTTTATATTCAGGAAATTTTTCTGGTATTCTAATACAATGTTTGATTTGTTGGGAAAAATAAGGATCGTTCAGAAAAAAATTAATGACCTGGTTTAGGTTCATACAATGCAAATAGCTTTTCTTTTCTTTTTTTTAAGGATGCAACCTGTAAATAAGGATTTTTTGTATCGACAGGAAAATTTTTTATGTAGTCAATTAAAATATCGATGTACTGGATTGCTTCTTGTATATTTTTTAATTTGTTTTGTAGGATGCGAATTAACAACAAAATTTCTTTTGGATCTTTTTTTATTTCGATAAGTTTTTTTAAACTTGAAACTGCTTTAGGATAATCCTGCATTTTGTAATAAGTTTTATACAAGAGTGTGTATTTTTGGATCATTTCTTCTAGGTTTTGAGGTAAGTAGTTTTCTAATAGTTTGATGGTCTCTTTGTAGTAATTATTTTTATAAAAGATCTTTCCTATTTGTATTTTCGTATTCAATGTATCTTTTTTGTTTTTGATAAAATCTAAGGCTTCCACAAACAGCAAAAATAGATTAAAAACATCCCATTCGTTGTGATGGATGATCTTCGAAAATTCATCATACTTTTGGTATTTTTGCCAATCAAAAAAGATTTCGGGAACGCGCGAACCATCGATATCATCCTCTCTAAAAAAATTCAGAATCTTGTTTTCTAAGTTTTTTTGGCTATAACCACCAGAAAATTTATTAGGCAGAAGCCTTTTCCAAATAACATAAATATCAAAGTGATGGAAGTTTTCTTCCAGTTTTTTGCCATAAAAATAAAAACGCGATTTTAACAAAGGGATATCGAATTTTTTTCCATTAAAGGATGCTATATATTTATATTTATTTATATATTTTTCTAAATATTCCAAATGCAATGGCTCTAAGCTAATATCTAAAAGCAAATATTGATCTAAAATAAAATTTTCTTCGGAATAATAACCCAATCCCACTAAAAAAGGAAAATTCGATGTGTTAAAGGTTAAACCTATTGCTTCTATATCGATAAAAAGAACCTCTTCTGGTTCTATCTCGATTAATTTTCCTAGTATATCTAATATGCCACTAAAAGGAAACAGGTTATCGATCTTTTCTTTGTCGACTTTAAAGGTTTTTCTGCGAAAAAAAAATCCCTCTTGAATTTTTGTTAGGTTTAATTCTTTTTCTATTTGCTGGTATATGTTTAAATTTTCTTGTGTGGGATGATTATTTTCGTATAATGATAACAACGATAAGTCCATTCTAACAATAGAAAAATAGAATCACATCCTCTGGCAACTAATTTATTTAAAATTATTCTAAACATTCTGTATTAATAGCATTTACATAAATAAAAGCATAAGTTTTAAAGAATTCTTTTCCGATAAAATCAATCTTGGAATCAAACAAATTATTTTGAAAAGATTCATTCCATTTTTGTTGATAGATTTTTGCTAATTTATAATAACTCCAATGCCATTTTTCTAAACGATACCCCGTATTTCGATTTTCGTTGTAAGGCATACAAAAACCATATTTTTTTGCATTTTTCTTTAACCATTCATAAATCATTTTACCATTGCCTCTTTCGTAATAAGAATTATCTAAGATATTGATGTCGAAATCTGTTCCCCAATGATGTCGCGAAGTAGCCGGCATAGAAGAATATTCTAATATCTTTGTTGCTATCTGTTGGGGATCATTTTTATATTGTTTTTGGTATTGATTCCATTTATTTTCCCAGATTTGTTTTTGATGCCAATAATTTCTTGTTGCACTGGTAACCCAAAATTCTGCATTCGGAAGGTCTTTTTTTAGTTGTTGGTATAATTTCAGCAATTGTTCTGCAACTTCTTTTTGTAGAAAAAGATCGTTTCTTTTAACAGGTATTCCAATTTGTTTTATATTAATAAAATCTGGATGTTTGGAAAATTCAAATTGCCCAATTAAAAATTCTCTTTCTTGTAAGTAATTTTGAGAAAAAATTGTTTTAAAAAAAAGTAAGTTTAGAATAAAAAACCTAATGGCAAATTTCATAATCATAAAATATTTACTTGTAATATAAGACAATTGATTTTTATTTTACTTATGTTTTTTTATTTATATAAGATTTTTAGTCTACTTTTTTTCCCTTTGCCACTTTTTGTTTTTACTCTATTGATATATTTTATAATAAATAAAAATAAAAAATATATAATAATTACTATAATATTTTTTTTGATTTCTACAGAATTTGTAGCTTCTCGAATGATTCAAATACTAGAAGATCAATTCCCCAAAATAGAGTTAGAAAAAGCAGAAGACGTAGATGCAGTGATAGTATTAGGTGGTTTGAGTAATCCTTTAAGAATGGTGACGAATTTTCCGGAATTTACCGATGGAGTAGATCGAATTCTTGTGGCAGAAAAGTTATATCAATTGAATAAAACAAAATATGTTCTTATTAGTGGTGCAACAGGTTATATAAATCAAAGCATATTACCAGAAAGCATTCCTTTAAAAAAATATTTGTTATATACGGTACCAGAAAATTCTATTTTAATCGATGATAAATCCAGAAATACTTACGAAAATGCGGTAGAATCTCTTAAAATATGTAAAGAACATTCTTTAAAAAAGGTTTATTTAATGACTTCTGCGTTTCATATGTATAGGTCTTATTATGTTTTTTTGCATGTTTTAAATCAGATGGGGTTAGAACAAGAAATCACCATTATACCTTATTCCGTAGATTATAGAAGTTTAAGAGAGATTGCAGGAATAGAGGATTTTTTCCCAAGTGATGATGGTTTAAAAAAAAGCACGATTGCAATCAAAGAATTCATTGGTATAATTGCTTATAAAATAAAAGGATATTTATAAATTATTTATATTTATGGTAAAATCAATCAACTTGATTTTTAGG
>FWWL01005706.1_pt1 | contig 18950 bp, 13 predicted proteins | sample 2228331 | NCBI WGS metagenome assembly FWWL01 (sample SAMEA103939775, study PRJEB20133) | metagenome
CTATTTTGCCACGGATTACACGGATTTCACTGATTTTTTTAATATGTTAATCTGTGTAATCCGTGAAATCCGTGGCTATACTCAGCGGGTCTGCGACCCGCCGAGAGCACCCGCCGGGAGCGAAAAAGAGCATTTCGCCAGAGTCCAGTGAGTACATTTGCCCTTTCCCCGGCCTTGTAGTATAAGAGAAGAAACCTTCGGATACAGGAGTGTTACAGATGTCCCGACGGGGGTCGCGGACCCGTTCCTTCGGCAGTCCTGCCCGTATTGCCCACGATTCCACTCCTTTCTACAGCCGACGGCTCTACGAGGGACTGCCAGAAGAGGAAAATGTGCCGTATCAGGAAACCCCGCTGCCGCCGGAGTGCGCCAACCGGGTCTTCTGCAAAAGCGCCGAGCGGATGGACGAAATGCCCGATGGCTCTGTCCACCTGATGGTCACTTCGCCCCCCTACAACGTCGGCAAGGACTACGATGACGACCTGACCCTGGACGAGTACCGGGCGTTCCTGAAACGGGTGATGGCGGAAGTCTACCGGGTTCTGGTGCCGGGCGGGCGCGCGTGCATCAACCTGGCCAACCTGGGCCGCCGCCCGTACCTCCCGCTCCATGCTTTCGTCGTCCAGGACATGCTGGAACTGGGCTTCCTGATGCGGGGCGAAATCATCTGGGACAAAGCCTCCAGCGCCAGCCCGTCCACCGCCTGGGGGAGCTGGTGCTCTCCGCAGAACCCGACCCTGCGGGACACCCACGAGTACATCCTGGTCTTCTGTAAACAGACCTTCCGCCGTCCCCGGCCGGCCGGGCGCTCCGCCACCATCTCCCGCGACGAGTTTCTGGAATACACCCGTAGCGTCTGGCGCTTTCCGGCCGAACCCGCTACCCGGGTCGGACACCCGGCCCCGTTCCCGGTGGAATTGCCCTACCGCCTGATTCAACTCTACACCTTCGCGGGGGAAGTGGTCCTGGACCCCTTCATCGGCAGCGGGACGACGGCCATCGCCGCACTGCGGGCGGGCCGCATCTTCGTCGGCTACGAAGTCAACCCCGACTACGTCGCCCTGGCCGCCCAGCGCATCCTGCTAACGACTACCGACTGCCGACTAACGACTACCGACTGCCGACTAACGACTACCGACTAACGACTACCGACTGCCGACTAACGACTGTGTTACTCTACCAGCAAATCGCCAACTCCATTCGCCAGGAAATACTGGACGGGCGTCTGCGCCCCGGCGACCGGTTGCCCCCGGTGCGGGAGACTGCCCGTCGCTGGCGCTGCACCGTCGGCACCGTCCAGCGTGCCTACCAGGAACTGGCCCGTCAGGGGCTGGTGGTGTCGCGGCGGGGGCAGGGGACGCGCGTGGCCGGAGAGACGGCCGTCCCCACTCCCCTTCGCCGCGCCGCCCTGATCCACCAGGCCGAGGGCTTCCTTCTCCGCGCCGTCGCCGAAGGATACGACCCTGCCGAGGTGGAGCAGGCGGTACAACTGGCCCTGGACCGCTGGCGGGCCCTGATGCAGGAAGCCCCCGCTCCGGAGGCCCGGACGCTCCGCTTCGCCGGAAGCCACGATCTGGCGGTCGCCGCCATCGCCGCCCGGTTTGCCGCCATCGCCCCCGGCCACACCCTGCGCCTGGCCTTCACCGGCAGCCTGGGGGGACTGATCGCGCTGGCCCAGGGCACCGCCGACATCGCCGGTTGCCATCTCTGGGACGCCGAGACCGATACCTACAACGCGCCCTTCGTCCGGCGGGTACTGCCCGGGCGGCGGGTCGCCCTGCTCACTCTGGCCCACCGAAGGGTTGGGCTGATGGTGGCGCCGGGGAACCCGCTGGGGCTTTCGGGCCTGGCCGACCTGGCCCGCCCCGACGTGCGCTTCGTCCAGCGCCCGCCGGGCACCGGCACGCGCGTCTGGCTGGACGCCCAGTGGCGCCAGTTGGGAATAGAGGGCCCGACTCCACCCCAGGTCGTGGCCGAAGCCGCCACCCACACCGAACTGGCGCTCCTGATCGCCGACGGCCGCGCCGACGCCGGGCTGGGCATTGAGGCCGCCGCGCGCGCCTGTGGGCTGGACTTTGTCCCCCTGACCCGCGAGCGCTACGACCTGGTCGTTCCGGCGGAAAACCGGGAATTGCCACCGGTGGCGGCCCTCGCCGACTGGCTGATCACGCCCCCCGCCCGAACCCTCATCGCCGACCTGGGCGGATACGACACCGAAGAGACCGGAAAGGTGAAGTGGGTTGAATGAAGAAGTCCGTTCCCTGACCCGCTGTCTGCTGGACGCCGACCCGATCCGGCTGGAAGTCCTGGCCCGCCGCTGGGGGCTGGAGGAGATTCCCGACCGACGGGCAGAGGCCGCCGCCGCGCTGGCCGACCGGATGCGGGACGTGGGACGCCTGGCGGAAGTGTGGGCCATCCTCTCTCCCGAAGAACAGGCGGCATTGGAGTTCCTGCGCGCCGTCGGCGGGGCGGTGGCATGGCCGACGTTCACCCGTCGCTGGGGGCCGGTGCGGGATATGGGCCCGGGCCGGATGACGCGCGAGCGCCCCTGGGAGTCCCCCGTCTCCGTCGCCGAATCCCTCTGGTACCGCGGGCTCGTCTTCCGCACCGTCGTGGAGGGGCCCACCGGCCTCTACGACGCCGCGCTGATCCCCGATGACCTCCTGTCCTTTCTCCCCGTCCCCTCCGTTCCCGTTTTTCGGCTGGAACCCGTCTCCCGCCCCGGCGAACCGGCCTGTCCCGACGACGCGCTGCTGGACGACATCTGCACCGTCCTGGCCTACTTCCAGGTCCATCCCGTCCGCCCCATCGCCGGGGGGAAGTGGCCCACCGCAGCCGAGGCCGACCTGACGCGCTACCTGCGTGACCCCGACCCCGGCCGCCGGGCCTTCCTGCGCCACCTGATCGGACGCCTGAACTGGCTGCGGACCGACCGGTCCGGACATCTGCGCCCGGCGCCGGAGCCGGTGATGGAATGGCTGCAAGCGCCCCCGGCCCGCCAGCGGCTGACCCTGGCCCGCGCCTGGCAGGAGGACCTCACCTGGAACGACCTGTGGCACGTCCCGACCCTGCGCCCGGAGGAGACCGGTTCCTGGCGCAACGACCCGCGGCTGGCGCGGGAGGCCGTCCTGCGCCACCTGCGCGCCGCCCGACCGGGGGAGTGGTATCGCCTGCGGGACTTCGTGGAGGCCATCCGGGAGGCCGACCCCGACTTCCAGCGTCCCGACGGCAATTATGACACCTGGTACATCCGGGACGCCGTCACCGGGGCCTATCTGAGCGGTTTTGAGCACTGGGACGATGTGGAGGGGGCGCTGATCCGCTACCTGGTCACGGGGCCGCTGGCCTGGCTGGGGCTGGTGGCGGTCGCCGAAACGGGGGAGGACACCCGCTTCTCCCTCACCCCAACGGGGATCACGTTTCTGGAGGGCGGTCCGCCGCCGGAGGAACCGCCTCCGCCGCCGCTATCGTTCCGCTCTGACTTCGCGCTGGAAGTGCCCGCGGCCCGCCGGTACGAGCGCTTCCAGGTCAGCCGTGTGGCCGATTGGGTCCACATTGGCAACCCGTCGGTCTACCGGCTGACGCCGGCATCACTGGAGCGGGCCCGCCAGCAGCGCATCCCGCTGGAGCGGGTGATCGCCTTCCTGGAGGAGGCGACGGGGAACCCTCTTCCCCCGCCGCTCCGGACGGCGCTGGAGCGCTGGGCCCGATGGGGCCCGGAAGTGCGACTGGATTCGGTGATGGTCCTGCAGGTGCAGGATGAGAAGTTGCTGCAGGAACTGGCCGCAGCGCCCGCCACCCGGCGGTTCATCCGGGAGATTGTCGCGCCGGGGGTTGCGCTGGTGGCGCCGGAAGACGGGCCGAAACTGGCCCGGGCGCTGATAGAGAAGGGGATTCTGCCGGATATAAAGTAACGGTCATCTCAAACGTTTCTCCACCTCCGCCAGGCGCGCGTCCAGCCCCTCCAGTATCCCCTTTATCCCCATTCGCTCCAGGTCTATCCGCACCGGTACTTCCAGATCCACCGCCAGCGACGTCTCTATCGTCACCGTCCGGCTGATAGGGACGATGACTTCCACGTTGATGGGGACGTCGGCCCGGATGGGGACGGTGACCCGCCGCTCCCCCAGCAACGGTACCTGAATGGGGATCTCCACCTCTGTGGAGATGGGCAGAACCGTCTGGATGGGGATGTCAAACTCTTCCCGGATGGGAATCTGCGCCTGGACCGGGAAGGTATCCTGAATGTGGATGGGGACCTCCACGGCCTGGGCGGGGATGGTGGCGACCACCGCGCGGGTCTGGACGACGGTCTCCAGCAGGCCCAGGCGCAACTGGCGGGCCGTCAGGTAGGCAGTGCCGCCGACGACCAGCGCCGCAACGGAAAGGATCAGGCTGAGGATAATCGCTGCAGGGCCAAGAATGCGTTTCATCGTCTCCTCCGGTAACACAGGGGGTCGTAGGGGCAACCACAAGGGTTGCCCCTACTACTACCATCATCGCCCCAGCAATCGCAGCAGGGCTTCCAGGCCGTAGTACCCGGCCAGGGCGAAGAGGATGTTCTTGACGATTTTCCCCGCCGCGCAACTGATCAGGAACTTCCAGAGGGGGAAACGCAGCGCGCCGGCAATCATCCCGCCGACGTCAAAAACGGGGTTGGGGATCAGAGCCAGGACAAAGATGACCCCGGCGCCGTACTTTCGCATCCAGGGGTAGAGGCGCTCGTAGAACGGACGGCGGGTCACCAGCGTCTGGCCGCTGTAGCCCAGCAGGTAGCCAGAGAGTTCCCCCAGCGCCTGCCCGATCCCGGCCACAACCCCCACAATCCAGGGGTTGAAGACCCCCCCCAGCACCGAACTGACGGCCAGCCCGGGGATGGGCAGGATGATGGTAGCGTTGCTGAGCAGCCCCACCAGAAAGACGGCCAGATAGCCGTACGCGGCCAGTTCCTGGAGCCGGTCCCGAAAATAGACGGCCGCGGCCAGCGCGCCCGCGATGACAATGCCGGTCAGCACCTGCACAACGCGCAGGTGGGCAGGGGGCGGAGGGGGGGAGGGACGAGTCGTCATCAGGGCCTCGGGAAGGGAGCACCCAGACGGACGACGTGGGGGGCCGTGACCCCGCGGGTCGCGTTGCAGCAATCCACCACCCGCCGCGCCTGTGCCACCACCCGTCCGTAGTCCAGAACCCGGTGCCCGGTGACGATTGCCACGCAGTCCGCAGCGGCCAGTTCTTCATCGGTGAGGGGGACAGAATCCAGCGTGCAGTTGGACGGATAGAAAACGTCTCCTCCGACGGAGAAGCGGGGGATATAGGGGTCGTGGTAGCGCACCTGCGCGCCACGGGCCAGGAGCAACTCTATCACCCGTTCGGCAGGGGAGTTCCGCGGGTCGTCCACATCGGGCTTGAAGGCCACCCCCAGCACCAGTACCCGCGCGCTCTTCAGGGGTTTCCCGTCCTGCGAAAGCGCCTCCGCCACCAGGTCCACCGCGTGGTACGGCATCGCCTGGTTCACCTCCGCGGCCAGTTCAATGAACTTGGTGTAGAAATCGTACTCGCGAGCCTTCCAGGAGAGGTAGTACGGGTCCACCGGGATACAGTGTCCCCCCACTCCGGCCCCCGGGTAGAAGGGCATAAAGCCGAAGGGCTTGGTTTTGGCCGCCTCTATGACCTCCCAGAAGTCAATCCCCATTCGCTCTGCCAGCAGGGCCAGTTCGTTGACCAGCGCGATGTTGACGGCGCGGAAAATGTTCTCCAGGAGTTTGGTCATCTCGGCGACGCGAGGGGAAGAGACGGGGTGGACCGGTGCGCCCATCCGCCCCAGCAGGTCACAGGCCAGACGGGTGGATTCGGGGGTCAGGCCGCCCACCACCTTCGGGGTGTTGTAGGCCGACCACTGCTTGTTGCCGGGGTCAATCCGCTCCGGCGAGAAGGCCAGGTGGAAGTCCACCCCCGCGCGCAGGCCCCCCGCTTCCAGAATGGGCTGGACAACCTCCTCGGTGGTGCCGGGGTAGGTGGTGGACTGCAGGACCACCAGTTGGCCCGGGCGGAGGCGCGGGCGGATCGCCTCGGCGGCGGCGCGGACGTAGGAGAGGTCGGGGGCGCGCTGGGCATCGTAGGGGGTGGGCACGCAGATGAAGATGGCATCCGCGTCCCGCAGGGCGTCGTAGTCGGTGGTGGCGCGGAATTGCCTGGACTCCACGAAGGGGCGGACCTCTTCCGCCGGGACGTCGGCGATGTAACTTTCGCCGCGGTTGAGCGCGGCGACTTTCCGCTCATCCACATCCACCCCGATGACGGGGAACCCGGCGCGGGCGAAGGCCACCGCCAGCGGCAGCCCCACGTACCCCAGCCCGACGACGGCGATCCGCGCGGTGCGGGAAGTGATTCGGGTCTCCAGAATGCCGACGGTATCGGATGGCATTGGTTTCTCCAGGGCGTAAAAAGTAAAACGTAACGTTATGGAAGTATAGCGTAAACTTCCAGTTCGTTCAGCCCTCCACCCCAGCCGTAATACTCATCCACGTAGAAACGAACATAACGAGCAGGGACAGGGGGCGAGAGAATGACCTCCCCATAGGTCGGGGAGGGCGAATACTCCATTTCACCCCAGTAGACAATCTGCGCTTCCTCCCTGAACGCTCCGGTTAGAGAAAGGGCAATGTGAAACCGGGTTGTTGCTCTATCTCCTCCGCATCGCCCATTGTAAGTGTTCAGCCAGCGAATTCTCACAATGTCGTAATTTTGCAAAAGGTCTACCTGTACCCAGCCAATCTGTCCATCTGGCAAAAGCCAGTATTGGGTGTTATGGCCTCCATTTACGCAGGGGCCTGCTTCGTCAGTTCGCCGGTCTACAATTCCGCGGGGCGGGAAGGAGAGATCGGCGTGGCGCCAGAATCCAGAGGCTGTAGTGGGTTTACTGGCGGCAACCTCCATCGCCGTGACGGGCGCAACGATTGTGACCGGTACCGGAACTGTCACAAGAACAGCGGCAGGAGTTGGCATCCCGTCAGAAGAGGGAGGATGGGCACAGAGAGGGCATGTGCAAATACAAGCCAGCAATGGTAGCAACAGCCAACCCGGTTGCTTCAACAGCCAGCACCGCATTTTGCCCCCCTTCTTCAGTTGCGGCTAAAATTCCTCGCGCCGGAACATCCCGCCCGCCAGGGCGTAGCATCCAGCGGCGATAAGCAGGGTGGCGCGCAGGCCGATGTGGATCGCCAGAGCGACCGAAAGCGCCGAACCCATCACCGACATCACACCGTTGATCCCCCAGAGCCAGGGCACCACCCCCGGCCGCTGACTCCCGGCCCGGCGAATCCCCGTGGGGAACGGCATCCCCATCAGGAAGCCCAGCGGGGCCAGCAGGGCGACCGTCATCCCCATCCGCGCCGCCAGCGGCCAGCCAATGGTCCGCTCCAGCACCCAGGGCACCGCCAGCGCGTGGAAGAGCACCAGCACCACCAGCGCCGGGAAGAGGCCGCGCGGTGGGGTCGCCTCCCGACGCCGCCCAACCCAGAAACTCCCCAGACCGCTGAGGAGCAACAGGGCAAAGAGCACCACCGCCAGCGAGTAGACCGGCCGGCCCAGATAGACCGTCAACCGCTGGACGGTGGGGATTTCCACCAGCATGAACCCCACGCCCAGCGCGCCGAAGTAGGTCAACAGACGGGCGGTAGGCGCGGCCAGCCCCCGCCGTCGCACGCCCCAGGAGAGGGGCAGGATAACGAAGAGAACCCCAAACGCTGCGGTAACCCCCAGTACGGTCAACAGAATCCCCGCTGCCTCCAGACTGGTCTGGTAGACCCCGCTGGCCCGCAGTTTGGGGGAGAAGAGGTCGCCGAAACGGACCAGGTTGAAGAAGAACGGTCGGTCGTCGGTCGCCGGGGTGATGTCCAGCGGGTAGCGGGCGATCCAGGCCTCCGGATCGCCGGCCGTCAGGAATTCCCCCACCTCCTCGGTCGGGGGGAGGCCGGGGACGTAGAGGACGGTGTACCCCAGGTCGGCCGCATGCTCATGAATGGCGGCGATCTCCTCCGGGGTAAACGGGGTGCGTTTGAAGAGGACGGTCGCCAGCCCCTCCGTGGGATTGCTGGCGACGTAGTGGGCGATGACGGCGATGTGCTGGCGGGGGTCGGCGACACCGGCGCGCTTCCATCCCGCCATCCCGGTGGAGATGAGACGCAACGTCTCGGCGGGCCGTCCCGGCAGATACCAGCGGGAGACGGAGAGAATCCCCCGGTCGGTGAGGTGTTCGTAGTAGGTTTGGAACGCCTCCGCGGTGTAGAGGCTGTTTTCGGAGAGGGCGAACGCTCCGGAGCCCCCGGCGGCCCAGGTATCTATCAGCGACGCCTGAATGACATCGTAGCGGTGGGGGCTGCGGGCGATGAAGCCGCGGGCGTCCTCCACCACCACCGTCACGTCGGGCCGCTCGTAGAGGTGACCGGCAAATTCGGCGAAGGGTCCCCGCACCGCCTCCACCACTGCCGGGTTGACCTCCACAGCGGTGACGTGGGGTGCCTCGGCGACCAGCGCGGCCAGCACATCCCGCCCGCCGCCGGGACCGATGACCAGCGTCTCCGGCTTCTCTACCAGGTTGTAGACGAAAGAGGTGAGGTCGTAGCGAAGGAAGGAGACCCAGTAGAATTCGCCGTAGAACTCCTGAATCGGTGTCCCGGCGACGGCGTCAATGAGCAGAAGGCGATGTCCCAGTGCCCCCTGCCGGATCGCCCGTTCCCAGCCGATGTCGCTGACCGACCAGAAGAAGGGGTTGCGGTTGTGCTCGTAGACGGTGACGCGGGAGTGGGCGTTCCACTTTTCGTAGGCGCGGGGTGCCTCCTCACCGCCGGTCTTGCTGGCCGTCACTTCAATCCACCCGTAGCGGGCGTTTCCCCAAACCACGGCGATAAGAGTCAGCGCCACCAGGATGCCCACCCACCGCCTGGAACCCGGATTCCAGGCCAGGGCCAGTCCGGCCAGCCCGGCGATCGCGCCCGCCGCCAGGACCGCGCCTGCCCCTCCCAATGCCTCCAGCGCCACGATGCTCCCCAGGCAGCCCAGGGAAGCGCCCATCAGATCTGCCCAGTAGACCCGCCCGGCCTGCTCCGACCAGGCAGAGAGGGCCAGAGAGAGGATGACGCCGGAGAGGAAGAAAGGGATCGTCAGGTCCAGGTAGATGAGCGCCAGCCAGAAGGCCTGTCCCAGCGGCAACTCCGTCCGGTTCAGTTCGGGGCGAAAGGGGATGTGGAGGTAGATGAGAAACGTCAAGGGGACGGAGACGGCAAGGCCCAGGGCCGCCCAACTGATCCACCGGCCCACCTGCTGGGGATGGGCCGCGCGGGGAAAGAAGTACATCGTCACCCCGGCGATGGCGCTCCCCATCAGGGCCATGGAGACGGCCAGGAAGGCGAAGTGATACCACATTGTGACAGAGAAAACGCGCGTGAGCACCACCTCCAGGGTGAGGGCGCTCATGCTGGTGAGGAAGATGCCGAGGAGGTATCGTCGCATAATCCGGTCACCAGATGGAGTAGAGGGGATTATCTGCTGTTCGCCCAGGCCAGCACTTCCTCCACCGGGCGGGTGTTGAGGATGTGGGCCGGAGATGCCCAGCCGCGCCGGGCCATCGCCACCCCAAAATGGAGCAGGCCGAAGTCCTCGGGGTCGTGAGCGTCTGAACTGATGGCCAGGAGGACGCCCAGTTCCACCGCCCGACGGATGCCCACGTCGTTGATGTCCAGCCGCCAGGGGTGGGCGTTGATTTCCACCGCCTTGCCCATCTCAGCGGCGACCCGCAGGACGGCCTCCAGGTCTACATCGGCCCCCTCCCGCTGGCCCAGCAGGCGGCCGGTGGGATGGGCCAGGATGTCCACGTGGGGGTGGCGGAGCGCGGCGATCGCCCGGGCGGTGAACTGCTCGCGGGGCTGGCGCAGGCCGCTGTGGAGGGCCGCCACCACCAGGTCCAGTTCCGCCAGCACCTCATCGGGCAGGTCCAGGGAGCCGTCGGCGCGCACCTCCACTTCCACGCCCGCCAGGATGCGGAACTGGTCTCCCATCCGCCGGTTCACTTCTTCTATTTCCGCCCGCTGGCGGCGGAGTTCGTCGGGGCCGGCGCCGTGGGCCACCCCCAGCCCGCGGGAGTGGTCGGAGACCAGGGCGTATTTCAGCCCGGCGGCCTGCGCCGCCTGCGCCATCTCCCAGAGGGAAGCACGGCCGTCGGAGAGGGTGGTGTGGAACTGGAAATCCCCCAGCAGGTCGGTCCGTTCCACCAGTTCCGGCAGGTGGCCGGCCAGGGCTGCTTCTATCTCCCCCCGATCTTCCCGCAGTTCCGGCGGGATCCAGGGCAACCCCAGCGCGGCGTAGACCTCCTCTTCGGTGGCGCAGAGAATCTCCGAACCGTCCTCCCGTTTGATGGCGTACTCGCTCAGGGAGAGGCCCCGGTCCTGGGCCAGCGCCCGCAGGCGGATGTTGTGGGCCTGGCTACCGGTGAAGTACTGGAGCGCCGTCCCCCAGCGGGCCGGAGGGAGCACCCGCAGGTCGGCCTGGTAGCCGTCGTGGGTGCGGATGGAGGTCTTGGTGGGGCCGCTGAGGAGGACCTCCGCCACCTGTGGGAGGGAGCGGAAGCGGGCCATCACCGGTTCCGGGTCTTCGGCGGCCACCAGCAGGTCCAGGTCGCCCACCGTATCCCGCATGCGGCGCAGACTGCCCGCCGGAGCGACCTGGACGACCCCCGGCACTTCCCGGAGCGGTTCCAGGAGCGCCCAGGCCAGTTCCCAGGCGGTGCCCAGAGGGATGCGGCCGCCGCGCCGCTTGAGCGCTTCAATTCCGGCCAGGATTTTCTCTTCGGAACGGACGCCCATGCCGGGGAGGGAACGGAGTTTCCCCGTCCGTGCCGCCTCTTCCAGTTCCTGAATAGAGGTGATGCCCAGTTGTTTCCAGAAAAGCGCCGCCTTGCGCGGCCCGACGTCCGGCACCTGGAGCATCTCCACCACCCCGTCCGGCACCTGGGCACGAAGTTTCTCGTAGGCCTCCAGGCGGCCGGTACGCATCAGTTCGTCTATTTTTTCGGCCAGTGTCTTGCCGATGCCGGGGATGGTCTCCAGTTCGCCAGCGCGCCAGACCTCTTCCAGGGGACGGCTCAGCGCGGCGATGTTCTCCGCCGCGCGCCGGTAGGCCATAATCCGGTGCGGGTTCTCCCCCTGGATGTCCAGGATGTCAGCCATACGGGCAAAAATGGCGGCAACCTGACGGTTATCCATGGCTCACCGCTGTTTTATCATCGCTGGAGCGGCAAAATACGCACTCTGGATTTCGTTTCGTCCACAACGATCAATGCGCCCTTTTCCAGAACCGATTCGTATTGGCGTAATACCCGCACTAACCTGGGCCCAAGGCTTTGGGGCATGATGTCCTGCGCCCGGACTTGAATGACGCTTGGCCCTTGAGCACGGGTCGTTGCTAAAATTGCTCCAAAGTCCAGATCATGGGTGAATACCACATAACCGTTGGCACGTGCCCATTCCATGATCGCGCTATCAGATGCCCGTGGATCGCCGACCGCCGACCAGTGCAGTGCAGGCCATCCTTGCTCTTCAAATACTGCTACCCAATCGGGTGACAGGTTCATATCAATCAACAATCTCATGCGGTCACCAACGGCAGTTCCACCTCTTCAGCCCGCCATGCGGCGTAAGCCAGCGCCTCGTAGATATCCTCTTCTTCCAGATACGGATAGGCCTTCAGAATCTCCGCGATGGAATAGCCCGAAGCAATGAGCCCCACAATGGTTCCAACCGTGACACGCATTCCACGGATACAGGGCTTACCACCCATCACATTCGGGTCAAATGTGATCCGTGTCAGATTTTTCATTGCTCTCCTTCACCGCACCGCGTTCTGCCCCCTCTTCCCGGCTATGGCCCCACCTCTATCCGGACGATCAGGATGCTGTTCGCCTCCGCGCTGGCCTGGCCGGGGTCCAGAACCGGCAGGCGGTTCCCCGGCTGGCCGACGGGGTACATCCCCACCCGGACCTGGTACGTCCCCAGGGGCGCGTTGCCCGGCAACGGGACCTGATGGGGGTCCCAGAGGGGCATCTGGGGGGTCCAGGTGTCGGTGGGGCGAGTGCCGCGCATCGGTTCAATGTCCTCCTGAGCGACCAGGTTGCCGTCCGGGGCGATGAGGTGTACAAAGACCACGTAGCGGGTGGAAATGGTCGTCAGGGGGCGCCAGCGCAGGGAGAGGGCGAAAATCTCCCCTGGCCGGACCTGCCCCTGGAGGACCTCCGCCTGCTCCAGAATGATGATGTTGCCCAGGTTCGCCCCGATCGGGATGGGCACCGCCGTCCCCCCGCTGACGGTGAGGGTGATCGTCCCGCCCGCGGGGATTTTCGTCCCCGGCGGGGGCTCCTGAGCCAGCACGGTGCTGATCGGCTGGGTGCTCCATACCACCTGCTCCGTCACCTGCAGGCCGGCATGCTCCAGCGCCGCGCGGGCCAGGTCGGAGCGGGTGTTCACCAGTGCCGGAACCTCCACTTCGGCGGGCTTGCCGGAGATGAAGAGCCGCACTTCCGAACCGGCCGGGACCTGCTCGCCGGGCAACGGCTCCTGCCGCATAACCGTCCCTTCGGGCGCTGCTGCGCCTTTCTGCTCCTCCAGAACGAAGCGCAATCCCTTCGCTTCCAGGATCGTCCGCGCCTCCTCCCATTTCAGCCCCTGGACGTTGGGGACGGGAACCAGGGCCACCGTCACTGTGGGAGTGGCCAGGGCTGGCGGGAGAATTTGCTGCCGGTGCGTCCAGGCCCGGTAGACCAGTGCCCAGAGGGGGATCAGACCCACGACCGCGATCAGCGCGACGGCCCCCAGAAACCAGGTCAGCCAATCGGGACGAGCGGCGACTTCCTCTTCTTCCACTGCCGGGCTCACCGGTTCCACCGGTTTCGCTGGCCGGGCCGGTGGGGGTTTGGGCCCCGTCTCCGACCGGGGAGGGCCGGCGGGCTGGGCCGGTGGCGGGAAGAAGGAGACCGCATACGCGGTCGTGGCCTGGGCCATCCGGGCCCGGTATTCCTGCAGCACAATAGCCAGTTGCTCCGCTGTCCGGTAGCGGGCCGCGGGCTCCTTGGCCAGCAATTTGCGCACAATCCATTCCAGTTGCGGCGGGATCTGGGGATTATGAACGGAGAGCGGCTGGGGCTCCTCCCGCAGGTGCATCAGCGCCAGAGCCGTGGGTTTCTCCGCCTGAAATGGGGGAACCCCTGCCAGCATCTCGTATAGCACCACACCGATGCTGTACACATCGGAGGCGGGGACAGGCCGCTCGCCCGCCGCCTGCTCCGGTGAAAAGTAGGTCGGGCTTCCCCATACGATCTCCGGGTCGGTGAGGCCCGACTCGGAGAGCGCCCGAGCGATTCCGAAGTCGGTTACCTTCACCACACCGTCGCGGGTAATCAATACGTTTTGGGGCTTGATATCGCAGTGGATGATGCCCATTCGGTGGGCGTGTCCCACTCCGGCCGCCATCTGGATGGCGATATCCACCGCTTGATCCACGCTGAGCCGCCCCACCCGCCGGATGAGCGACTTCAGATCTTCGCCGTCCACGTACTCCATCACAATATAGTGCCGGTCGCCATCCTGCCCTACATCGTAGATGGTGACAATGTTGGGGTGGTCCAGGCGGGCCGCGGCGCGCGCTTCCCGCTGGAAGCGCACCACGAAGGCCGGATCGCTGGCATAGGCCTCGCGCAGAATTTTGACCGCGACGGGGCGATGGAGCAGGGTATCCAATCCTTTATAGACTACCGCCATTCCGCCGGACCCGATCAACTCCAGCAGGCGGTAGCGTCCGTTTAACAATGTCCCTTCCATAGCGTTTTTATTTTACTCCACTCTTCCCAAGAGGCAAATAGCCTCTTCTGCAAAGGCACATTGCTGTTTTGAGGCAGTTTATGGTGTGATGCTTGTTCTCAAGAGCTGTTCTCATTCTCCCTATTTCGGAGCGGGGCTGTGCTCACCCCTAAGGTCCCTCAACCCTTCCTCTAAGGAAAAGGGGCGACCCTTGCAAGGTCGCCCCTTCCCCAAACAATCTACCAGACGCTGTTAATCCAGCGCTTCCTCACTCTCCTCGTCTTCTTCGTCTTCTTCGTCTTCCAAATCTTCCACGTAGTCCTCGTACTCTTCATCATCTTCTTCCAGAAAGTCGGGAGCCAGGGACAGGAGGGATTCGCTTTCCTCAGCATATTCACCGGTCATCAGCTTCTCCAGTTCCAGTTCCTCTTCTAACTCTTCTTCTGGCTGTTTCCCCTCTTTCAAGAACGGCTGGGGCCCGGTTTCCAGTACAAGAGGTCGTAACGGGACGCCCTCATAAGAAGGGATGGGACCATCGGAGTCCGGCGAGTCGCCCCGGTAGCCGGTACCGGCGGGGATCAGTTTCCCGATGATGACGTTCTCCTTCAGACCATAGAGCATATCCCTCTGGCCTTCAATGGCGGCCTTGGCCAGCACGCGAATGGTGTGCTGGAAGGAGGCGGCAGAGAGGAAACTGTCGGTCGCCAGCGCGGCTTTGGTCACTCCCAGGAGGACAGCCCGCGCCTTGGCCGGCTGCTTACCCTCGGCGATCGCTTTGCGGTTGATCTCTTGCAGCGCCAGGCGGTCCACCAGATCCCCAGGAAGCAGGTCCGTGTCCCCTGGATCCACAATCTGCATCTTCCCCAGCATCTTGCGGATGATGACCTCAAAGTGTTTATCGTTAATGTTGACGCCCTGAGAGCGGTAGACGCGCTGGATTTCGGAAAGGATGTACATTTGGGCCGCTTCCCGCCCCAGGACCTGGAGGACGCGGTGGGGATTCTTGGACCCCTCGGCCAGTTGCGTGCCCGCTTTGATGTACTGCCCCTCAGCCACCAGCAGCCGGACAGCCGCCGGAATCTCGTACTCCCGCTCATCCTGGCGCTCATAGGTCACCCGAACGTGACGACCGTCCAGATGAACAATGCCCCGATGGCGGGCAAGGATGCGCTCCTCAAGGGATTCCTCTTCTGCCTCCCGAACGGCGATGGGCTCCCCTGCGTTAATGATGTCCCCATCCTGTACCAGAATGAGCCATCCTTCGGGGACATTGTACTCGTCGGTGACGGTTTCGGTCTTGATGACCTGCACCTTTCGGCGGTTGTCCTCGCGGACGATGTGAACGATACCGTCAATATCCGAGATTTCCGCCTCACCCTTGGGATGCTTGCGGGCCTCAAACAACTCTTCCACGCGCGGGAGGCCGGTGGTGATGTCGCCACCGGCCGCGACGCCACCGGTGTGGAAGGTGCGCAAGGTCAACTGGGTGCCCGGTTCGCCAATGGACTGAGCGGCGATGATCCCCACCGCCGTGCCGATGTGGACCAGGGTGCCTCGGCCCAGGTCCCGTCCGTAGCAAAGTGCACAGATGCCTCGCTGGAGGGCGCAGGTCATCGGCGAACGGACATAGACTTCGTGGATGCCAGCGGCCTCTATGGCCTCCATCGCATCTTCGTCTATTTCCTCATTCCGAGCGACGATGACCTCTCCAGTCTGCGGGTGCACGACGGGCGCGGCGGCGATGCGGCCGACCAGCCGTTCCGCCATCGTCTGTCCGCCCACGTCGTCATCCCGGCGGATCCAGATGCCGCTACGGGTGCCGCAGTCATGGGCATTGATGATGACGTCCTGCACCACATCCACCAGACGGCGGGTGAGGTACCCGGCGTCGGCGGTGCGCAGGGCGGTATCGGCCAGACCCTTGCGGGAACCGTGGGTGCTGATGAAGTACTCCAGGGTGGAGAGCCCCTCCCGCAGGTTGGAGCGAATGGGGAGCGGGATGATGCGGCCGGACGGGTCGGCCATCAGACCGCGCATGCCGGCCAACTGGGCGATGGGCCCGAAGCCACCTTTGGACGCGCCGGACTGGGCCATAATCGCCACCGGCCCCTCGGGGTCCAGTGCACGGGAAACCGCTTTGGAGACCTCCTCGCGCGCTCGGCTCCACAGGTCAATGGTGCGGGCGTACTGCTCTTCGGCTGTCAGCAACCCTCGCTGATATTGCCGCTCCACCTCGGCTACCTGGGCTGTGGCCTCTTCCAGGATGCGGGATTTCTCCGCTGGGATGGTCAGGTCGGTGGTAGCGATGGTCACCCCGGATCGGGTGGCGTAGTGGAAACCGATCTCCTTGATCCGATCCACCACCTCAGTGGTCGCTTGCTCGCCCAACCGGCGATAGCAAAGGGCCACCAGATCCTGCAGTTTCCCCTTTTCCAGCGGCTCATTGACGAAGCGGAGTTCGTCGGGGAGGACACGGTTGAAGAGGCAACGACCTACCGTCGTCTCCACCGGCTCCGGCGGCGGGGGAAGACGGTCGTAGACCTGGCGCACGCGAATGCGGGCGTGGATGTCCACATATCCCAGCACGTAGGCCGTCTCCACCTCATCCAGGTCGGCGAAGAACTTGCCATCGCCCCGATGCGGTCTCTGCGTCTCCATTGTCAGGTAGTAGACGCCCAGGCACATATCCTTCGTGGGGCCGACGATGGGCTGACCGTCAGCAGGCTTGAGCAGGTTGCGCGTCGCCAGCATCAGTTTGCGCGCTTCCTGCACGGCCATATCGGAGAGGGGGATGTGGACGGCCATCTGGTCGCCGTCAAAGTCGGCGTTGAAGGCGGTACAGACCAGCGGATGAATCTGGATGGCTTTTCCCTCCACCAGCACCGGCTCAAAGGCCTGGATGCCCAGACGGTGGAGGGTGGGCGCGCGGTTGAGGAGCACCGGCCGGTCCTTGATGACCTCTTCCAGAATCTCCCAGACTTCGGGTCGCTGGCGTTCAATGAAACGGCGGGCCGCTTTGACGTTGCTGACATAGTTGTATTCCACCAGTTTGCTGATGACGAAAGGCTTATAGAGTTCCAGCGCCATCTCTTTGGGAAGGCCGCACTGGTGGAGTTTCAGTTGCGGGCCGATGACGATGACCGAACGGCCGGAGTAGTCCACCCGCTTGCCCAGGAGGTTGCGGCGGAAGCGGCCTTTCTTCCCCCGCAGCATATCGCTGAGGGACTTGAGTTGCCGCTGACCGCGGCGGGAAAGCGCCTTGCCCCGCTGGCTGTTGTCAATGAGGCTATCCACCGCCTCCTGGAGCATGCGTTTCTCGTTGCGAATGATGACGTCGGGCGCGCCCAGTTCCATCAACCGCTTTAGCCGGTTATTGCGGTTGATGACGCGGCGGTAGAGATCGTTCAGGTCGGAGGTAGCGAAGCGACCACCGTCCAACTGCACCATCGGACGCAGGTCCGGCGGGATAACCGGCAGGACGGTGAGGATCATCCATTCAGGGCGGTTGCCGCTCTTGCGCAGCGCTTCCACGACCCGCAAGCGGCGGATGGCCTTCTTCCGGCGCTGTTTGGAGGGGTCATTCCGCACCTCGTTCCATAACTCCTGGGCCATCTTGTCCAGGTCCATCCGGTGGAGGATTTCGTAGAAGGCTTCGGCGCCCATTCCGGCGCGGAAGACCTGCCCCCATTTTGCCTTCAACTCCCGCAGGCGGGCCTCGGTAAGAAATTGAAGTGGGGCCAGGCCGAGAAGTTCTTCCTGCTCGTCCTCAAAACGGGTTCGCAAGCCCTCCAGTTCCTGGGCCAGGCGCTCCTGGATGTGGGCGATCTCGTCGGCGACCGACTCCTGCCAGTGCTGGAGGTCAGCCTGCAGAGGGAGCACTTCCTGCTCCTCTTCGGCCCGCAGGCGGCCCTCCAGCCGCTCCAGTTCCTCCTGAATGAGACGGCTCAACAGGGTCAGATGCTCGCGCCCGATAGTCTCCCCGGCTTCAGCAATAACTGCGCCCGTAGTCTTGAGAACAACCGGAGTACGCACGGCGGAGCCCTGGCGTTCCTCCAGTCGCTTCCGCACGCTCTGCGCTTCCTTCATCAGGGCTTCGGTCTCGTTGTTGATGCGTTCTTCAATGCGGGCGTGGATGGCTGCCAGTTCCGCCTCAATTCGGGCCTGCTCTTGAGCCAGCCGCTCCTGGAGGGCTGTGATGGCATTGCTTGCCCTCGCCTCCGCTTCCTGGCGACGCTGCTCATACTCTTCTTTGAGGCGCTTCACCGCTTTCTGACGTGCCTCTTCGTCTACCGAGGTAATGACGTACTGGGCGAAATAGAGCACGCGGTCCAGATTGCGGCGGGAGACATCCAGGAGAATACCCAACATACTGGGGGTCTGGCGAGTGTACCAGATATGAGCGACGGGAGCAGCCAGTTCAATGTGGCCCATCCGCTCCCGCCGGACGGAGGAACGGGTGACCTCCACACCGCACTTATCGCAAATGATGCCCCGATAGCGGATGTTTTTATACTTGCCGCAGTAGCACTGCCAATCCCGCGTGGGTCCGAAGATGGCCTCGCAGAACAGGCCGTCCTTCTCCGGACGTAGACGCCGATAGTTGATCGTCTCGGGTTTGGTGACCTCGCCGTAAGACCAGGAACGAATTTCCTCTGGCGAGGCCAGGCTGACCCGCAGGGAAACGAAATTTTGGATCTCAGCCGAGTCGTCCAGATACTTCATATGCCCCCTCCAGGCCCATTTTCGGCTCCCTCTCCGAAAATATTGACTCTCGCGTGTTCAAAGAAACATATCCGGCACTATTGTGCCATAAAGAGAGAAGCAGGGAGGTGCTGGCTTTGCCACTGTATCCTCCCTTTCCTCTCAGATTTGCAAAAGCCAATAGAATACGGACGAGCGCGGATAAAATCGGATATATGTTCACAACAGGCAACCAACCCTATTTCACAAGCAAACGACGGGGACAAACACAAACAAAGCGCTTGAGCCTACGTCTCAGCGCTTGGGTGAGAAATATCCGAAGTCCATTGGTTGCCGAGTCTGAAAACAGAACTATTATAAAGGCTTTTAGAGTTTTGTCAAGTGCTCGTGCTGAAGTTCGGACAT
>FWWL01005707.1_pt1 | contig 18942 bp, 19 predicted proteins | sample 2228331 | NCBI WGS metagenome assembly FWWL01 (sample SAMEA103939775, study PRJEB20133) | metagenome
ACCGGCCTTGCAGGCCGAGGATGCCCAGGGCAGCACCGGCAACTACGGGCTGATGGATATGCTCGAGGCCTTGCGCTGGGTCAGGCGCAACATTGCGGCCTTCGGCGGCAACCCCGACAATGTGACCCTCTTCGGCCAGTCGGCGGGGGGGATGGCGGTCTGCTCTCTGCTGGCTAGCCCCAAGGCCCAGGGCCTGTTCCACAAGGCCATTCTCCAGTCGGGGGGCTGCACCTATGTGCGCACCCTGGCGCAGGGCTTCCAGGCCGGTCAAACGTGGGCCGCACAGATGGGCTGCGAGGCCCACGACCTGGCCTGCTTGCGCCAGATTCCTTTGAAGCGCATCGTTCCCCCCGAGGATCGTAGCCCCACGGCCCTGTTGCAGCGGCTCGAGGCCGGAGAGTTTGCCGAGGTGCCCTGGAAACCCCACTTAGACGGCGTGCTGCTGGACAGAGTGCCCCTGCTGGCCCTTCAGGAGGGGCGCGCTGCGGGGATTCCCCTCATCGTGGGGGCTACGGCCCAGGAGACCTGGGGCGACCGCCTAAACGGGCCTGCTAGCTGGGCCGAGTTTGCCCAGCGGGCCGAGGAAAAGCTGCCGGGACGGGGAAAAGAGGCTGCCCAGCTCTACCAGACCCGCTACTCAAGCCCCTCCGAGGCCTGGGCCTACTTCCAGACCGACCGCATCCTGCTCTGCCCTAGCCTGGCCGCGGGGGTGGCCCAGGCTGCCCATGCCCCCACCTACGCCTACCTGGTGCGCTGGCGCTCGCCGGGGCTGGAGGGGCTGGGCAGCTTCCACGGCATCGAGCTACCCTTGCTGTTCGGCAGCGAACGCACCTGGCCTGCTCTATTGCTTTTCCTCAGCGCCGAGGCCCTGGAACGTTCGCGGCCCCTGGCCCAGGCCCTCCAGTCCCAGTGGCTTCACTTTGCCCGCAATGGCGAGCCCTTTTTGCAGGGCTGGCCCGAGATGAAAGCCGGCTACGCCATGGGCTTTGATACCCTTCCTGGCCGAATGCCCGACCCCTACCCCGAGCGCTGCGGGTTGTTCCGCTGAAGGCCCAGCCGGTAGCATGGGGGGGTGGGTGTGCTGCAGGTCTCCCTCGCCGACCAGTACCTCATCGCCACCGGCCAGACCCGGCTGCTCGAGGTCTGGGACGCCCTTCCCCCTGGGCTTTTTCCCCCCTTCCCCCCGGTTGAACTCCCCGGGGGACTGGATGGCTGGCTCCAACGGGGTGGTTTTGCCCAAACCTTTTTTTTGAGCAGTGAGGTACTGGGGCTAAAGTTCCGCTCGCCCAAGGGCCACATCCTGCAAGCGGGAGGGCTTACGGTAAAAAATGTGCAGGGCTACGACCTAGTACGCCCCTTTCTGGGCAGCTTCGGCGCTTTGGGCGAGGCCCTCGAGGTCACCCTGCGCCTGCGCCCGGGGCGGGCCTCGATCCTCCTGCGACGCCCAGGAGAACTAAGTCTGCCACCCTACAAACCCCGCTTCTTGTGGCAGGAAGGGGCCCATACCTACGCCTTCCACTTCGGACACCCTTCAGAGGTCACCCGCTTCCGCGAGGTCTTTGGCGGGGAAACCGTGGAGCAACCACCAGACTACACCCCCCTCTTCCCCAACGGCATGGGGGTGGGGCCAGGGGGGCTGATCGACCTGCGCTTTAGCTGGGCCAACGGCGGGGCTGCGCCTCCAATGCCCGAGGCCTTCCGACGCCTGGTAGACGCTCTGTAATGAACCGGGGGTATACTGAACCTGGGCCTATGACCCCTTCGTTCCAGGTTCCGCAAAACCTAAAACCCTACCAGCGTAGGCTCGACGTGGGTGGCGTCAATCTACACCTCTACGACTCTGGCACAGCCCCTCAGGGACCGGCCTTCCTACTGCTGCATGGCCTAGGCGACGAGGCCGACACCTGGCGCCGGGTCTTCCCTCTGCTGATGGGGTTGGGACGGGTGGTGGCCCCCGACCTGCCCGGTTTTGGCCGCTCGGGCCACCCTCGGCGGGCCTATACCCTGGACTTTTTCGCCGATGTGGCCGCAGCCCTGTTGGAAAACCTACACATACCCCAGGCCGTGGTGGTGGGCCACTCCATGGGGGCCGGGGTGGCCCTACGGCTGGCGCTGCGCCGGCCCGAGAAGGTCGCCCGCTTGGTGCTGGTCAACGGCCCTCCACTGCCCAGCCGCCTAAACCGACTACAGCTTGCTTTCCTGCTGCCAGGCCTGGGAGAAAGCATCTACAATAGCTTCCGTCGCTCCCAGGAGGCCGCTTATGAAAGCCTGCGCCCTTACTACTGCGACCTCGAGACCCTCCCCCCAGAAGAACGTCACTTCCTGCGCCAGCGGGTCTGGGATCGAGTCTGGAGCGACGAGCAGCGCCGGGCCTACTTCTCCACTTTTCGCTGGCTGGTTTGGGAAGGGCTGAAGGGATGGCCCCAACCCACCCAGCTCGCCCGGATTAAGGCGCCCACCGCCGTGGTATGGGGGGAAAAAGATGCCCTTATTCCCCTCGAGGCGGGCCGGCGGCTGGGCCAGTGGATTCCTGGTGCCCGACTCTACGGCATACCTGCCTGCGGGCACCTGCCCCAGCAGGAGCAACCCGAACAATTGGTACGCTATATCCATGAAGCTACGCTGGCGTAAGGATGGCTCTTTGGTACTCGACCTGCCCCAGGGCACAACCTTCACCCTCAACGGAGAAAAGCGGGTGCTGGAACGGGCCAAACTAGCCCTGTGCCGCTGTGGTCATTCGGCACAAAAGCCTTTCTGCGATGGAAGCCACAAACGGGTGGGCTTCCAGGCTGAAGAAGGGGAGCTCGAGCTAGCCTTTGAGAACCCCCCGAAAGGCGCTTGATGTAGTCCAGTAGTCCATAAGGCCCTTTTACGGCTTCCCAGGGCTTAGGGACAAATGTCCTAATAGAGTATTTAGGCCCCATCTGGCAGAATGGGGCCGTTACCCCGAAGGGGGATAGCGGCATATGGTCAACCGACGCTTTACCTTCTATGCCTGGGGTGTGGTGGTCTTCACCCTGGTAGTCATCCTGTGGGGGGATGTGGTCCAGGCCACCGGCTCGGGGGATGGTTGCGGTGCCCACTGGCCCACCTGCAATGGCGAGGCGCTGCCCGTCTTTCAAGAACTGAAAACCTTCATCGAGTTCTTCCATCGGATCACCAGCGGCCTGTCCCTGCTGCTTACCCTAGGGCTTTTGCTCTGGGCCCGTCAGGCCTTCCCCAAAGGGCATCTGGCCCGGCTAGGCGCAGGGCTTTCCCTGTTCTTCATGTTCACCGAAAGTCTGGTAGGAGCTGGCCTGGTGCTATTCCGGCTGGTGGGCGAGGATGTTAGCCTGGCTCGAGCCGTAGTGGCCCCTATCCACCTGATCAACACCCTGTTCCTCATAGGTTCGCTAGCCCTTACCGCCTGGTGGACGAGCCATCCTCACCAACGCCCGGTCTGGCGGGGGCAAGGCGGGGTGGGATGGGCCCTGATCCTGGGCTTTGTGGGCCTCCTAACCGTGGCCGCCTCGGGGGCTCTGACCTCGCTGGGCGATGCTTTGTTCCCGGTGCGCAATACCGCCGAGGCCGTGGGCCGGGCCCTCACCCCGGGGGAGCATTTTCTGGTACAGCTTCGCATCTACCACCCCTTTATCGCGGTTCTGGTAGGTGTATATGTGGTTCTGGTAGCCAACCTGGTGGCTGCCCTTCGGCCCGATCCGCACACCCGGCTATTCGCCCGGCTGGCCGGGGTGATTTTCATCTTGCAGTTAGGGGTGGGCTATCTCAATGTGCTGCAGGCCGCCCCGCTTTATACCCAGTTACCCCACCTTTTGCTTTCCGATGTGGTCTGGATCACCTGGCTGCTGCTTACGGTCTCGGCCCTAAGCCAGGAGCGGCCTATCAAAGCGGCCAGGGTCTCGATGGTTGAAGCTAGGTAAACTGATATGGTGATGTTTGTTGCCAACTCCCAACGCGCAACCTGGCGCGACTACTGGCTTTTGACCAAACCCAGGGTCATCAGCCTGCTGCTCTTCACCACCCTGATGGCCATGTTCATCGCTGCGCGGGGCTGGCCGGGTCTGGGCTTGTTCTTGGTGGTCTTGGTGGGGGGCTACATGGCCGCGGGGGCGGCCAACGCCTTCAATATGGTTATCGATCGCGACATCGACCGCCGGATGAAGCGCACCGCCCTGCGCCCTACCGCTACCGACCGGATCGGCACCCGCGAGGCCGCGCTTTTTGCAACCACCTTGATGATGCTGTCTTTTCTTTTGCTGTGGTGGGGCGCCAACCTAACCACCGCGCTTCTGGCCATGGCGGGCCTGGGCTGGTACGTGCTCATCTACACCCTCTACATGAAGCGCCGTTTCTGGAGCAACATCGTGATTGGAGGGGCTGCAGGGGCTTTTCCCCCCCTGGTGGGCTGGGCTGCGGTCACCGGTGAGGTGAGCTTGTTTGCTTGGTATCTTTTTCTAATCGTCTTCTTCTGGACACCGGTGCACTTCTGGGCCCTCTCGCTCATGATTAAAGATGACTACGCTGCGGTCGGGGTGCCCATGCTACCGGTGGTGCGGGGCGAGCGGGAAACCGCCTACCAAATATGGCTATATGCCATCCTGACTACGGTAATCACCCTCATACCCGTACTGATGGGCGAGCTGCGCGGGTTCTATCTGGCCGCTGCCCTAGGGCTCAACGCCTTACTGCTCATACGCAGCCTGCGGCTATACCAGACCCTGGAACGAAGCTTTACGCTGTCGCTGTACAAATACTCCATGTTATATCTGGCATTGCTTTTCGTTGCGATGGCGATAGACCGGGCCCTCTAACATACCTCGATTGGGTATACTTTACAGGAATCGTGTCTAGGCTAGACTCACTCCAACTAAACAGGTTTACAATGCGCTAGGAGGATATGGGAATGTGGTTGCGAAGTGTGGCTCTGATACTTTTGCTGATGCTGGGCCTGGCCTGGGCCGCTGAACCAGGGCAGGCCGGGGGGCATACCCTAAACATCCTGGATGGGGAAGCCTCGGCCTTTAACCGCGAGGTTCGGGGGCTTCTGGCCTGGGTCATGGGCTTTGCCGCTTTGGTCTTCGTGGTGGTGATGGGGGCCCTGACCTACGTCACCATCAAGTTTCGCCGCACGGGAAAGGAAAGTGGCGAGCCCCCGCAAACCCATGGCAACGACCGCCTCGAGGTACTCTGGACCATCATCCCCACGGTCATTGTGCTGACCATCTTCGGCCTTACGGCCCGCAGCATGTTCCGGCTGGAGCAACCCCAGCCCGGGGCCATGGTAGTAGAGGTGCGGGGCTGGCAGTTCTGGTGGGACTTCCACTACAAGGAGCACGGAGTACGCGACTCCAACCAGCTCATTCTCCCGGTGGGCCGGCCGGTCACCTTCGAGGTCACCGGGGGCGACGGCAGCAACTACGACGTTATCCACTCCTTCCGCATCGCCAGCCTGGTGGGCACCCGCGATGCCATTCCCGGCGTGGTCACCCGTATCACGGTTACCCCGGAAAAAGAGGGCAACTACTACGGGCAGTGCGTGGAGTTGTGTGGGGCCTCCCACGCCAACATGCGCTTTAGGGTCATGGTGGTCTCGCAGGAGGAGTTTGACCGCTGGATAGCCGAGGCCAAAGCCTACCAGGCCAGTGCTCCCACCGATCCCACCCTGCAACGGGGCGAGGAGCTGTTCAAGCAGCAGTGCGCCGCCTGTCACGGCCTCAAGGGGGTGGCGCAAGGGCTACCCAACAACCCCGACCTAACCTTTTTTGGCAACCGCACCACCGTGGGGGCAGGGATGTGGCCCAATACTCCGGAGTACCTCGAGGCCTGGATCAAAAACTCCCCTGGCATGAAGCCAGGTGTGAAGATGCCGGCCTTCCTCCACCTTTCCGACCAAGACGTAAAGGCCATCGCCGCGTACCTGTTGAGCCACAGGATAGAAGGCTTTGACTTCGACAAACTGGAGAAGTTCTAAACGGGGGGTTTGAGTAAATATGGCGGTAGCAACTCCACAAAGCGCTTCCCGTATGGGGTTCTGGGCCACGGTCTGGGATCTGTTGACCACCAGCGACCACAAGAAAATCGGTATGATCTACCTGGTCACCTCCTTCCTGGCCTTCGGGTTCTCCGGCCTGATGGCAGTGGCCATTCGTTGGCAGTTGGCCAGCCCCGAGCAGCAGTTCTTGGTAGGCCAGACCTATAACCAGGTGCTCACCCTGCACGGGGCCACCATGCTCTTCTTCTTTATCATCCCAGCAGGATTGTCGGGCTTCGGCAACTTCATTCTGCCCCTCATGCTGGGCGAGCGGGACGTGGCCCTACCCCGCATCAACGCCTTCGCTGCTTGGCTGTTTGTTTTCTCGGCCTTGCTGATCTACGCCTCACTGTTCTTCGGTGGGGCCCCCGATGTGGGCTGGACCTTCTATTACCCCTTCTCCCGCACCGCCGGTATCGGCACCGACTTCTTCATGATGGGGGTGCTGCTCTTGGGTCTGTCCAGCCTGCTGGGCTCGGCCAACTTCGCCGCCACGGTCTATAATCTGCGGGCCAAAGGCATGGGCCTGTGGAAGATGCCCATCTTCGTCTGGGGTATCTTCGCCACCTCCATGCTTTCCCTCTTCGCTCTGGCCGGCATCACCGCGGCCAGCCTGACCGTGCTGCTCTCGCGCAAGCTGGGGCTTTCCCTCTTCGACCCCGCCATCGGGGGCGATCCGGTACTCTTCCAGCAGTTCTTCTGGTTCTACTCCCACCCGGCGGTGTACATCATGCTGCTGCCCTACCTGGGCATCGCTGCTGAGGTGGCCTCGACCTTCGCGCGTAAGCCGGTCTTCGGTTACCGCTTCATGGTCTTTGCCCTGGTGGGCATCGCGGTGGTGGGCTTCTTGGTCTGGGCCCACCACATGTTCACCGTAGGGGAGAGCCTGCTGTTCCAGATGGTCTTCGTCTTCTTCACCGTGCTGGTGGCGGTGCCCACCGGGGTGAAGATATTCAACCTGCTGGGCACGCTCTGGGGTGGGCAGCTCGACTTCAAAACGCCCCTGCTCTTCGTAATGGGCTTCATGTTCAACTTCCTGCTAGGCGGCATCACCGGGGTGATGCTGGCGGTGGTGCCCTTCGACTACCACGTGCAGGACAGCTACTTTGTGGTAGCCCACTTCCACAACGTGTTGATGGCCGGTTCGGGCTTCCTGGCCTTCGCTGGGTTGTACTACTGGTGGCCCAAGATCACCGGGCGCATGTATCCCGAATTCTGGGGCAAAGTGCACTTCTGGCTCTTCCTGGTAGGCTACCTGCTGGCTTTTATGCCCCAGTACGTGCTGGGCTTCCTGGGGATGCCCCGCCGCTACTACACCTACCCCGATGGGCTCTACCTGTGGAACGAGCTGAACTTCACCTCCACGGTAGGGGCAGTGATCCTGGCCTTAGGAGGCATTGCCTGGCTGGTCGCCATGTTTGAGAGCTTCCGCCAGAACGTAAAAGCCCCCGACAACCCCTGGGGGGGGTACACCCTTGAGTGGGCCACCTCCTCCCCACCGCCAGCCTACAACTTCGCGGTGCAGTTCCCCACCGTCTTCAAGTCGGAGCGCCCGCTGTACGACTGGGCCAAGGAAGGCCTCAAACCCACCCCGGTGGATCCGGCCAGCATCCACCTTCCCGCGCCCACTATCTGGCCCTTTATGACCGCCTTGGGTCTGCTGATCTCAGGCATAGGAGCCTCGCTGGCGCCCAACCTAGGCAATGCCCCGGTGGGCGGCGTGGCTGGCTGGGGCGGCTGGCTGGCGGTGGGCCTGGTGGTCTTCTTCTACAGCCTATTCAAGTGGGCCTTGCGCAAGGAATACGACCACCCGGTGGAGCACCACACCGTAACCGGCAAGTCCAACGCCTGGGTGGGCATGGCCTGGTTCATCGTCTCGGAAATCGCTTTGTTCGGGATTCTGATCGCAGGCTACTTCTATTTGCGTCTGACCGGGGCTGCGGTACCTCCAGAGGAACACCGTCCGGCGCTGTGGCTGGCCCTTCTTAACACCTTCTTCCTGGTGGCTAGCTCCTTCACGGTGCACTACGCCCACCACGACCTGCGCCACCATAAGCTCTCCCCCTTCAAGCTGGGCATGCTGATCAGCATTCTGCTGGGGGTGGTCTTCTTCCTGTTCCAGATCTGGGAGTTCGCCATCGCCTCGGGGCACTATGTAGAAGCCCTCAACGCCGCTGGTCAGTCGGTAGAGGCCCAGAAAGCCGCACTATGGTTCACGGTCTTCTTCCTGATCGTGGGGCTGCACGGGGCTCACGTGCTGATTGGGGGAACCGGTCTGGCCCTGACCTACGCCCAGGCGCTGGCCGGCAAGATTGACCACCATGAGCAGGGCACCCTCGAGGGCTCGAGCATGTACTGGCACCTGGTGGATGCGGTCTGGCTGTTCATCGTGACCATCTTCTACATCTGGTAATCCCTGCCACCCTTTTTGGATGGGTCGGTGTTTCTGCCGGCCCATCGCCTTTTTGCTATAGACAACCCGGCTTGGTTTGCCTATAATCTCTAAGGCTTGTAGGGAGTAAAAGCCATGCAAGCTGCACAAGTGGACCGCTAGCTCAGTTGGTAGAGCAACCGACTTTTAATCGGTTGGTCACAGGTTCGAGTCCTGTGCGGTCCACCAGCCTGGCCCCCGGTCAATCGGGGGCCTATCTTTACGCAGAAGCAAGCCTGTGCTAACCTTATGAACGGTCTCGAGGGGGCCTAATCCCCCAGAGATAAAAAACAAGGCCCCATCGTCTAGTGGCCTAGGACGCCGCCCTCTCACGGCGGTAACAGGGGTTCGAATCCCCTTGGGGTCACCAAGTGGGCGACTAACTCAGCTGGTAGAGTGTATCCCTTACAAGGATAAAGTCGGGGGTTCGAGTCCCTCGTCGCCCACCACGTCCCAGACGCTAAACCCCCTTTATGCAAAGACTGCATAAAGGGGGTTTAGGGTGCAATAAGGGTGCAATCCTTCAGTTCAACACCCGTGGGGTGGGGTTCAGTAGCTCACTCAAAGGCAGGGCCACCTCTTCCAACTCCCACTCGGCCACATGCCGGTAAATGTCCAGGGTGATGGAGGGCCGGGCATGCCCCAGGCGGCGGCTCACCAGCTCGATCTGCTTGGTCTTCTGGGCCAGCAGCGTCGCGTGGGTGTGTCGCATCCCGTGCGGGCTCAGGTGCGGCAGGCCGTGCTTCTTGATGATAGTGGCCATGTCCCGGTTCGCGTTGCAGGGGTGCAGGGGGTGGCCGGTGCTGGTGGTGAAGACCAGCCCCGAGTCGTGCCAAAGCTCCCCCAGGATGTGGCGCTCTTCCGCTTGGCGGGCCCGCCATTCCTCCAGCACGGCCACCACGTCCGGGCCAAAGCTCACCACCCGGCGGCTGGCCCTGGTTTTGGGCGGGCCAATATGCACCCCACCCCTGTTTTGGGTTAGCACCTGCTCCACCCTGAGGGTGCGGGCCTGCAAATCTACGTCCACCCAACGCAACCCCAGAAGCTCCTCACGCCGCAAGCCGGTGGCAAACCCCAGGTAAAAGAGGGGATAAAGCCGGTAGGGTTTAGCGGCCTCCAGGAAGCGGGCTACGGTTTGAGCGTCCCAGGCTTTCACCCGGTGCTCTATCGGGGGCAGGCGCAACCGCAACGGTTCACAGGGGTTGCGCGGGATAAGCTCCATTGCCACCGCGTGGTTCAAAGCCGCGCTCAGGGTGGTGAGGGCCATGCGCACCGTGGTAGGCCCCAACCCGGCCTCTTGCAGTTTGCGGGCCAGGGCCTCGATGTGGTGGGGGCGTAGCTTCCTAAGCTCCACCGCCTCCAGGTGGGGGCGTATCCGCTTCAGGTTCTGCTCATGCTTCAGGGTGGTGTTAGGGGCCCAGGTGCGGGCCTTGGCCTTTATCCACTGGTCTACCCACTCGCCTACCGTCCAGCGCTCATGCGTGACGAGCATCCCTTGTGCAGCGGCCACCTGAAGCTCGCGGGCCTTCTGCACGCATTCCTCGGGGGTGGCTCCGAACACCCGGCGGCGGTCTGGCTTCCCATCCGGGCGGCGGCCTAGCGTAACCTGCATTGTCCAGCGGCTCCCGCGCTTGACTGGCTTGGTTCCCGCACCGTGCGGGCGCTTCTCCAAGGGTCGTATTCTACTCGCCATCCTCCACCTCCAGGGCCTCGAGGCCCCGCGCTACTACCCGGCCCCTTTGCTCGGGGGTTAGCGCCTTGAAGCGCTCGAGCAGCTCTTCCTTCAGCCGGATATAAACCCGCTCCCCCACCTCGCCGGGCTCGAAAGGACGCACACCCCAGCGTTGCGCGAGAACCTCACGCGGGGGTCTTACCAGGTGTAGTTTTTCTCCCTTTGGTATATCGTTATTATACACGGTTGCCTAGCGTAAAAGTTCATTTATCGCTATAAACAAACTTTTCGGATGATTGCGGTGCTCGGTTTACAAAACTCACACCCACCCTTTACGCACCGGTGGTGGAGTCAGGTGTCCCAAATGAGACACCGTGAACCTCCAGCCTTGCCAGCGGCGCGGGGTTACCCTTTCGCCGCTCCTGTTGGGCCTCGAGCTCGTGAAGTGCTCGATACAGACACCGCTCAAGGTGGCTCTCGTAACGTTGCAGCTTTTCCAGCGCTTCGGGGCCTGGCATGGCGACAGTTACGGGCTTCCCATCCCGAGGCAGGAAGGTGTCTGGGAAGTGTTGACTGAACTCCTGGGCGCGTTCGATCTCGGCGGTCTCCCAGCGTTCAAGTCTGTGCAACCTCCACAGCAAGAGGGCGATTCTCCGGGCCAGATGCTCCTCGAGGGGGCCCTGCGGCTTCAAATCCTGGAGCAAAAGCGCTTCATGTTTGGCGAAAGCTCGCTTCTCGGAGGGCAGTACCCGGTCGGTGCGAATGCCATGTCGCAGGGCGTTCAGCACCCCGCGCGGCTTTTTTCGTTTGGCGAGTTTTGTCGCAGGCATATTACCTCCACTTGCAAAACTGGCAAAATGGCTGTTCAACCGTTGAACGAGATGAGGGGCGGGCGCAGGGCCTCGAGCCCCCCCACCAGGCTGGGGGTGGCCCGGAGCAGCGCGGGCCAACCCCCCAGGGCCAGCAGCCCACCGGCCTCGAGCACCAGCCGCTTAGCCTCTACCCACTGGCCTAGATTCTGCTCGGTAAGGCGCACCTCGCCGCTATACGCCGCTTCCGGTTCGCCTCTTGACTCGTTAGAAGCGCGTGCCAGCCGAATCATCCTGGATTTGCCGGTGTGCCAGGTCTCTACCTCGAGGCCGTGCTCGTGAGCGTGAAGTTGAAGCTGGCGGGATAGGCTTATGGGGTTAGCCGGCCAGGGTTCTTTACGGTAAGGCTCGAGGGCCTCGTAAAGCTCAGAGGGGGTTCCCTGGAAGGGAGCCAGCTGGTGCAAGGCCTCGGGTAGGTGGGGGTAGCGGTTCATGACGGCTCCCACCACCAGCCGCCCCGCTCGTCGAGCCAGGCCCGGCCTAAGGTCGGTAGGTCTAGGTAGCGGTGCAGGCCGAGGGGGCGGATTTGCGAGGTCAGGCCCCGGAATCGAAGGCCGGGGGACAACAGCCGCACCAGGGCCTCAACCTCAGCCAGGCGGTCTTGGTAGCGCGGGGTGGGTTCCTCGCCGGGCTGCTCAAGCTCGAGCAGCAGCCGGGCGGCTCGGGTGGTGGTGGTCAGGCGGTTCATATCACCACCTCCCACTCCGTCACCCCCCAGTCCTCATACACCCCGGCCTCCACCCCCACAGGCACCTCGGTAAGGATGGACTCCATGCCCTGCTGCATGGCCCGGGTGAGCCAGGCATGGGCGGCGGTGGTTCGGTTGTACGGCGATTCGACGACAACCTCGTCATGCACTGCCAGCACCGGGAAGCAGCCGGGGGCCTCGTGGCGGCTCTCGTACAGGCGGGCCAGGGCCAGCTTCAGCCCGTCCGCTCCCGAGCCCTGAACCGGCGTGTTCAGCTTCTCGGTGTAACGACTCGTAACCCTACGCCTCCCGGAGATGGTTCGCACCTCGGCCTCGCCTTCAGGTTGGCGGCGGTGCCAGGCCTTGAGGCCGGGGTAGGCCCGGAAGAACGCCTCGCGTAGTTCCTCGGCCTCCTGGGGGGTTAGGTTCAGGCCGTAGCTGGCCCGGGCGTAGGTGCGTAGCGACTCCGCGCCCATCCCGTAGAGCAGGCCGAAGTTAAGCGCCTTGGCGAGTTGCCTATCAGCCTTACTAGGCTCAGACCTGCCGGTGACGAGTTTGGCGGTGAGGGTGTGCAAATCCTCCCCACGCTGGAAGGCCTGCTGCATCCTAGGCTCGGGGGCGATCTGAGCGGCCAGCCGTAGCTCGATCTGGGAGTAATCCACCTTGACCAGCACCCTACCCTCAGGCGCGCGGAAGCAGGCCCGGTACTCCGGCGTTCTAGGCACCTGCTGGAGGTTAGGCCTCGAGCAGCTCATCCTTCCCGACTCTGCCCCGATTTGATGCCAGGACGGGTGAATGCGGCCGGTGAGCGGGTGCAGGCTCTCCAACCAGGACGGCCCGTAGGTGCTCGAGCGCTTCTTGTGCTCCCGGTAGCTGAGCAGCGCGGCTACGATAGGGTGCTCGCGGTAGCGGGCTAAGGTCTCCTCGCGGGTGTCGCTTAGCTGTAGCCCGGCGCGGCGTAAAGCCTCTAAGACCTGACGCGGGCTGTCCCAGTTCACGCGCCAATCCAGCCGCTTCAAGACTTCCTGAGCCCGGCTCTCCGCGTTCTTGGCTTGGCTAAGCCAGCGCTCGGGGTCGAAGGGGACGCCCATGAGCCCCATCCAGGCTATGGCGGGCAGGGCGCGGGACTCAATCTCCAACACCCGCTCGAGCCTGAGCCGCTGGACTTCCCCCTGCTGCTGGCAGTAGAGGGGTAGGAGCACCTGGGTATCTCTGGCAGCGTAAGTTAGCTGGGCCTCGCTGAGGGGGCCTGACCAATCGGAGGTTTGCAGGCGCTTGTCCAGGCCCGGCACCAGATCGGCCAGGGCGGGCATGCGGGCCTGGTGGTGGATGACCTGGTGAGCCAGGCCGGTGCACCAGAGCCGCCTACCCTCAGGCCAGATGCCGGCCTTCATTAGAAATGTTAGGTCAAACTTCAGGTTGTGACCTACCAGCACAGGCCCCTGACTCGCCTCGAACAAGGGTCGTAGGAGTTCAAGGCACGGTAGAACGAAGAGGTCAAGCAGGTAAGTCTCTTGCTCCGTGCTCAGGCTCAGCAGCCGAGGCCGGTGCTGGTGGGGGTCCAGGCCGGTGGTCTCGAGGTCGAATCCCACCACCGGCCCGGCCATGAGGTAGGGTAGCAGCCCCTCTAGCTGGTGAGCTTCGGTTACAAGGGTGTAGGCTTGCGGGGTTTGCGGGTATTGGTTCCCCTTCTTTTCTAAGTGTGCTCGCGCCTCTGTGGGTCGGGGCAGGTGGGTGTCCAAAGCTAACAACAGGGGTTGCAGGCCGTAGTCCTGGGTGAGTCCGGCGCAAAGGGTAAGCTCCTCGGGGGTGAGCGTCCCACCCGAGCGGGCCAGCAACTCGAGGAGGGCGGGCTTGTGGTGGAGTATGAAGACATCCAGCCCTGTAGTTGCCTCTTCAGGCGTCACCCCCAGCCTGCCAGCACTGGCGGTGAGGGTCGCCTGGCGTGAAGCCAGGGTTTGCAGTAGCTCGGTCAGTACCACTTGGTTTTACGCTCCTTCTCTTCCTGGCTACCCTCCCCGGGCGTGTTAGAAAAGTTGGGGGAGGAAATGTCCGCAATGTCCGCATCACCGCCTGAACGCTGTCCAGCACGCTGTTTTTGTGCGGACATTTGTCCGTTTGGGGAAATGTCCGCAAATGTCCGCATGCCGGGGGAAATGTCCGCAGGGGGGTGGTGCGGACATTTGTCCGGGGGTTGCGGACATTCTGCGGACATTTGGTTGCGAGGGGAAATGTCCGCAGTTTTTTCTCGTCCTGGACGGGGTTCCGTCCGGTATGCGGACATTGCGGACATTTGTTCCCCCACTTTTTCTAACGCACGGCGGGTGATGCTCCATCCCCTCTTACGCTCGTGTCCTTCACGGGGTAAGGGGGCCACCTCCAACCCCATGCGGCGCAGGGCGGGGGCAGTGCGCTTGAGCCAGGCGGCCACCCCGTGGGCGTTGCGGGGGAATCCCTCGGGGGGTCGTTTGTCCCCAAGCTCCCCCTTCAGTGCCTCGTACAGCTCGGCGGCGGAGCCCTTGAAGCTACCCCCATGGGCCTCGAGCAGGCTGGAAAGCGCCGGATACACTGGGTCGGAGCCCAACACGACCAGCACGGAGTCATACCGCATGTCAAGGAAGGCCTCCAGGAAGGCCCCAGGCTCGGTATAACCCGATTCAGCGGCCAGCGCCCAGCGAGCGAAGTCGGCCATTCTCACATCGGGGGTTTGGGTGTGGGGTAGCTCCCGCAGGGCCAGCGCGGTCAGGTCTAGCAGCTCGCCTAGGGCCAGGGGGTGGAGCCGTTGAAACTCCTCCCATAACTCGGCTTCAGGTCTGTAACCTTCAATAGGTTTCAGGGTTATCAGGATAGACCGGTCGAGAAGGTCTTGACGGGTCACGAAGTCGGTAATGCCGTTGAGGATAATGGGGCGCTTGGCCTCTAGGTGTACCTCCTCGCTATCCGAGTAAAGCTCGCGAATCCGCAACCGGCCACCTGTGGCTAGTTTGCACAGGTCATCGGAAAGCCAGGGCGGGATACCCGAAACATTGTCAAAGGCCAGCACGAGCGAGTTACGAGCGGTGATGAAGAGGTCGCGGCTCTCCCGGGGCAGGCTGACCAGGTCGCCCCCAGGGTCTACCAGCCCGCGCAGGAAACGGGCGAGGGTGCTTTTGCCGCTCCCCTGCTCGCCGGTGAGGGCCAGCACCGGGTATGGGCCAGGGCTCAGGGTGCCTAGTAGCCAGGCCACTACCAGCGCGTGGGACGACTCGCCCAAGTCCCATGGCGTGAGCAGTGTTGCCAAAGCTCGGCCAGGCTGGGGAGTGGGTAGCGTCCCAATAGACCTACTACGGCGGAATCGAGGGGCTTCCTCGGATTGGAGTACCTGCCAGCCCCCCGGCGTCACCCGCACGGCCTGCCAGTCCGGGGTGCCAAGGTCAAGCCACACCTCGCCGGGGCGGTGGGCGACCCTAACAAAGGTCTTGTGCTCTTCGCCCTCGAAAAGCGCTTTACCCTCCAGTACGTTTAGTGCGTCCTGCACCGCCTGATTGTGCGGGGGCTTGCCTTCCTGTTCGTAGAAAAGGCGGCTTAGCCAGAGACGGAAGGGGCGGGAGCGCACCGGCCAGTTCTCCCGGTGATTGTTGTGCAGGCTGGCCCAGGCGGTCTGCTCGTGGTCACGCCAAAGCTCGAGGCCAGAGTCCAGGGCCAGCCGCACCAGCCGGGCGGCGGTCTTCTCTGCCTCTTGCGGGGCAGGGCCAAGGAAGTCAGCGAAGCTCCGGCGCATCGCCTCCAGGGTGGAGCCGGAGCGCCTGGCCGCCTCCCGCAGCAGCCCCTCGACCTCGACCGAGTCGAGCCCGGCGGTGACGATAGCCTCAAAGAGCTTTTGGCGAACCTCGGCCCAGTTGTCCGGCCCAAGCAAGTTAAGCAGTTTGTAAATCTCGGGGTTCATCGGGCCACCCCCCTTAGCCGGGCCTGGCGACTGCGCCACCAGCGCAACCGTGGGGGCAGCTCTCCTACCTCGGCGGGGTTTTGGCTACCGCGCTCAAGGCCCCAGCGGATGGCGGCCTCGGCCTCGTGGCGGGGCAGGCCGGCCTCGAGAGCGGCCTTTAGCAGGGTATCGCGGGCTAAACGCTCATCGAGACCGCGCGGCAGTAGCGAACCCACGCGGACGGCCTGTCGGATCAGGGTGACGTGGCGGCTCCCCGGCGCGGCGTGGCGCACCTGGTGGGCGGCGTGCTCCAGGCGGGCGCGTAGCGCGGTGTCGCTGAGCCTATCGGCCGGGGCGGGTTTGGTTCCCAGCGACCGAAACGCCATCAAGATGGCGTAGGGCATCACAGGCAACTCGGATGGCCGGCGCAGAGGGACGGCCCAAGAGTACGCCCCGCGCTCCGTCCGGCTGGGTGCCTCGAGTAGGTAGGCCAGGCCGCTACGCTTGACCTCGAACGCGGGCAGGGGTCTGGGGGAGTTGGCCCGCAGGGCGACGCCGGAGGGGACACGCAGGTAGCAGTGCGTGCCCCCTCGAGGGGTGAGGCTATGGGGAGCCTCAAGCAAGACTGGGAAGCTTCGCGTCAACGACTCCCAGGCGTCGGGCTCGTCGAAGTCGAGGGCCACGACCCCGGCGGGCGGCACGACGGCGACATTAGCCTTAGGCTCGAGCCGATACCAGGCCGAGATGGCTTGAGGGTTCAGGCTAGCGGTATGGAGCCCGCGCGGGACGAGATAGGTGATAGGTCTTTTGGATTCGGGCGCGATGGGCAACACGGGGTAGCCCATTTCGGCGTAGCGCAGGGCAGCCTCGACGCTATTCATGCCGCGCCTCCTCGTGGCCGCAGCGGGAGCAGAACACCAGGAGCTCCCCCTCATCGCAATCGAGGGTGTAGCGCTCTAGCTCAGCGGGCCAGGGCCGGCCACAGCGCGGGCAAAACCCGTACCGAGTCGCTAGTTTCTCAATGATGAGCCGAATCTTTTTGAGGTTGTGTATAATGGTGTCGTAACCCACGTTGCCACCTCCTACCGCGCCCCGCCCTGCCCGGCGGGGGTCTTCCTTTTGTATGCCGCCATTGCCTCGGCGCGAATATCGCGCTTCTCGCATGCGGCCTGCTCGAGGTAAGCTTCCAAATCCGAGCGGCGAATCAACAACCGGCGCCCCACTCTAACGACCGGTAGGAGCGCTAAGAGCCCGTATGCCGTGCTTCTGCCCAACTTGTACTCGCGCCTGATATCCTCTATGCCCAACAGTTTTTTCTCTCGTTCCATGCCCCTCATTCTGGTTCTATAATCTTCTGGTGCCAACACCATTTAGCGTGACAGTTAGCGTCACAGCCTCGCCCGTTAAGGTCCTGGTGCGTTGGGTGGAATCGCCGCGAGAACCAATAGCGCCTTTTCACCGGATGCTTCCCGGCCAGCCCGGGCGCTGGCCTCCAGCGCTCTATACGCTCGTTGTTGCCTACTGGCAGGCTTACCTCAAGTCTATAAATACGGAGAATCCCCACGAGCTCGCCTTGCAAGCGGTACTTGAACACCCCACCCTGGCGGAGCTACCCCCTCCCGAAGACTGGCATTACCCTCACCTGGAGGTCAGCACCCCCCTAGACGCGGCTGTATGGGCCGAGCTGGACAACACCCTACCCGCCCTCGAGGGCTTCCGGCGGCTGTGGCGGGCGTTACCGCAGGGTTTACCCGCCTTCCGGCAAGCGGTGGTGCGACTGGCGCCTCGGATGGGGCTGCTGCGCCCCTTCGATCTGAAGCGGCATTATCGGGAGTACGTGCAGCTCGGCGGGTTGGAGATACCCGAGCCCGAGTACCAGGACAGCCTGGCGGGGTGGGTAGGGGCTACCCTCGAGGTCTGCTTCTGGCAGGCCGCGCTACAGGCGGGTAACGCGAGGATGAGAGACTTCCTAGAGTCCTGGGGGGCGGGCCTGGCCGGCTTCGGTAACTGGGGCGCTTGGGTTCGCCGGCTCCTCAGCCCGCCAGAGGAAGAACGCATCTACGTAGCCCTGACCCCCCTGCCGGTAGCAGCGGCGGCGCGGCTAATCCTGCTGCACCAGGGGCGCACCCGGCTTAGCAGCAAGCGCATCCGGGAGTTCTTGCACGAGCGGGGACTATCCGGCCTGATGGTGCCCGGCCCGGTCTGGCCCGGTAAACAGCGTTCCCCCACCCTGGCTTTTGCCGGAGCCTATCACCTGGCCTTGCTCGAGCTCGCCAAGCGCACACCCCTAAGACCCTGCCAGCATTGCGGCACGCCCATCCAAGGCGAGCGCTCCACCCGGCGCTTCTGCGATACCACCTGCCGCCAGGCATACCACCGCCAGCGCAAGCGGGGGCTACAGTAGACATAGCGCTTTGCTTTGTAAAGAGGGTGCAATCAGGGTGCAATGCGCACCCTGGTAAAGGGGGGTAGGGTATGGTAAGCAGTGGGAAGATGAAAGTGAGTTTTTGCGTTCGGAACGGGGTTAGTGTGGGGTTTTGTGGAAGGCTGTATAAGGCTGTGGGAAGGGCCAGATAGCACTTACAAGGATAAAGTCGGGGGTTCGAGTCCCTCGTCGCCCACCACGTCCAGGACGCTAAACCCCCTTTATGCAGTCTTTGCATAAAGGGGGGTTTTGTTTAGGTTGGCGGAGCAGGCTCCGCGACCCCATCCCGACAAAGTCAGACTGGAGGGAGCAACAATACCCTTGACAAGCCCATATCTTCCAGCAGTGAAAGGTTCGGCGAAAGTGGGTATCAAACCCGGTAGCGCCAGCGGGCAACCTGCTTCAAGACTTTCAGGGCTGTCACCACCACGCGCCCGTACCACCCCCTGGGCAGCCAAGCAGGGCCCGTAAGCGGCACAAAGCGTTCTAGGGCGACGGCCTGCACCTCGGTAAAGCGGTAAAGCCCCTCCTTACCATGCCGCCGGCCCAGACCAGAGGCCTTAAACCCTCCCATAGGAGCCTCCATAGAAGCCCAGGCCGCAGCATAGCTATCGTTGACGTTGACCGTGCCCGCCTGGATACGCGCGGCCACTTCCCGGCCTTTGCGTAGGTCCTGGGTCCACACACTGGCATTGAGGCCATACTCACTCTGGTTGATTAGCTCCAGTACCCGCTCGAGGTCGCTGAACTTATACAGGCTGACTACTGGGCCAAAAGTTTCTTCATCATACACCCGCATCTCGGGCGTAACGTCGGTCAGGATGGTGGGCTCAGGCTTTTATCATATGCAGTATGAACGAGCCAAGAGAAGCGAAAGGCATACCCAGCCCAATACCATACTTGATGGAAGTACCCGACTTGC
>FWWL01005475.1_pt1 | contig 18939 bp, 17 predicted proteins | sample 2228331 | NCBI WGS metagenome assembly FWWL01 (sample SAMEA103939775, study PRJEB20133) | metagenome
GACATTTGGTTGGCGTGTGGATTCACCCCGGCATTTTCGGACGGACACATCGGTCCGCCCCTACAGGTGCTGAGAGGCGTGCAGGGCCAGGGTTACGCATCTTTGGTCATGGTTTCGGAGCTTTCGGGGTCAAGGGGCCGACTGTATTCCACTTCGTAGATGTAGAGCATGACCATGGCAAAGGCGAGAATCAGCGGGCCGTAAACAATGCCGGCCAGCCCGAACCATTGAACCCCTCCCAAGATAGCCAAAAAGATGTAAAACGTGGACATGCCCGCCTGCCCTTTCATGAAAAAGGGCCTGAGAAAATTGTCGATGGATCCGACAAGGATCACACACCACAGGGTTAAAAAGACGGCTGATCCCACTTTTCCGAGAAGGACCAGATACACGACGGCGGGAACCCATACCAGGGCTGTTCCCACCACGGGAATAAAGGAAGTAAAAGCCATCAGTGTTCCCCAAAAGAGACCGGGAATACCCACGATTTTGAGGCCCATCCCTCCGGCAAGACCTTGCGCGACGGCCGTAAGAAAACTGCCCAAAAGAGCCGAACGCGCCACGGCACGCATCTTTTGCAGAATCCGGTCCTCTTGTTCCTCTCGAAGAGGAGACAGGTCCTTGACGGCGCGGACCATGGCCTCGCCATCTCGCAGCAGATAAAAAAGAAAAAAGATCAGCAGAAAGAAACGCGTCAGGACCGTCGCCGCATCACCAAGGAGGGCGGCTCCTCGATTGATGAGAAACTGCCCCACGTTTTTACTCATGGTTAAAAGATGCTCCTCAAGCTTCAGCTTGGAAAAATCCACAAACGTCACATAAGACTGAAGCCACTGGGTCACGTGAAGCACCTTGGGATGTTCGGCGAGTTTCTGAAGGTTTCCCTGGCGAATCCATTCCGTCACCCGCCCGATGGAATCGATTCCTTGCGCCACCAGGCTGGAGACAAAAAAGATGAAGGGAATCGCGATGAGAAAAGTGACTAAGGTCACGGTGAGCAGAGCCGCCACCGTACGACGGCCGCGCACCCAAGAAAGCATGCGCGTGTTCAGGGGATGGAAAAGGCTTGCCAGAAGAATGGAAAACACGAGGGTATGAAGAAAAGGCTTCACCACCCCAAAAACCATGTAAAAGGAAAAGAACAACAGCCCTAACAAAAACCAATGATATCCGGCTTTCTGACCTTTCTTCCTCTGCCCTGGTTCTTCCATCTGCATCTAGACTGCCTCATACCATTTGACAAAACCACCCCACGCCTTTGTTCCCTCGATTGAAATGCAGACACCGCTCGTCATGGTAGCCGCTGGGCTTTTTCCTTATAGGACTTGGCGTTTTCGGGCTGATTGAGCATCTCGTAAAGGAAAGACTGCAAAAGATAGGTTTCCCGAAGATCCTTGGGCTTATCCGCCAAGAGAATTTCCGCTTTTTTGGCAAACTCCAGAGAACGTTTGGGAGCGTTTTTCTGCAACCATACTTTGGCTAAGCCCAAAAAGGCCAAGCCGTTATACCCATCCACTTGGATGGCCTGTTCGTAAAACCCCAAGGCTTTGTCCAGGTCCCCTTTACTTAAAGCCCGATCCCCTTCTTGAACAAGTTGCACGGAGGCTAGGTACTGGGGAGAAGGTTCCTTTGGGGGCTTTACGACAGGAGCCGGGCCGGGGGCTTGTTCTTGAACCTGAGGCAACGGTTTTTCCTTGATAGGTGCCGAAGGGGGAGTCGCGGGCTTTGGGGAGGGCTCAATGGACTGGGGTGTTTCCGTTTTCGGAGCCGGACCGGCCCAAGGCCCGGGGAGAACCACGGGCTTTTTGGGGGTGCATCCCAGAAGGAGTACCAACCCCACACAACTCCAAAAAATACTCGTGCCGACCACTCGGAAAGTCGTCATGAACGACTCCTTCAAGTTCTCACCAGCCTGCGACAGGATATGCCCTAAGCTTCAGAAGGACCATGCCCTTGCGGTCCACATCGTTTTCGAACGTCAATTGCCTTACGGGACCGGGACTGAACAGTCGTTTCAAAAACGGCTCTCGAAAACAGGCCCTGCTTCGGCATGTTCAGCTCAGCCTACGGAAGGAGCTTCTTTTCGTCAATGGCCATGAAGAGGACACACGCTCACGGGAACCCGTTCTTCCAGAAAAAAAACCGATCTTGTGTGGGGACACGCTTCGGTGGCCAGTTCTCCCGATTCGACGCACACCAAACGCTCCACCACACCAGGAGGCACCGCAAAAGATTGTGGAGCGATCCAGGGTCGAACATTTTTCATGAAACGAGCCCAGAGACGCAAAGCTCCCGTCGCCCCGCTCAACCCCGTGGATCGATTGTCATCAAAACCAACCCACACCAAAGCCAGCAGATCACTGGTGTAACCCACAAACCACGAATCCCTGTAATCACTTGTGGTCCCCGTCTTTCCTGCGCATGGAAAAGTGATCCCCAAGGAAGCCAACCCTCGGGCCGTACCTTCTTCCACCACATTTTGAAGCATCTGCGTGATGAGATAAGCTTTCGCGGCACTGGTGACGGTGGTCATTTCCATATGACGTCGTTCCAGAACGGTTCCCTTGGGCGTGACCACCTTGCGGATGGTTACAGGCTCCGGTCTTTGCCCTTCATTGGCCAACGCGGTATAGGCTCCCGCCAGCTCCAGCGGTGTCACTTCAAAGGCTCCCAAGGCCAACGACGGATAGGGATCGAGTCTGGATCGAAACCCCAACCGTCTCGCCGTCTCCACCACCTGTTCAAAACCGATCTGAGATGCCAAGTTCACGGTCGCAGCGTTCAAGGAATACGTAAGTGCCTCCTGTACCGTCACCAAGCCACGATATCGCCCGTCATAGTTTCTCGGGGTCCATACCGTGTCCCCCACCTTATAGACTTTGGGGACGTCTTCGATACGGCTGATGGGAGTCCACTGATCCAGGGCACTAAGGTAAACAAAGGGTTTAAAGGCGGAACCCGGTTGTCGATGCGCCTGAAGAGCTCGATTAAAGGTACTGACGGCATAATCCCTGCCGCCCACCAGAGCGGTCAGGGCCCCGGTCTTGGGATGCACCACCACCAAAGCGGCTTGCAGCACTTCTGTGGGGTCTTCCGCACGCAATCGAGGATGACGCGCTTCCAGCTCGGCCATACCTTCTCGAACAGCCTTTTCCGCTTCCCAGGCCATTTCCGGATGATAGGCGGTGTAGATGGCAAGACCTTCCGACGCCAGAGTCTCCTTGGAGTAAAGAGCTTCCAGTTGGGCCTTGACAAGGTCGATGTAGTAGGGTGTGGCTGTGCTCAAAACCGGGCGTGGCGCCGTTCGTATGGGTTCCGATAAAGCCTTCTCGTAGTCTTCCGCCGTGATAAACTCAAGCTCCCGCATGCGCTGCAACACCACGTTCCGCCTCTCACGGCACAACTCCAGATTCCTGTAAGGCGAATACCGATTGGGAGCCTGAATCATGCCCGCAAGCACCGCCGACTCCCCAAGGCTTAAGTCTTCCACATTGCGCCCGAAATAAACCTGGGCGGCCTCTCCGATACCGTGAATGGCCATGGAACGCCATTGTCCCAGGTAGATTTCGTTGAGGTACATTTCCAAAATATTTTCTTTGGAGTACCGAGCTTCCAGCACCAGGGCCATGGCGGCTTCCAGCAACTTTCTTTTGAGTGTCCTTTCCGGTTCCAGAAAGTAATTTTTCACCAGTTGCTGAGTGATGGTGGAACCTCCCTGAACAATGCGGCGAGCCATGATGTCCGCCCATAAGGCGCGGGCGATCCCCCACCAGTCGATCCCTCTGTGTTCGAAAAACCTGCGGTCTTCAATGGCGACCACGGCCTTGATCAGATGCTCCGGCACCCCTTTGAGTCTTATGAGCAGGCGGCTTTCTCGATTTTCACCGAAAAGACGAGCCAGCACCACGGGCTCAACTTCCACGTAAGGGCGGCTCGTGCCCGATTCCTCAAGGCCCGCTACACGGTCCCCCTGAAATCGCAGGACCACTTCTCGGGATTTGAGCTCGGTGCCCGGATAAGAAAACTCCCGAAAATAAACGCGAATTTCATCCTTTGAGCGGGAATATTCACCGGGTCCAGGTTTTGGTGCCATTGTCAATCGGTATCCTCGAGCGGCCAAAACATCTTCGAACCGAGCCATGCCCACCGGCATGCCGGGGTAGATCATGATGGAATCACTCAAGACCACAGCCGGAACACTCCACAAACGTCCGGCAAAGCGTTTTTCAATGGCGTGCGCCAGATAAACATAGCCGGCAAAGATTCCCGCACCGCAAAGAATCCCCAAGGCCGCACAGATTCCCAGCAGACGGCGTCTCCAAGATTTTTGCTTTTTTAAAAAAAACTTGAACGTCATTGAAGATCCAACCGAACAACGCATTCAATGTGCGGTGTATGGGGAAAAAGATCAAAAGGACGCACAAAGTGCACCTTGTACCCTTCCGACAGTGCGGCCACATCTCGAGCCAAAGTCGATGGGTTGCAGGACACGGCCACAATGCGCCGAGGTCTCAGTTCGAGAAGGGCTTTGACCACCCTAGGATGCATCCCGGAACGAGGCGGATCGGTGATGATCACATCGGGTTTTCCACCAAAAGCATCAAGGGACGAGTGCCGAAGCACGTCTTTAAGATCCCCGGCAAAAAAACGGCAGTTTTCCACGCCGTTCAGTGCGGCGTTTCGGTAAGCATCCGAGACGGCTTCAGGCACCAGTTCAAACCCTGTGACTCGACGTGCTTGGCCCGCAACGGTCAAGGCGATGCTTCCCGTGCCACAATACAAGTCCCACACCGTTTCCGTCCCCGTCAGCTCAGCGCTTTCCACAACCGCCGCATAGAGCCGCTCCGCTCCCAGCGTGTTTGTCTGAAAAAAGGACTGGGCGGAAATGTGAAATCGAAGAGAACCCACATGCTCTTCAATGGCTCCAGATCCCCAGAGAACTCGAGGGTCCTCACCCTGAGCCACCTGCGCTCGCGTTCGGTTCACGGAATGCACAAAGGTGGTCACAGAAGGGCCTTGGGATTCCAACACTCGAGCCATGCGCTCCACGGCGCGCTCCACCCCGGAACCCTCCGCCGTAATGAGATGCACAAGGCGTTGCCCTGTCCTCTTGCCTTCCCGCACCACCACGAAGCGCCAAACTCCTTGATGCGTCCGAATATGATAGGGTGGCAGACCGCTTTCCTTGGCCGTACGCCGCACAATCTCCAGCACCGCCATGACTTCCGGGGATTCCAGACGGCAGTCATGAACATCAAAAACTCGGTCGTAACGACCTCTCACATGCAATCCCAAAGCAAAACCGCGATCGTAAGAAACTTCACGGCACGCCACTTCGTCTGAAGACAGCCATCGATACGCCGAAAAGGTGAATTCCATCTTGTTGCGGTACCCATAAAGGACCGGAGACGGTGTCACCTCAAAGATGGGAAAATCCTGTGTGCTGGAAACTGAAGCCAGAGACTCACACACATGGCGGTGTTTCCAGGCCAGTTGTTGTGCATAATCCAGATCCTGCCACAGGCAGCCGCCGCACACCCCGAAATGAGCACACACAGGTTCCACCTGATGTGGAGAAGGCTGCAACACCTCAAGCACGGAGCCTTCGGCGTAATTGGCTTTCTTTTTCGTGATACGCACGCGGACCTTTTGCCCCGGTAGAGCCCGATCCATAAAAACCACAAAGCCGTCCAAACGGCTGATGGCTTTCCCTCCGAACACAAGCTTATCCACAAGGAGCTCCAGTTCAACGCCCTTGCGAAGAGACTCCATCACTTTCCAATCCTTTCCCATCGTCAAAGGTCTGGTGCAAAATAAGGGGTCTATGCTAATAGATACGCCCTCGGAACACCAGAGACTTTGTTCCGAAATCGTAGCATGATTCAAAAAGGTGACGGAGACGGCGCCCATGCGATCCCTTCAAACCTATGGAAGACTTATCAAGTTCAGCCACACCGTGTTCGCCTTGCCCTTTGCTCTGGCCGCCGTCACTCTCGCTCACCAGGAAAAACCGCTCACCTTGGCTTCTCTTGTCTGGATTCTTTTGGCCATGGTTGGAGCCCGTTCGGCGGCCATGGGATTCAACCGTCTGGTGGATGCCCGCTTTGATCGTCTCAACCCGAGAACAGCCGATCGCCCTTCGGTGACCGGAGAAATTTCCACCCGAGCCATGGTTTTCTTCATTGCAGGGTCATCCCTTCTTTTCATTTTCAGTGCCGGGATGCTTGGACCTCTCTGCCTCAAACTCTCCATCCCCTGCCTGGCCGTGCTCTTTGGGTATTCGTACACCAAGCGCTTTACGGCGGCTTCGCATCTGTACTTAGGGGCCGCCATCGGGTTGGCTCCCATCGGAGCCTGGATCGCCGTCACCGGATCCCTGAACCCACGCATTCTTCTGCTTTCAGGGGCTCTCATGACCTACATCGCCGGCTTTGACATTCTCTATGCCTGTCAGGACGTGGATTTTGACCGGGCCATGGGCCTGTACAGTCTGCCTTCTCGATGGGGGATTCCTCAGGCTTTACGCTTTGCCGCAGCCTTGCACGGAACCACCGTGATTTGTCTTTTCGGCCTTGGCCTTGTTTTTGAGCGAGGTCGCATCTTTTATCTTTTTCTTTGTGCCATTGTGGGACTCCTTTTTCTGGAACATCGGCTTGTGCGGCCTCATCGGCTCGATCGGATTCCCATTGCGTTTTTCCATGTCAACAGCGTGGTATCCATCCTTCTGCTTGCCGCCGTATGGCTGGATGTCATCTTGACTTAGGCGCCGGAGTACCGACGTTCTGACGTGTTCTTGAGGAGCTTTTCCGTGTCGAATGTCTCTTTGGAAAAAAGTCCGCACCGCATGGGATCCATGTTTGATCGGATTGCGGCGACCTATGATTTTTTGAATCATTTTCTTTCCATGGGTTTGGACCTGTGGTGGCGACGTCAGGCGGTCCAAGCCCTGTGGCGTTTGACACCGCAGGCTCATAGGGTGCTGGATGTGGCCACGGGAACGGGTGATCTGGCTTTCGCCATGCTTCGAGGCCGATCCCATGTGCACCTTGTGGGTCTTGATGTGGCTCGAAACATGCTCCGTATCGCCGCCGAAAAACGCCGGGCCGCCTCCATTTCCGCATCCCGATACAGCCTCGTGGCGGCTGATGCTCTTAACATGCCGTTTCCCGACCATTGTTTTGACGCCCTCATGATCGCTTACGGGATACGAAATCTGCCGGATATTCCTCAGGCCTTTCGAGAATTTCGACGTGTGCTTCGTCCCGACGGTCATGTGCTCATTTTGGAATTCACCCTGCCTCGTGAGCCCGTTCTGAGAAACGCCTACAGGTTTTACTTTGAAAAAATCCTTCCACGCCTGGGAGGCTGGGTGTCTCGGGACCGTGAAGCCTACCATTATCTGCCGGCATCCGTGGGAGCCTTTATCACTCCGGAAGCCATGAGCGATCTCGGGGCGGCGGAAGGCTTTGAAACACGCTGCATACGGCTTCTCACCGCAGGGATCACCTACTACTGGATCGGCCGATGCTCAAAGGATGAACCATGAAAACCGCTTACAAGAATCTTCGAGATTTCGTCCAAGCTTTGGAAAAGGAAGGGGAACTGTTGCGGATTCAGGCGCCTGTGTCCCGGGATCTGGAGATCACCCAAATCACGGATATGATGTGCAAGAGTCCCAAAGGCGGCAAAGCGCTCTTGTTTGAAAATGTCGTGGAATCACCTTTCCCTGTGCTGACCAATGCCTTTGGAAGCGAAAAGCGTATCTGCATGGCCTTGGGCGTGCGTCATCTGGATGATCTGGCCGTTCGTGTGCGTCGATTCATAGAAATCGAACCGCCCAAGTCCCTGGCCCAGGCTCTTCGTCTGGTCCCTTTAGGTCTGGATCTGTTGAGGTTTGTGCCTCGAAAGGTGCGTCACGCCCCATGCCAGGAAGTGGTTCGACGAGGATCCGACGTGAACCTGAACCATCTTCCCGTGCTCAAATGCTGGCCCCAAGACGGTGGTCCCTTTGTCACTCTGCCCGTGGTCATCACACGCAGCCTGAAAACGGGCAAACGCAATGCGGGCATGTACCGCCTTCAGGTCTATGACGCCAAGACCACAGGCATGCATTGGCATATCCATAAGGACGGATCCCATTACTTTCAGGAATATCGAGCCGCCCGAAAGCCCATGCCCGTCGCCGTGGCCGTGGGAACCGACCCGGCCACCACCTATGCCGCCACGGCCCCTCTGCCTCGCGGTGTGGATGAAATGATTCTTTCCGGCTTCATTCGTCGGGCTCCCGTCCCCATGACGCGGGCTGTGACCGTGCCTTTGGATGTGCCCGCCGAAGCGGAATTTATTCTGGAAGGTTACGTGGATCCCGAAGAAGTTCGCCTGGAAGGCCCCTTTGGAGATCACACGGGTTACTATTCCCTGACGGATTTTTATCCGGTGTTTCATGTGACGGCCATCACCCATCGAAAAAACCCCATTTACCCCGCAACCATCGTCGGTCGTCCTCCCATGGAAGACTGTTATCTGGCCAAAGCCACGGAACGGCTTTTTCTTCCGTTACTTCAGGCAGTGCTTCCGGAAATCAAGGACTACTGGCTTCCCTGGGAAGGTGTTTTTCATAACATTACGGTGGTGGCTTTGGAAAAGGAATATCCAGGCCATGCCCGCAAAGTCATGAGCGCCCTGTGGGGGCAGGGGCAGATGAGTTTCTGCAAGGCTTTGGTGATGGTCGATGCCCAGGTGGACCTCAACCGTCCTGAAAAGGTCCTGGAAACCGTGCTGAATACCGTGGACCTGGAACGGGATCTTTACATCACGGAAGGGGTCCTGGATGTGCTGGACCACAGTGCTCCGGAACCGCTCTTTGGAGGTAAGGTCGGACTGGATGCCACCGCCCGCCTGGCCTTGGAACCGCAAAGACTTCGGAAGCCCCGCCCTGCTTCCTGGCCCGAAGATACTCATATCCTGCAGGATCTTCGCCGAATCAGTGAAAAATTGACCCGGTGCCGACGTCTGAAACTGGACGTGGCTAATCCCGTTCTCTTGGTGAATATGATCAAAGACGGCTCCATCTCCGCCCGTTCCCTGGCACCGGCTTTGTTGGATGCCGAAGTCCTGCAGCCCTTCAGCGTCTTTGTCCTTTATGATGAGGACATCGCTTTGCAGGATGGATCTCTGGTGCTCTGGAAACTTTTCAACAATGTCGATCCTCTTCGGGATATGGTCCGTAAGGGGTCCCGGCTCGTCATCGACGCCACCAAGAAAGGCCCGGAAGACGGTCATGCAAGGCCCTGGCCCGACGATATCGTGATGGACCCGCACGTGGTTCAACGCGTCAGGGAGCGAGCTCGAGAACTAGGCATCAGCGCCTTTCTGAAAAGCTGAAAAAAACCTAACGTTCCAGAAGCTGGTTGGCCCAGACAGGGTTTTCTATCTTTTTGTTTTCCAAATGCATGACGGCATAGATGATGCTATTGTAAGGCACAGGAACGCCGTGTTCCTTGCCGAGGCGGACCACCATGCCGTTGAGGGCTTCCACTTCCGTTTTACGGTGCCATTCAAGATCGCGCAGCATGGAACACTTAAACTTGCGGTTATAGGAATACGCCAGAGCCATCGCTTCTTCCACGGCATTGTCCGGCAAGCCGATGCCGCATTTCTTGGAAAGCTCCAACACTTCTTTCATGGTCCCTTCCAGGACTTCGCGTGTTTCCGGGCAATCCAAAATGAGACCCAAAGCCGCCCGTCCCAGGGTGCTCACCCCATGGACACCGCAGATGAAAAGAAACTTGGCCCACAGGACTCTCTGAATGTTGTCGGAAACTTCAGCATCAATGCCTGCATGGTGAAAGACATCAAGAATTTTCTGAACCCGCTCCGTGCGTTCTCCCGACAGTTCCCCAAAGATAATTTTTCCTGGCTTTCCCGTGTGTGCAATGACCCCGGGAGATGCAATGGTGGATTCGATGAAAACGGTTCCGGGCAGAATTTTTTCTTCACCGAAAAGTTGGCTCAGTTTTCCGGCGTTATCGATCCCGTTTTGCAGGGTGAGAATGGTGGTGTCGGCTTCCACCATGGGAGCTGCAAAACGAGCCGCCTTTTCGGTATCATGGGATTTGACGCAAAAGAGCAGCAGATCCACCGGGCCGATCTCTTCCGGCTCCGATGTGGCGTGAATACGCACACGAAAATTCTCGTTGTTGGTCACCACTTCCAAGCCTTCTTCCTGCAAGGCTTCCAGATGCTTTCCTCGAGCCACAAAGTGAATATCCACGCCGGCGCGCGCCAGAAAACCTCCGAAGTAGCCCCCAACCCCTCCGGTGCCCATGACCCCGATCTTCATTGACCGCTCCTTGTCACTCCAGACCTCGACCTGCCCATGTTCAATCCCCAGCCAAGCCCTCCTTGGACCACCCCGAAAGTCCTTCTTCCGGGCGAACCCTCGTCTATATAGCGCCTTGCCTGAATCTCGTCAAACCTTGCTGTTGGCTTTGACAAAGCCATGCAAACCATTCACTATATTCACCGATTTTCGAGCCGGGTTTTCTTAGGACATTTCAAGACGTCGGCGCCACGTCTATGAAGGCGCTTGGGAGAGTTCAGGGTCATGAAAAACGTTTATGACAATGTGCTTCAAGTGATCGGTAACACTCCGTTGGTTCGCATCAACCGCCTTAACCCGAACCCTCGAACCACCATTTACGCCAAGCTGGAATCCAAAAATCCCGGAGGATCCATCAAGGATCGAACGGCCCTGTTCATGATCGAAGCCGCGGAACGGAGCGGGGAATTAACCCCGAACAAAACCATCATCGAAGCCACCAGCGGCAATACCGGTATCGGGCTGGCCGTAGTCGCCGCCGTCAAAGGCTACCGCCTCATCTTAGCCATGCCCGAAACGGCCAGCAGCGAACGGCAAAAGATCCTCAAAGCTCTAGGCGCTGAACTGCTGCTGACTCCAGGTGCTCTTGGCACCGATGGTGCTATCGAGGAAGTCTACCGCATGGTGCGGGAACAGCCGGATAAGTATTTTCTGGCGGATCAATTCAATAACCCGGCCAATCCCGAAGCCCACTATCGAGGAACAGGTCCGGAAATCTATGAACAGACCGACGGGAAAGTCAACGTGGTGGTGACCACCCTGGGAACCAGTGGCACGGCCATGGGGATTCTTCGAGCCATGAAGGAACGAAACCCGGCCATTGAAGTGGTGGCCGTGGAACCCTATCCGGGCCATAAAATTCAAGGGCTCAAGAACATGAAGGAATCCTACGTGCCGGGTATCTTTGAAAGGCACAGGCTGGATCGCATTGTTCATGTAAAGGATGAAGATGCTTTTGAAATGGCACGGCGTTTGGCCAGGGAAGAAGGCCTGTTTGTGGGCATGAGTTCCGGAGCCTGCATGGCGGCGGCTGTCGAAATCGCCAAGGAAAGAGAAAGCGGCGTGATTGTGGCGGTTCTTCCCGATGGAGGTGACCGCTATCTTAGTACCAACCTTTTCACCACCATGTTGGAACCTGATTTCCGCTTCTTTGATTTTCTGCAACGCCGTAAGGTGGACTTTAAACCCGCCGTGGAAGGCAAAATCCGCATCGCGGTCACGGGTCCTCCCCTGGATTCCTGCCTTTCCCTGGAAACAGCTCGAAGACTCATGCTGGCGGATATTCTCACTCGATTCGTGCAATCCAAAGGTTTTCGCACGGAAACCTTTGTCCTGCTTCCCGATCTGGACAGCCGATCCATTCAGTGCGCCATCGAAAAAAACACAAGTCTTGAAGACTACGTTCAGGATCGTATCGCCGTTTTTTCCTCGGAATTACAAAAACTGGGTATGGCCGCTCAGCTGGCCCTGACCAAAACCAGCGAGCATCTGGAAGCGATCGTCCAATTGGTTCGATCCCTGCTCAAAAAAGGAGTGGCTTACGAAAAGTTGCGCTCCGTTTATTTCAGCGTGGCCCAAGTGGACGACTACGGCCGGCTTTCACGGATTGATCCCAAAAAGGTTCGGCCTGGCTCCTCCGTGGACCTGAGTGCTTACGAAAAATTGAACCCTCGCGATTTTGCCTTGCTCAAGCGCGCCACCCTCGCCGAACTGAAACGCGGTCATTACCTCAAGACCGAATGGGGCAATGTGGTGCCCACATGGCACATCGCCTCAGCCGCCATGGTCATGGATCAGCTCGGATTTCCTTTGGACATTTATGTCAGTGGCATGGACTTTCTTTTTCCTCACCTGGAAAACCTGAGGACCATCGCCTGGGCCCTGACCGGAAAGGCCTATGCCAACACATGGCTTCTGTGTGAAAGGATTCAAAACGCGGAAGAAGAAACCGCGGAATCGACAGAACCCGAAGCATGCTCAAGGTCCCTCACCCTTGAAGACCTTTATGCCGAGGGGATGACTCCCGCCGAAGTGCGTTTCTGGCTCATTGCCTCCCATTACCGCAAACCCATGACGGTTTCCCGACAAAGCCTTCGAAGTGCCGCCCAGGGACTCAAACGCGTTCGAGAATTCATCCATCGATTGCACCATGCGTCGGTGCATGAGGGCGCGGTGAACGGAGTGGAAGAAGAAGTGTTTTCCTTGGAACGCGGCTTTTTCGACGCCTTGGCCGATGATATGAACACACCCAAGGCTTTGGCGGCCCTTTTCGATTTCGTGCGCACCATGAATCTTCGACTGGAACAGGGACCTCTGGCACCGCGAGCCAAGGAAGCCGCTCTCAAGGCGGTGCAAAACGTGGATCGTATTTTGGGTCTTTTTGCATTGGATCTTCGGCCCTTGTCCGCCGAAGAAAAGGCCCTCATGGAACAAAGGGAAGCCGCCCGCGCCGCAAAGGATTGGGCTCGAGCCGACGCCCTTCGAGAAGAACTGCGCCGTTTGGGTATCGTGGTTCGAGACTCCGCACACGGCACCCTGTGGGAACGAGTCTCCTGACCCGGACTGAATCTGAGAAGGTGTTCAAGCTTTACCATTCGAGCAAGAGCTGGTTCAAGGCCTGAGGCTCAGCTCAGTCCTAAAACCCGACGCAACCGCTCCGCTTCGAAAGGCTCCAAAGGATAGGCTGACGAACGTTCGGCAAAATTTTTAAGAACCACACGCTTGGAATCCATGTGGACCACCGCCGAAGCCGTCATGGGTACTTTTCCTAAACCTCCGGGAAGATCCACGACAAAATGGGGAAGAGCCAGACCTGAGATGCGATGACGCAAGGCCGCCAGGAGTTCCATTCCCGCCGAAAGGGGTGTGCGAAAATGGGCCGTGCCTTGCATGAGGTCCATCTGCAGAAGGTAGTAAGGACGAACTCTTAGCGTCAGAAGTTCCATGAAAAGCGTGCCCAATACACCCGCATCATCGTTGATGCCATTGAGAAGCACGGTTTGGCTGCCCAGAGGAATGCCGGCATCGGCCAATAGACGGCAGGCTTCACGGCTTTCCGGTGAAATTTCCGATGGATGATTGACATGAATGTTTATGTACAAGGGAGCATAGGCGGCCAGACGCCGCACCAAAGCGGGTGTGATCCGTGCCGGATCGGCAAAAGGGACTCGAGTGCCAAGGCGAATGAGGCGAACATGAGGAATTTCCCGCACCCTGGCCACCAGGCTTTCCAGAAAATCCACAGGGAGCATGAGAGGATCCCCGCCGGAAAGAAGGACGTCATGAATGGCGGGGGTTTTTCGTATGTAGTCCACAGCTTCGTGAACAAGATCGTCGGTGAGAGGCACCGGGTGCGTCCAGCGGCGTTTTCGTGTGCAAAAACGGCAATGCACCGCACACACATCACTGACGATCCAGAGCACTCGATCGGGGTAGCGATGCACCAGATTGGGCACAGGGGATCGGCTTTCTTCTCCCAAAGGATCCATCAGACTCAAAGGGTCGCTGTTATCCAGTTCTCTTGGGTCCGGCACCACTTGCCGCCACAAAGGGTCTTCGGGAGCGGTGATAAGGTTTGCAAAGTGTCGGCTGAGAACAAAAGGGTAAACCTGATGCACCGCCTTCAAGGGGTTTAAAGGCATTTTCCAGTGGGCTGCAAATTGTTCAAGAGAGATCACGGCTGACTCGCTTCGACGCTTTGATCTTCGTGTGGAGGAAAAGTGTTTCCGTCCTGGTTACGTGTCTACGGCCGACGTCATGTTTTGGGTTTGCTGGGTCTCGGGTTTTCTTCCGGGTTGCCTTTGGCCCTTACGGGAAGCACGCTTCAGGCCTGGATGATGTCCGAAAAGGTGGACATTCGCCTGATCGGCCTTTTCTCCCTGGTGGGACTCCCCTACACCCTCAAGGTGGCCTGGGCTCCTCTCATGGACCGCTTTCCTGCCCCATGGCTCGGCAGACGTCGGGGTTGGATCCTTACCACTCAGATCCTTCTCTGTGCAAGTCTTCTGATGCTGGGATCCCTCACCCCGGCACGGCATCTTCAGATCATGGCCGCTTTGGCTTTGGTTATCGCCTTTTGGAGTGCCAGTCAGGATATCGTCATCGATGCTTACCGCACCGAAGTGCTTCCGGACACGGACAAAGGGGCCGGTGCGGCGGTGAGTGTCGTCGGGTATCGGTTGGCCATGCTCACTTCAGGAGCCATGGCCCTGATCCTTTCCGATCATGTTCCGTGGCGGACCGTGTACGTTACGATGGGCCTGATCATGGGAAGTTGCGCTCTATGGACCTTGGTGTGTCCGGAACCTGTGGAAGACACCAAACCGGGCGATGCCGGTCTCAAGACCCTCAGGGAAACTTTATGGGCTCCCTTGCAGAACTATTTTACTCGACCCGGTGCCATGGCCATGCTGGTTTTTATCATGGTCTTCAAGCTCAGTGATGCCTTGGCGGGTGCTTTGACCACGCCCTTTCTGCTGGATCTGGGATTTACACGAACCGATGTGGGGACCGTCAACAAGGCCTTTGGTCTGGTGAGCACGATCGTGGGCACTTTGATGGGAGGCGCCGTAGTGCATCGCCTGGGAATCTCACGATCCCTTTGGGTGGCGGCGTTCCTTCAGGCCTTTTCCAATTTGGCCTTTACAGGGCTGGCTATGACGGGAACGCATTATGGGTTCATGGTCGGAGCGGTCGCTTTGGAAAACCTGTGTGGAGGCCTGGGAACCGCAGCATTCTTGGCATTCCTCATGAGTTTGTGCGATAGACGCTACGCCGCCACCCAATATGCTCTGCTTTCGAGTCTCATGGCCGTTTCCAGAGTCCTGGCCGGTATGCCCACAGGATTCATGGTCGCCGCCCTGGGCTGGCCCTGGTTTTACACCTTAAGCGTCCTGGGTGCCGTTCCCGGCATTGTGCTCCTTCCTCGATTCGCCCCCTGGCGCCGCCACGCTGCACGCTGATCCATTCCGACGAATTTCATGGGCAAGGTTTTGCAACTTTAAGGGAAAGTAAGGCTAAAGCTTCTCGTCCAGGCGATCGGGATGGGCTTGGAACCAGTGCTTGAGGCTCCTCAGAACCCTCTCCGCATCCTCCAAGTGGCGTGTGCACACCTCATAGAGTTCTTCATGCGTCACTTCATGCTCAAAGTGAACCAGCCGGTTTCGATAGCCTGCCAATCTTTGAAGAACATGGGATTCTGAAGGTGTAAGCACACCAACCCTCGCCAGTTGGCAAGCGATTTCGTATTCACTGATTCCCAGATCATCTCTTCAATCCAACGGATGCGATCCGCAACAATGCGCCGCGAAAGGGTCCCCTCGGTCATGATTCGGACTCCAGAATGAGGGCCAGCCGTCCCGCTCCAGGTGAGCGCAGTCGCCGGCACGTCGAAGAATCTAGAGATCGTATTCGTCGGCCACCAGTGTGTCCGCTGCGTAAAGTCTTTCACCCCGAATGATGTTGGCGGCGAGAAACGGATCCGCCTCCGGCAAAAAAAACCAGATCCAGTCGGGAAACACCGAAAAGGTCTTCCAGTGCGAGAGCCAGTTCCACCTTTTTGAAAACCGGAAAAGCACCCCCTGCGTATGGCTTGACGCCCACATCCAGGTCGGATGGGTCGCTCGAGAGCCTCTCCCGTTTTCTTTCCACCCACTCCAAGGCCTGCCGAACGCGGCTTCCGAAAGTGTAGAGGATCTCAATGTCATATGAATCACACACCTGAGCCAAGCGCGAAAGCCGATCAGCCTCCGCGGCATGACTTCGCAACCCCCCTCGCTTGATGATCGCTGGAAAATTCGCGCTTTTCCATGGTATTTGATCCAACGTAACCTGTAAGTTCTCGTTTTCTATCCTTGCTTCGACTCGATATGAGGGCGCGCCCCATCCTGGCCGCCTCTCAAAAAGCTTCTCGGGTTGAATCTGAAGTTCTTTGAAAATCCTGAAAACCTCCGGCACACTGACTTCGATCTTCGTAGGCCCGTCTCCTTGCTTCGAGGTGTCCGGTGGTTACTCCCTTCTTAAAGGAATAGAGCTTTTTTTCTAGCATTTAAAATTTTATACAAGAATTTTTAGACCACCCTCAAAACGGAAATTCAATAAAGTGATCGCCTAACAGATCATTCTGCCGGAGCTGTCGCGGCAAGCCCCGCCAGTCCGGTGAATTCAAACGTTAGGCACACGAGGCCGAGCCACAAGCCATACAGCTCAGGGCAATGGTTGATGACAACATAAGGATTTCAAAATCAAGAGGGTCATCCGATGAGCACGTTTGTCATCTGTATCAACAACGAAAGCAATCCAGCCAGCCTAATCTTGGGCAAAGTTTCTCGCACACCGCCATAAAGCCTCATCAGATAGGCCAAAATGCCTATGTTTTCAAGATAACGCAAGAAAAGGCTCAGACGAGCCCAGGAGGTCATGGTACCCGACGTGGGTTCAACCTGATCCATTTTACACTTATCAGCTTGTTGCTTTTGTGGCACGATCTCCCCCTACCCTTTGGGTTTGCATTAAATCGGAATTGGATCCAGCAAATCTCTATTTGATTCCACAACATAGCCCATAGGGTAGGCTTTTCCCAGCCTTAAATCGCACATTTTAGGTTTATGAAAATTGTAAAGGGGGCAAGTCGAGAGCCTCGGCGGGGAGCAGAGCATCGGTCGAAACCCGTTGTAAGCGATAGACGAGTACAATTACAGTAAACATAGTAAAGGCTGGATATGAGGTGACATTCATGCAGTGGGCTGACAAGTCGCTACAGCCGACGCTGCCTGCGGCGGCGCGGCTAAGCTCGGTGCCGTCTGGTGCTTGGCACCCAGACATCACCATGAATGATGGAGGAAAGGCACTATGAAACAGGCAGTGTGGATGAGCTTTGATCTTGGAGTCAGGGGCGATTATGAAGGCTTATACGCATGGCTTGACTCAAAAAAAGCAATTGAATGTGGAGATAGCCTTTCATTTTTTAAATATGATGTTTCGGATAATATTGTTGAAAGCCTTGAGAAGGAAATCAAAGAGAATGTTGAAATAAACAAAAAGACACGTATTTATGTAATTTTTCGTGATGCCAAAACAAAAAAAATCAAGGGAAAGTTTATTTTTGGAAGCAGAAAGGCCGCGCCTTGGGCTGGGTACTCAGGGAGTCAGGAGCAGACTGAAGAAGAGGAGCTATAGCTGATGAAATATGCTCTTGCCGACACAGGTGTGTGGTACGGGCTATCTGATAACCGAGATCCGTGGTATACTCAGGCACAAGAAAAATCTGAATACTTTGACCTTTTCACGATAGTGATTCCATGGCCTACCCTTTATGAAATACTCAGAACTCGTTTTGTGAAAAACATATGCGTTCTTCAGCAATTTGAAATATTTTTGAAAAACCATCCTATTGTGTACATTGATGACGCTATTTACAGAAATGACGCTCTTGCTTTATCCATAGAATCTTCCTTGTCAAGATAGATTCCTCTCAGCATGGTAGACTGTTTAATTAGGCCGATTATTGATGACCCAAATGTCAAGATAGATTACCTGTTAACCTTTAACCAGTCTGATTTCATCGATGCATGTAAAAAGAATCGCGTGGAGATCTTGTAAGACTGCCCAACCAAACCTTGAATCGGACGGAAAAGGACGCGCTGGTGAGGGTTGTGTTAAGTAACTTATGGCATTGAGTAAAACGAGATCACCCAATTGGGGAGCCTTATGAAAGTGCCATTTATGGTTCATCGTGTTCATGAGCCCCTCTGCTTGGACAGATGGTAGAGGCGGAAACCGAAATAGTGCAAGTCCCTGAAGCCATACATTTTATGTTGATAACAGCCAGGTATCAATTTCCCGCATGAGCCACTTTCTTAAGTGTCTCTTTGGTCTTGATACGGGGTCGAAAAATTCCTTCCACCTCCCCTCTTTTAGGTGCACAAAGCCTTTGTCCATTTAGGTATCATGATTGGTGAGAAGTGCGTCACATAATGCGTTCTTAGTCTAGGAATCTGATGTGATTACAATACATTTTATCTCTTGTTCACATGGAGAGGCTCATGAGCTTGGGTGAAACGATGACTCTGCTGCCACAACTTTTTTCGGGACAAGGTCTTTACGAGGATACGGACGGGGACGGCTTCATCGACCACATCCTCGTGAGCTTTGTGGTTCCTCGTGGTCTCAGGTGGAGCGTGGTCTGGGCGGAGGCGGCGCATTTGGCATGTCGCCTGGCTTTTGAGACGCTGCGCCTGCAAGCGCCCTTGGTTCGCTTTCGCCCGCCTTCAGAAAATCAGCCTCACATGCTGATACGGCTGCCAACAGGTCAGACAAGAAAAAGGGAATCGCCGGGCTCGAAGGTCCGAGTTGTTCGTAAGAGTCCCTTTCAACTGGAAGCCATCGCCGAGTCGCCGAAAGCGCTTGCTTCCTTTTTTCGCCTCCTGGCCATATCCGATGTGCTTGAACTGCCTCATCTACCCAAGGACTGGTCCGTTTTGGAATGGATTCATGGACATCAGCACCTCCTTAGGGTCTGGAGAGGGAACCGACGACAAGATCCGTTTCTTTCACATAGC
>FWWL01005708.1_pt1 | contig 18929 bp, 10 predicted proteins | sample 2228331 | NCBI WGS metagenome assembly FWWL01 (sample SAMEA103939775, study PRJEB20133) | metagenome
ATACGAATGGGCGGCGTCGCTGGAAGCCGAGATCAAGGAGCAGTTGAAGCGGGCGGCGGTGGTCCACTTTGACGAGACGGGTCTGCGGGTGGCGGGGAAATTGCAGGGGTTGCACACCGCCAGCAATGGTCACTACACCCATCGGTTTGTGCACGAGAAGCGGGGGGAAACGGCCCTGCGCAGCGAGGCGTCGATCCTTCCCGAATTCCGGGGGCGGGCAATCCACGACCATCTGGCGGCATATTACAAGTTTTCGCAGGCGCAACACGGCGCCTGCAATGCCCATATCCTGCGAGAGTTGCGAGGACTGATAGAAAACGGTTCGGTGTGGGCCGGAGAGATGTACAGGTTTCTGTTGGAACTCTACGGTCAGGATCTTCCCCTGGAAAGGGAAGCCGCCGAAGAGGCCCAACAACGGTATCGTCAGATTCTGAGCCAGGCGGAACGAGAAGAACCGCCCCCCGAGCCCCCGAAGGGGAGAGGACGCCCGAAAAGCACGCCAGGGCGCAACCTGCTCCGTCGTCTGAAGGAGCATGAGGAGGCTGTTCTGGCCTTTGCGCTGGTGAAGGGTGTTCCCTTTACCAACAACCAGGCGGAGCGGGACCTGCGCCCGGCGAAGGTCAAGCAGAAGGTGAGTGGTTGCTTTTGCACCGCCCATGGGGCAAAGGTATATGCCCGCTTGCAGGCGGTCATTTCCACCTGCCGCAAGCAGGGGCGAAGTGTCTTTGGGACGCTGCGCGATCTCTTTGCCCATCAGCCCGTCTCATTGCTTGCAGAAGGGTAGGTAGTTACGGTAACTCTCCACTTTATGATCAGAGAAGAGCGTTGATGCCCCATCGCGCGAACGTCCGAAGAGAACGCCAGATTGCGGCGCTAATTCTGTTGGCGCTGATGTTTCTGCAAATGGTGAATGCAGCGAAGGATCTTTCTGCCGTTGTGGATGAGGGATTTCACATTACCAGCGGCTACGAGTATCTGCGCACCGGTCGTCTGCGGTTGCTGGATGAGCATACACCAGTAGTAAAGGCCCTTATGGCCTGGCCTCTCTTTTTTGTGCCCGACCTCCTTCCGCCAGAGCAGTCCAGCGGATATGTTAACGGCGATTTAATCCGCGCGGCACAGGAGACCGTCCTGGCTTACCGCCCCCTGGATCGCGTGATTGTGGCTTGTCGGGTGCCGGTTATTTTGCTAACACTGGTACTGGCGGCTACAATCTACCGATGGGCGGCGGCGTGGTTCGGGCCTTCAGGGGGGCTTCTGGCTCTGATTCTTGTTGCGTTTGATCCGAACATCCTGGCACATGGGAGTCTGGCAACGACTGATCTGGGGGCGACGGCGTTCATTTTCTGGGCGGTGCTGGCGTTTGCGCAGTATCTGCGGCACCCCAAACTGGGGCGGTGGTTGAGTGCTGCACTGTTTCTGGGGCTGGCTCAGGGGGCAAAATTAACCGCCGCGCTGCTCATTCCGGTACTGGGGCTGTGGGGATTACTGGATATCCTCTGGAATGCACGATTTAACCGCCTTCGCGCTCTTGGACTTCGGCTTCTGGCGTACGGTAGTATGCTCCTGGCTTCGGGCGTAGTCCTTTGGGCTCTCTACGGTTTTGAAGTCCGGCCGCTCTTCGGGATCGCTGGTCACTTTCCGATCCCTGCCGCCAGTCATATGGAACGCTGGCTGCGACTGCGGGAAAACCTCGCCTATGGACGGGAGGCATTTCTTCTGGGGCAAAATCGGATGCATGGCTGGTGGCAGTACTTTCCGATCGCGTTTGTGCTGAAAACCCCTTTGCCGACCTTGCTAATGATGCTTTTGATGCCCCTTACCTGGTGGATGGGCTGCCGACGTCGGACGAGCGACGAGATGGCGCTCCTGCTTTTCCCGCTCACCTATGCAACACTCAGCCTGACCAGCACGATCAACATCGGTTATCGCCATTTGTTGCCCTTGTTGCCTTTCATATTTGTCTCTCTCGGTCGCTTTGCTGTGCTCCCGAAACCTCTCACTTCACGTTTTACGTTCTTGCGTTTTACGCTTTACGCTCTACTCCTCTGGCTCTCCGCGCGCACTCTCTGGATTTCCCCTCACTACCTGGCCTACTTCAACGACCTGGCAGGAGGGCCGGAGAATGGATACCGTTTTCTTGCTGATTCCAACACCGAGTGGGGACAGACTCTCAAGGCCCTGGCGGTCTATCAGAAGGAGCGGGGGTTGGGAACATTACGGCTTTCTATATTCACCTTTCTGGACCCGGCAGCATACGGAGTCCAGTATGAGCCCATTGCACCGATGAGGGGGGCTCCGCCTGTGTTTCCCCGTCGCTTCAATCCGGAGCCCGGTCTTTATGCCATCAGTGCAACGACTCTGGATGGGGTTCCTTTGGCTGTTCCCTCTATGTACGACTGGTTCCGGCATCGGGAACCGATGGCGAAGGTTGGCTACGTGATGTTTATCTACGAAGTTGCGGAAACATCGGGACATTGGGTGGCCCAATGCACCACTCCTGTGGTTCCGCTAACACCGGATGTCATTGAAGAAGGGTTTGGTTCTTCGGCGTTGCGGCGAATCCAGTTTGATTGTGACCAGAGTTGGGTTTTCCCCGCTGGGGGGGCACAGTCGGGCTGGTATGTGCGAACTACCCTGGGTATTGACCGGTTGCGGTGGCCGCGGGAAAGCCAGCATCTGGAGTGGTGGCCAGCCTGGGTTGGTCGTTTGCCCTTAAGAGGAATGCGTCTGAGTTATGTGGACCCTATATCTGGAATACTCCCGCCGTTCGCTATATGGGAGTGGACGGACTCCCCAGTAATACCACCGATAGTTCCCGAGGGAGGCGCAATTGCTTTAGAAGGGGTGCTTGCGTTTTTGGGGTACGATGCGCCGCAGACTATTCAGAGGGGGGAGACGGTGGAAGTGCTGACCTACTGGCGGGTTCTGACCCGACCAGCGCGCCTTCTTTCCCTGATGCTTCATCTGACCGGAGATGATGGAATCCCCATCGCTGTAGGTGACGGGCTGGGGATACCGGTGGATCAGTGGGAGCCGGAAGATGTAATTGTACAGCGGCACATTCTGAAGGTCCCAGAAGAAACCCGGCCCGGCGCGTACCGATTTCGCAGTGGCGCCTACTGGTTAGATGATATGCAGCATCTTCAGGGGGATTTCAGAATCCCCGTTATCCCGGTGATGATTCAATCCGGGCCTCTTTTTTCTATCCCGCCATAAGGGTCTGTAAATTAAGGTGAGCGCCTCTTCGGCATAATTCCCTATGTGTTGTTGAACAATCGGGACATCTATAGCCCGACTCCGTGGAGGTACAAATGCGCAGCAAGTATATTTGGGGAATCCCTGTTATCTTCGGAATCATTGCTCTGTTAGCGGGCCATCTGCTCAATGGTTCGGAGATGTCTCTTGGCCAGCCTCTCCCTATACCGCAGGTCGCCTTTCATTTTGTGCCTGCCTGGACTCCCGTCTTTGTCGCTATCCATGGTGGCTCTGCATTTCAAACGCTGGGGGCGAACGTTTCTGCTCTTCTAACTTCTGAGGGGGTCTATCTGACGGCGGGCAGGGGTCTGATCCGCATCCGGTTCGCGAATGCCAACCCCGAAAGCGGACCTCAAGGAAGCACCCTGTTACCAATGAAAATGTACTACTATGTGGGAAACAACCCCGATCGCTGGCAGGAGGATAACACTGCCTACGAAGAGGTGAGATATCCCGATCTCTACCCAGGTATTGACTTAATCTACAGGATAAATGGAGGGCTGAAATCTTCCTGGGTTGTCCGTCCAGGGGCTGATCCGGAGCGCATCCGGGTTGTGTGGGAAGGGGTATCCAGCCTGACGCTGGACCCATCCGGCAGATTGCTTATCACTGCGGTAACAGGGGATACCTGGTGCGAGAATCCGCCGGAGGCCTATCAAATTCTGGATGGACGACATGTTCCTGTCAAGGTAGCGTTTCATCTGGTGAACGAGCACTCGTACCGTTATGAAATTGCGAGCACATGGGATCCCGCTGCTCCTTTATTTATTGATCCGACTCTGATATACGCAACATTCGTGGGAGGGGCAGATAGAGACGAAGGCATGGCCATTGCAGCGGATGATGTCGGAAACACGCTGGTGGCCGGGATTACGTTTTCTATGGATTTCCCCTCCACGGCAGGGCCTCTGGGAGGAAATCCGCAAGAGCGGAACATATTTGTGGCGAAAATTCGGCCGGACGGGCAGATACATTATGCTATGATCATTGGAGGAATTGGTGGAGAGCGGGCCAATGCCGTTGGGATGGATTCCTCTGGCAATGCCTATATCGCAGGAGAAACCTTCTCGCCCGATTTTCCTGTCCGCAATGCATGGCAGCCCTTTTTTGCTGGATACGAGGACGCATTTCTTATGAAGTTGGACTCTGATGGCCGGCTGGTTTATTCCACTTTTCTGGGGGGAACTGAAGCGGAGGAGATTGATGATATTTACGTAGATTTGGTGGGGAATGTATATACCGCAGGCGAGGTTTACTCGGATGATTTCCCCCTGGTCGACCCCTGGCAGTCCCAGACATATGGCCTGGAAGATGAGGATGCTTTTATTTCCATATTCAATGCCTATGGGGAACTGGTGTACTCCACGTATATTGGGGCGGATAAGCGGGACCAGATTTTCCGGATCGCCCTGGATAAAGCCGGTTTTATTTACGCAACCGGGATGACTTCCAGTCCGGGGTTCCCTCTGGTGCATCCCCTACAGAGTTTTTATGGGGGAGGATGGGAAGATTGCTTTGTGCTAAAGTTTGATCCCTGGAACAATCGGATGATATACTCCACGTTCCTGGGAGGAATGCGCCGGGATGAAGGAGGGGGAATCGCTGTGGACGAGAGTGGTAACGTGTACGTGGCTGGCCGAACCAGTTCTCCGAATTTCCCTCTTGTCCGGCCATGGCATTCCTTTTACGGGGATGGAATGGCAGAGAATCCCGAAGAGGGATACGATGCTTTTCTGGCGAAAATCAACGGACGGGGAGACACGCTTTTGTTCTCCACTTTCATCGGTGGACCTCTGGTGGATGAAGCGTGGGGCCTGGCACTGGATGGGAGCGGAAATGTGTATCTGACCGGCAGGACAGGAAGTGCGCAAAACTTCCCAATTCGCAACGCGCTCCAGCCCTCTTACGGAGGCGGGGAAAGTGACGGGTTTGTCCTGGTAACAGACCCGGATGGGAACCTTCTATACTCCTCCTTTGTCGGGGGGCAAGGGGCCGATAGTGGACAGCGTCTGGTTCTGGATAAGAACGGAATTGTTCACCTTACTGGATACACCTCCTCTTCCAATTTTCCCGTCCGCTCTCCGGTTCAATCTTATCGGGGGGATAAGGACGGTTTCATTGCCCGGATGGGTCTGGTCCCCACTCCAACCCCAACTCCTCCTTTTGCGGTTCGCACCATCGGGCCGGAAGGGGGTAGTCTCTGGATTGTGTACCCTGGGCATTTGACTCTGGTGAAAATCCCATCGGGGAGCATTGCCACTTCCACTACTTTTACGCTCACCTACGATAGCCGCGCTGATTTTCAGGGGGATTTGCAAGGGATGAATCACTTCTTCCAGGTGAATGCAGAGATACCTGTCACGCCCGCTTTGCCCTGGGAGGTTGCTTTGGGATTTACAGAGACGCGGGGTGTGATCCCGGATACGCTTGCCCTCTATCATCTGGGACCGAACGGCTGGTTGACCGAGGGGATCACGGTCACCGAGCAGATGCCCGGCTACTTAGAGGCACAGATTGCCCAACTGGGTACCTACGGGTTACTGGGGCAAACGAACCGCCTCTTCCTACCCCTGATCCTGCGTAACCGATAGCAAGCCGGTGCAGGGTCGCGGCGATTTTTATCGCCACAACCTCGTGCGTATACCCTCCAGCAGAATCCGCCACTGGCCCGGGTTGAGCGCTCCCGGCGTCAGAATGTTGGTGGCGTTCATCTGAACGGCGTCCCCTGTCTGGAAGGCCGGAGGGTCTAACTGCCAGGCTGCGCCATCATCGTTGTTGCCGATGCCGGTAAATATCGCCCCGTCGTCGTTCCCCAGGCTCCGGAAGGACGTTTCAAATATCACCCCATCCGATAATACCCCGAACGAAAATGGTGTCACCCGCATCCCCTCGGCGACGAAATCCACACCGATGTCGTCAGCGAAATCGGCGGAGGGGCCGGGGGCCAGCAACACCAGATTATCGTCGTGGACCCCGAGGCCGAATCCCGGGTCGGCCATCACATCCAGATTCCCGTTGCCCACATACAGTATCATCCGTCGGTCGCGGGGATCTAGGTCGTCCCGGGGAAAGTGCATCGTGTTGGCCGGAGTTTCCGTCGCAATGATGAGGATAACTGTGCCCTGGGGCATCGCGGCAAATTCCGGCCGGTCCGGGAAAATGATGGATCCTTCGTCGGTGCCGGTTTTGGTGTCGTTATCGGTCAGGCGCCAGCCGCGCAGGTCCACCGGGCCATGAAGAACCAGCAACTCTATCCAGTCCCCCTCTAATGGGCGGTTGCCGAGGCTCCGGTAGCGGGTGCCGTTATCGTTGATCCAGAATTCGTTGATAATGACATCGTTAGGAAGTACGTCCGGCAGAGGCTCAGAAAGGGGAACGAAGCGCGCCCGGAGGGATATGGGACCATCCACCGAAAGGCGAATTTGGGGTGAGGCCTCGGGCGCCCCCTCCCATCCGGCGAAAGCAAAACCTGGGCTGGGGACTGCCGTCACCTGGATGGATGTTCCCAGGAAATACATCCCTTGCCAGGGGACGGAAACGGCCATCCCGTTAACAAAGAGCCGTCCGCTGTTTTCTGGATGGACAGTCAGGCTCAGGGAAGCAGTGCCTTCCAGCCCTATCCTCTGGGCGACTTGTTGCCGGAGGATGTCGGGGCGGCTGCGGACAATGTCCCGCAGGGCCGCGACGTTGCTTTCCCAGTCCAGCGGTGAAGGCCAGCGGGCTACCTCGTAGCGAATGTCCGAACGCAACAGGGCGTACAATTGCTCTATGTGGCTCTCCACGCTCGCCGGAGAGAGCGTTGTATTAAGCCGGTCGGATAAGCGAGTGGCGAAGAATTTCCGGTATTCCGGTATTTCCAGAAGTCGGCTCAGGACATCGCTTGCGGGGAGGTCTGGGAGGCCGACAAAGCCGGAGTAGAGATGTCCCCAGGTGTGGGCTTCCGGCGGTATCCATATCCATGGCCCAGCGCTCTCTCCCGAACGGATAGCAATAAAGTCGGAAAGGCCGAAGTACATTTGCAGGATGACGAAGTCTGTGAAGCGCTCCAGGTCTATCTGGCGTTGCAGGCTGGCGAAATGGGCGGGGTCGCGGATGTCGCGACTCTGCAGTCTGTTGATCAGCGCATCCCAGTGGGCCTGGTCGCCTTCTTCTGCCTGCCCGTCCCGAACAACGGTGGCGCCGGGCAACCCCAGCGCGTCTTCCGCGAAGAAGCGGTCCACCCGCTCGCTCATATAGTAAATGCCCCAGGGTTGTCCGTTGATAAACAGCAGGACGAATCGTCCCTGAGGAGCGGGGAGACCCATATCGGTCGCGAGGCCCGATAGAAGGGCGTCTTCCAGAAGCGCCCAGCGAGTTGACCGATCACCCGCCAGGAGGAGCAGTCGCTTGTATGAATGGATGTCCTGTTCAGGGTGGGGAGGGAAGAGGGGATACTCCAGGCGGGAGAGGCCATACTCCCGGCGGAAGTAGAGGCGGAAAGACGGTTTGGTGGAATCTCCGACAAAGTGGAGACGCAAACCGGCGTCTATCTGGAAGGCCGGAAGGGGATCGCCGGTCAGCATTGTAACGTGGACGGGGCGCTCGCCCTCCGCACCGCGCCGGGGGTGGGCGATGATGCCGGTGTCGGGGGCCCAGAGGTCGGCCGGATCGGCGATGAGGGAGAGGATGGGCAGTGCGTGCTCCAACCCGATGGCGTAGGATGCGCTGACCAGCGAACCAGGCCGACCGTCCACAAACTGGCAGGCCCGCAGGACGGTCACGCCGGGGAAAGCCCGGTCCAGTAGCAGGGGACGGTCGTACATCGTGCCAACCGTGGCGGTGGGCACTGTGCCGTCGGTGGTGAAGACAATTCGGGCATTGGAGTAGGATGGGCGGATTTCCACAACCGTACTGCGGGAGAACTCGCCGCCGGGTGGGGAGAGGACCGGCGCGTCTCCGGGAAGTATCGCTTCTCCGCCGGGGATGCGCGACTCCCAGCGGTCGGCGATCCATAGAGTGACCACCAGAAGAATACCCAGGAGCAATGCAGGAACCCAGCGCGGGATCTTCATCGGACCCGAACCTGTTGTAGAGGAATTTGTCCTTCGGGGAATTCTTCCCCCGTATCGGCAAACCCGGAAAGGCGCTCGCCAGTGAGCGGATCGTACATTCCCACGAAGAGCCATGCATCTCCTCGGGGGATGGACGCGTCCAGCGTCAGCCAGTGTTCGTCTATAATGTACTCGCCCGCCTGCCAGCGGGAGGTCGGATAGGTCCAGTTGACCGGTATACTGTCGCTCTGAGTCAACAAGATGCCATCTGCCATACGCAGATGAACGAAGACTTTGTAGTCCGTATCAATGGGCCGGAGCGCGTGCCAGTACAGGGCCACCAGGAAGGTCTCGCCGGGAGCCACCCGTTCCGGTGCGTCGTACCCGATCAGTTCTATCTCGTCCCCCAGGCGAAAAAGAGCCGGTGAGTCCGGCATCGGCGGAGTCGTACTGATAACCGGCGGGCGGTACAGGTGGGTTAGAGGGAATGGGGTATCCTTATCTCTCTCTACGGGGAGTACTTCACGGCCGTTGGGAAGGAACAGAGCCAGGGTTAGTTCATAGTCGCCGGGCGGCAGATTGTCCGGCGGAGTGAGGGCATACCGGTCGGCGACGATCTGGCCTGGGGCCCAGAAATCTGTCCGCAGGTTGCCAGGAGTGTCGTTTTCTATTCGCAGCCAGGTTTTACCTGTAGCCCTCTCGGTCAGGCGGAGCACTGCCTGAAGCGGTTGTCCCAGGCCCGTATCGGTGCGCCAGTAGAGAGTCAGGTGGCGGGATTGGCCCGGCGTCAGCCGCCGATGGTCCAGTTGATAGGCCGTCAGTTCCAGGCGTTCACGACCGTCCAGTGCGAATATCAGGGCGGTAGGTACAATTTCTCCGAAGTCAAATGGCGACGGGTGGTAGCGGAAAAGGCGGAGCGGGCTTGCCGGATCGCGGGGGTTTGCTACCATCTGGATCAGGACGTAGTGCTCCATGAACCAGGGATGAAACATCGCCAGCTGCCATGATAGCGTATTGGGGGCCAGACAATAATCGGGCGTATTTCTCATTAGCGATGAGAGGATGTCCGCATCGGAGGCATCGGCGGGCATTGAAAGGGTCCAGCGCCCGGAGAGGTATCCGACCAGTCCCGCATACGCAGTCAGGACGGTTTCGTCAGGGAGGACCTGCTCCTGTACCAGGCGGGACGCGTTCCGGTAAGTGGTCATGCGGTCTATCGGGCGGAGGCGTACGTCCTGCCAGAGCATACCGACCTGTGCTATCAGGAGCGCGGCAAGGGCGAGGAAACTCAGGCCCCGGTAGAGGGAAGCGGTTTTGCCCCGGAAAGCCACGCCGTGCGCGATAGCCGCGGCGAAAAGAACCTCTCCGGCAGCAATCCCCAGTGCCAGATATTCCGGATAAGTCCATTGCCACGATACCCATCCCCAGATACCGAAGGGAACTGTCCCGGCCATCATGCTGATGGCGAATTTTCCCAGGGTCAGTCGGGAGCACCGCCGGAGTCCCCACCAGAGCCAGGGAGGGAGCAGGAGAAGGGTCGCTGCCGGGGAGATTGCCGGCAGGATAGCGGTGGTTATCAGGAGCGGGGCGAACCGGCCCTGGACCGCCCAGAGGGATGCCAGAGAGAGCAATCCCAGGACGAGGCCGGTCTCCAGCCCCAGGGTCTGTCCTTGCAGCGGGTGCAGGGCCAGGAGAAAGGCCGCGGCGATGCCCAGAGTGGGGTGTCCCAGCGCCCGTCCGGCCCGCCACCACGCGCCGATGGCGATCATCCATCCCAGGACACCGAGTCCTATGGCGACCGCGATCGGTGCCCCGGTGTGGAGGGCCAGTGCCAGCATAAGAGTGTACAGGGGGGCGGTGAGGGAGTGCGCGTAAACGGAAAACTCCCGGGCGGGGAGGAATTGGGCATACGCCGCATCGGTGTAGGGCCCGCCCCATCCCAGGGCGATCAGTGGGGGGATGAGGATGAGAAGGATGAGAAGGTAGGACAACTCCGCAGGAGTTGTCCTGCTTTTTCCGTCAGGGGTACAGCGCGTCCACATCTATGTCCGTTCCCCAGACCCGCACGCCATTCAGGTCAATCCAGCATCCGGTCTGCACCAGAGTCTGCCGCTCCGGGGGAGTGTCCTGGAAAATGACGTCGGTGGCGGTCAGGGTTGCCGGCCCGTAGACGGGCTTCTTGATGTATGCGGCCAGCCCCGCAACCTGCGCGTTGATGATGGTGAGCCGGGATACGGTCGTCTGAGAGAGGTCTTTGCTGACCACCCCGAAGCGGACATCCTGCATCCAGATGTTCTGGGCCGAGAGGCGGCTACCTTCTCCGGCCGAGATGCCCTTGTCGCCGATGTTGCGCATTCGCACGGCGCGCACCCTTATCTGGCTGCCGCTGACGTCTATTGCGTCGCCACCAGTATCATGGAAGGCGCATTTTTCTATGGTGCCTGTGCTGAAATCGGCATCCAGCGCGTCGGAGACGGTGGGACCGAATTCGGTAGCGACGAATTCAAAGGGGGAGTGGATCACGTTGATGCCGTCCTCGGCGTAGATTTTGGTGATCCGGCAATGATCCAGACGGATGGGACTGCGGTAGAAGGTGACGGCGCCGGTGATGCCCCAACCGGGCCGATTTACTTCTTTTGCTCGCTCTATAGTGACGTAGTTCCAGGCCGATGGCGCGCCCGCTTCCAGCACGATGGTTCCTCCCCAGGAGTCGCCGCGGGGCGCCAGGATGATAGGGGCTTCTGCCGTTCCCTGGAAATCCAGCGGGCCGGTAGCGAGAAGGAAATTCTCCTCGCCAAAGCGCAACATCGTCCCCGGTTCCAGGCGCAGGCCGTAACCGGATGGAAGGACAAGGTCGCCGTTCACATCGTAGATCCCCGGCTGGATTCTTAGAAGTTTCTCACCGTCTACCAGTTCCAGATACGGGTGCTGAGCAAGGGCTTCTTCCAGCGAAGGCATCATCGGGAGCGGGCCCTCGGCCAGAGGCATCGGATAGTCCGCCAGGACGGTCTGGGTGAAAGTTGTCGTCACCCCCCAGATGCGGGTGATTAACCGAAGGGATGCGGCGGCCCTCCCGGCTGGCGGGAGCGCGGCGCGAGGCACGCGCAGATGGATGTATGGGATATCCGGGCTTTGCAGGTCAAGGGGAGGAAGGACAACCTCATCGGGGGTCTCCGTGGAGATCAGGAGCGCGGCGGATTCGGGGGCGACCCATTCTTTCTGCACGGGCACCAGGGCGTTATCCGTTTCCAGACCAACAATTTGCACCGGGAACAGGTCCAGCAGGTTCCCCACGTCCAGGGAGAGAACTGCCGGGTCGGGCTGGGAGGAGCGGATGTAAGCATATGTGGTCTGGACGGGATTAAGCATCTGGCGGATGCGCTCCTGGCGCTGGCGGAGCTGGTTCCAGGGGGGCTGGAGGGGATCGGGGCCGAACTCCGGCTCCAGCGCGGCGCGGAGGGCGGCCCATTGGGCCTCATAGCGGGCCTGCAACCGGTCCACGTATTCGGGCTGGCTGAATTCCCAAAGGGCCTGAATATAGGCTTTCCGAATCTGCGGGTCGTGATGGAAAGGATCATAGGTGAGGTCAAAGCGCAGTCCCACCTGACTGGGGTCCAGATAGTTCGGCAACGGCTGGGCGTCAAAGACCACCGGTTCCAGGCGGATGGTGATGGGGTTGTAGTAATAGCGCAGATTGTGCCAGATAAGCGCGTGTTCGGCGTTCCAGAGATCGGCAAGGGCCAGGAATTTCCCCCATCGCTCCGCGTCAAGGACTTCAGACGCGGGCCGTTCCCGGTTCCAGATTGCCCTCAAGAGCCCGATGGCGACCTCTCGCTGAACGGAAAGAACGGGATCGGCGGCAATTCTCCCGGACTGGAATTCGTCAATAATAAAGAAGCGCTCCACCCCCGCCGGGACCATCGGGTCGCCCTGGATGTATCTCCATTCCCACAGGAGGTCCTCGTCGTATCGGATGATCAGACCCTCCCGGCGTCCCATTGCCTCAAATAATTCTCTGGAGAAACCCTCTTCCAGGGCATAGATGCCCATATACCGGCCGTTCAGCACGACGCGGACAAACCGGTAGCGAACTGCGAGGACGTCTTCCATCCGCAGGTTTTCCAGGAAGAGCCACTCATTCAGGTAGGAACGGGTGCCGGGGTCCTGAAGCGAAAAGGTGGTCATTCCGTAGAGAGCATAGGGGTCTGCGAGGCGGACGCGGAACGACCACTTCTCAAAACCAAAATGGTCCAGCCAGTCCCCTTTCAGGCGGATTTCTGCTGGAATTTCCTCACCATTTATCTTCAGGGTAGCCGGTACAAAGTCTCCCTGTCCGGCCAGCAGAATCCCAACTCTCAGCGCTTCTTCCCGTTTGGCGACGATGCGGGCGAAGTCCTGGGGCTGAATGTCCAGGTACAGAGTGTCCAGCAGATCGCCGACTTCCGCCGAAGTGGGGGTGGGCGTCGGTGGCGGGGTGGGGGACGGCGGGATCGGTGTCGGCGGGGCAGGAGAAATGAAGACAGAGGGCTCAGGAAGGGGTGCCGCTCGCCAGGTGGCGGTCAACACACCAGCGCCAAAGGCCAGCACCAGCAACAGGATCAGCGCCGGCGGGCGGGTAAGGAACGCATATACATTTGCCAGAGCGCGTGGACTACCTTGTGATCTCATACCCATTCGCCTCCGTTCACCGAGGCCAGCAGTCCCTGGACGTATTTGGAATGGCGGTCAGGCCGGAACGGGAACTCCGCCAGCAAATCGGCCAGCCGGGGGAGATGCTCCGCAGCAGCCTTCCATTCCACGATGACGATTTCCGGAAGGGGCGCGGGGGAGGTGATGTTCGGGCGACTCCCGAGGCGCTGGTCGTAAACCCGCAGTGCGGTGTCCAGCGTCATCCGGATGTCTCCGTCAGGAGTGGCGTAGTAGGACCGGTGATAGCAATTGATGAGCGTCGGTGTGCTCATTTCCGCCAGCCAGATGGCGACCTGAGGCGCCAGCGCCGCGCGCAGGACATGGTAGATTTCCGACCATGTCTGTTGCCGGAGGTGCAGAGAGATGGGCAGGGGATGGACGATTTTCCACCCCACCGCGCCCTCCCGTCCTTTGATTTCCAGACGGGCAGCGGTCACCTGTTCCAGGGAAGGGCCGTACCAGCGCAGGCGCAATTTACGGCGTTCGCCGATCCCATCCAGGTTGTCGCTTGCGGCACTGCAATCCGGGGTGTCAAAGTAGACGTTATTGACCTGCCGGGGAGGGTAGCGCACGCGCCAGTGGGCCCGATGCGTCCGGATCCATGCCTCTATTTCCGGTCGGATGGCGGCCGGACATCGGATTTTGATCTCGTATCGGGGAGGCTCGGTCACCATCATGGCCCGGCAGTTCTCCCCGCGGCCGGCTGGGCGGGGATTTCCGTAAACGGCGCTTCGGTCCCCGCAATACGGACGCCGACCCGAATCTCCTCGTACCAGTATCCATTATATGGAAGGGCGTCCTCTGGTATTTGCAGACGGACGCAGGTGGGGCGGTCCGAGAGAAGGGCCTTTGCGCCTGCAATTACCTCACCGGAATTGGCTTCGGCAACCCCGTTCTCCGAATCCATCGTATACCCGGCGCCTACCGGAATGGTCTGCTGTTCGCCGAAGTCCACATAGACAATGGCTATGGGGAAAGGCATGCTGTTGCAGATTTCCAGGGAAATTTTGCCATCGGTGGTTTCTGCAACGACCCGCGTCCCGATTGTCGGGTTCACCAGCGCGCGCATCGCAGCCTGGTGCTGACGCAGTGCAGACCATGGAAGTTCAACGTAAATGCCCCCGGACGTCAGGGCCAGTTGCAGAGTTTTCAGGGACGGTTCCAGTTCGGCCTGCAGTTGGCTCAGGAAATCCGGGCTTCCGAACCGGATCAGGGCGCGGGCGTATGCTTCCTGGACGGCCGGGTCGTTCAGGAAGGCCTCTGAAGGCACAGAGGGAAAGAGCGCCACGCCCGCGACCGGTTCACATTGGGATATCTGGGGATCGCAGGCCAGATACAGAGCGCGCCAGTCGGGGGTGAGTACCCCGTACCACAGCGCGGTAAGGGCCAGGAAGCGGCCGGTCGGTTCGGGGGCCAGGGGCAAGCCTGCATTGTGTCCGAAGCGAAGCGAGGGCGTGATCGGTTCCCCCAAGGGCCCGACCTCCGCTGCCTGGGCAAAGGCCAGCCCGCTTCCGGGCATCATCCCTCCCGTTTGAGCGTACGCTTCCCAGTACTTTCGCCGGTTCCACCCTATAAGGCGGACTCTTTCTTTCCCCTGGAGGGACAGCCATTCGGCGGTCGGTTGCTCCTGCAGGATGTAGAGGCCGTGGTCCGTCCCGTTGAAGACCAGGCGTGCAGGAAACGCACGTGGAGCCAAAAGGTCATTCCGACAGAGGGTCTCCAGGTATCCCCACAAGGTCAGGACATTGGAGTTGGCCGGTACAAGGACGAAGTGGCGCAGAGAATGCCCGGCGGGGTCTTGCCGTTGCCACCGGTCGGCGCAGGGAGAGAGGGGAATGGCCGTTTCCCATAACCCGGCATTCTCGTTCAGGAGAATTTCCAGGGGCCATCGGTCTTCCCGAAAGACCATCGCTGGACCTTCCGGGAGGCGCAGTTGGGCTGTGGACGTGGCCCCGCTGACGGACAGCAGTGCCGGGATGTAGTCCGTTTCGTCCGCCGCACGTGCTCCGCTCCGGAGCGCCTGTTCCCGTTGGCCCAGCAGGACGGTGTAGTTTCTGAAGTTCATCTCTATGGTGAGGATAGGGACCCGGGAACGATGGAAGAGCATCTGGTGGGCGAACGAAGGCTCGCGCAAAGCGACATCCAGGAGGCGGGAGACGGGCTGATGCCAGCCCTGTTGGTGGATGACAAAGCCCGCCGCGACTGCCAGGAGGAGCAGCACCAGATACCATGTCGGTCGCTCCGGCAATCGGGCGGGGAGCGACCGGCGTGGGGAGACTTTTTGAATTTTCATCATCCGATCAGAATCTGCTCTTGCTGGATCAGGCTGACCTCGGTGACCGGGAAACTCCGTTTCAGGTCATCCAGCAGGTCGTTTACCTGCTGGGGGGATGGAGAGCGGATGAAGTAGGTGACCTGCATCACTCCGTCGCGGGTATCCAGTCGGCGGAAGTCCACCTCGTCCAGATGGCGGAGGAGGCACTCGTTCAGCCGATTGAAAAGAGCGGATTCCCCGGTGTTCTCCTGGACGGCGATGCTCAGGAAGAGGTTCTCGGGGGGCGTGCGGGGGGCGATCAACCGCCGGAACAGCATATACGTCAGGATGCCGATCGTCCCAACAGCAGTGACCCAGCGCTGGTCGGCGCCTACCCCCAGACCGATGGCAATGGCAATGAAGAGGAAGGCCAGTTCCTCCGGTTCCTTGATCGCCGTTCGGAAACGGACGATGGAGAGCGCCCCCACCAGTCCCAGAGAGAGTGCCAGAGAGGATTTGACGATAGAGATGACCAGCGCCGTCGTCAGGGCCAGCACAGGCAGCAATCGGGCAAATTTGCGGCGGTTGGATAGGGACTGACCGTAGTGTTCATAGTACCAGGCCACCAGAAGGGAAAGCACCAGTCCCACAACCAGGTTCAGAAAAAAAGCGCCCAGTTCTACTGGCGCGGGTACGGGCAGGTTGCCCATCTCCTTTCCTCCATAACCTGTAGAATAGTCTGATAATCAGGGCTTGTTCTTCTGTCATCATACCATACAAGGCTGGAGGAGACAAATAAACCCCCGGGCCTTTTCTGCAACGGTGCATGTTACGGCACCACATACGTATCCACCATCGCCCCCTCCCGGTCGCGCAGGGTGAGGAGTTCCCCCGATTGCCAGGCCGGAGCGGGGCGGTTCCAGTAGAGATGGGTGGGGTCGGAGACCCCGGGGCCGGAATAAAGGGCCACCTCCGCGCCCGGGAACAGGATGAGGCGCGGGAAGACGTAGCGGTCCCCCGAGGCATCCGAAAGAGTCCACCCCTCCAGTGAGACCGTTCCCCCGCGGTTGCGCAGACGGACGACCTCCCGGGCCAGGTCCCCCGCGCCCAGGACTCCGGCGATCTCCACCATCGGCGGTCCCGATGGGGTCAGTGTGGGCAGGACGGGACGCGGGATAGGGGTGGGAGAGGGCCCGGCGGCCTCCGCGGGCGCAGCCGTCGGCGGAGCGGGGGTGGGAGTGACCCACCGGCCCGGGATCACCAGCGTCTGCCCCGCCCGAATCAGGTTCGGATCCGGAATGTCGTTGGCGGCGATCAGGTCGGCCAGCGGAACCCCATAGGCTGCCGCGATACTGGCCAGTGTCTCCCCGGGCTGGACGGTGTGCAGCAGCGGGCTGGGGGTGAGTGTCGGGGGAGGGAGTGTCGGCAGCGGAGTACCGGTCGGCGAGGGCGACGGCGATGGGGTGGGAGAAGGCCCCTCCGCCGTCTCCCGAGGGATGGATGCCCGACCCAGCAACAGGAGAACCACCCCTGCCCCCGCAGAGAGCAGGATCAGCAAAGCCACCCCCTTCGCCCCGGATGTCCGCCTTCGCATCCAGCGTACTCCGTATTGCGTATTCCGTTTCTTCGCTACCTGCTACCTGCTACCTGCTACCTGCTACCTGCTTCCTGCTTCCTGCTTCCTGCTATCTATCCCGTCAATCCCAGCCATGCGGCTACCGTTGCGCCCAGGCCAGACATGTTCATCGCGATGGGGAGCAGGAGCAGGCCCATGGCGTTCATCCGCCGCGCGCCCCAGAGGACGGGGATGAGTCCGATGCCGGTGGCGACGGCACAGATTGCCAGCCCGCCCATGGCGGCCCGCAGAAGGTTGACCGCTGGGACGGGGCCCTCCCCCTGACCTCCCAGAAACTCCCCCAGCGCGGGCACCGCCATCACCACGACGATCAGGACGACCAGCACGGCCGCGCTGAGGTGACGGTAGTGGATTTTCCCCATCGCCCGGATGACCCCGCGCGCCAGGGCCAGCAGCAGAAAGTACGAAAGGACGCCGGTCAGCAGGACGGCCGCTACCGCCAGGTAGTAGGCCTGCGGCGTGTACGACCGCCACATGGTGCTCAGCATCCAGGCCATCCCGCCGCGGGTCAGGTACAGGCCGGGGACGAAGAAGAGCAGGAACCCGCCCACGTAGTAGACCACTTTGGACGCGCCCTGGGAGATGATGAACAATCGGTCATCCCGCTGCGCGGTGGCGTGCCCCGCCAGAAGCCCGCCGATCCCGCCCGTCACCACCGGAAAGAAGGCGGCGAAGAGCCCACCCAGCGTCCCGGCGAAGACCCCCCGCCCGACCAGCGCCGGGGTCGCGTCCACGTCGCGAGCGATGTGCTGCAGCGGGATTTCCACCCGCGCCAGCAGGTTCTGCAGCACCCACGGGACGGCGAAGAGGCCCACGAAGGCCGGAAGCAGGTTCTGGTAGGCCGCGTGTACCGGCAGGATGGAGCGGTACATCAGGACGAAGCCCAGCAGGCCGGAAAGCAGAAACGTCGCCAGCCCGGCGACCAGATTGCGCCAGCCGTCCCACCAGCGCCGCCACCCGGCGGGGGCCCGGTCGCTCCCCTTGGGCCATTCGGACATCACCATAAAGGCGATGACCGTCCACAGAATCCAGTGCAGGTGTCGCTGAAGGATGGCCCGCAGGGCCGGGAAGAGGTGCGGCGCGATGGGGGTCAGCAGGAACAGGACGGCGATCCCGCCCAGACTGCCGATGCCGGTCAGCGCCACGGCCTCGTAGCCCCGCCCCTGCATCAGGTACTTCTGCCCTGGCAGGACGATGAAGACCATGGATTCGTCGGGGGCGGAGAAGAAGATACTGGGGATGGTGTTAAGGACGGCGTAGGAAGTGATCATCCCCAGGAAGAGCATCGCCAGATGTTCCGGCGGCAGAAACGGCCCCAGCGCGGCCGTCCCCAGAACCAGGAACCCCGCCACGTTGTAGATGTGCAGTGCCGGTACGACCGACAGCGGCACCGCCGCCAGCGCGCCCAGCAGGGCGAAGAGCAGGGATTGCATCATCTCCAGCGTTCCCATTCGCCATCACCGGACAATGACATCGTACGGGAGCGTCGGGATGATTTCCAGGGTCCCCTTGTAGATGGTGACGGTCCCCACCACCTGCACCGGCGTCCCGGGGGTATCCAGCCGCTCCCGGTTGGGGATGCGCTCGTAGACGTTCGTCCAGATGAAGACCAGCATTTCCCCGCTCCCATCGTTGACGAAGAGCCGGACGTAGGTTTCCCCTTTCTCTATCCGGGCGACCGTCCCCTCAATCAGCACCCGCTGGCCTTCGTCGGCCGCGGTGATAGAGGCGATCGGGCGCGCGGGCGCCGAGGGCGCGGCGGCCTGGATCGCCTTCACCTGCCGGCCCCACTCCGGCACGACCTGCAGTTGCCCCTCGTACTCTCCAACAACGCCCGTGGCCCGCACCCGGGCGCCCAGGTTGATCCTGCGCGCGTCCCGGCAATCGTCGTAGACGTTGTGCCACATCAACAGGACCACCTGCCCTGTGCCGTCGTCCAGGGTGAATTTGAAGCCTTTGGAGAAGGACGCCGCGGCGATCACTTTCCCTTCCACCGTGACCTCCTGGCCTATGTGGTCGGGCAGGGCGCGGATGGGGGTGATGACCACCGGGATGGGGGTGG
>FWWL01005709.1_pt1 | contig 18928 bp, 19 predicted proteins | sample 2228331 | NCBI WGS metagenome assembly FWWL01 (sample SAMEA103939775, study PRJEB20133) | metagenome
GGACGGTTGCCGGGGTGGTGAGGTGCGCCTGAACATCTACGTTCCCGCGAACCGGGAGGACGTGATCGCGCGCCTGGAGGAGGCCAGCAGGCGGCTGGGACGCCCCAAGAACGACCTCGTCCTGCAGGCCCTGGAGGAGTTCCTCAAGACCCTGCGGCCCGAGCTGCCCAGATACCGCCTTGGCCCAATCAAGCCCTGGAAGCGCGCGGAGCTGTACGAACCCTGACCTCCTCCCCGGACCTCTGTCCAGGGCCGGGTCCGTGACGTGCATATCCCGGACGAGCCGCTGCCGCCGGATCCCCGGGACGAGCAGGCTACCGCAGTAGAGACTGCCAGAGGCGCTGGACCAGGGGCTGCAGGAAGAGCAGCACGACAATGCTCAGAAACCAGTACGTCAACGCGGCACGGAGCTGGCGGAGATCGCTCTCAATGTTGCTCAGGCGCCTGTCGATCTGCTCATAGCTCCTTTCCAGCCTGGCAACGCGGGAACTGATATCCGCCAGCACAGTGTCGATGTGCGCGACTCGCGTCTCGATCTGCGTCACCCGTGCCTCAAGTACGTCCGCCGCCATGGCCTGTTTCCCCCAACCGCCGCACTACTCTTCCCCGGCCCCCGCTTCGATCTCCCGCTCCATCTGCTCCCAGTCCGCCACGGGAAGCGCCATGCTGAGGAGGTCATCCACGGCGCGGCGGCGGGCCTCCTCCCGGTACCGCTTGACGTGGTAGTGCTCCACGGCCTCGCGGATAAGCTCGCTGACCGACCTCCCGGTCCTCCGGCCGATCTCGGCCACGATCCTGGCCTGCTCTTCGTTGAGAATCGCCTGCACCCGCATTGCTCACCCTCGGATACGTCGGACGCCATACTATTTTAAATAGCATAACACATTGCCTTCACGGACATCGGGACCGCAGCTGGGCTCCCCCGCCGAGAGATGGTCACCGCGCCGACCTCGGTCAGTCCAAAGGACAGCCCAGCAAAGCCTGCCTGGCAGGCGGCCGGGTGACCTCGGCACGGAACAGGCCGCGCCCACACAGCCAGTGGCCGTCCAGAGGCACGATGCGCAGCGCGAGGTCCCGGCCATGACCCGCGGGGATGCGCAGCTGCAGGGTTGGCTCCCGGCCCGGCAGCGCCATCACCTCGGAGCACCTCGGCTGTATCCGGGTGGCCCTGAGCCCCGCGAGGATGTCCTCGTGGAGCTCCCCCATGGTCCTGGACCGCTGCGTGCGGAACCGGACGACCTCCCCGTGGGCAGTCGGCTCTCTGCCTTCGACCTCGGCCTCGGGCACGTAGACCAGGGGGGCCGTGCTCAGGATGGCCTGCGGGAGCGGCTCCTGCACAGCGGTACACTCCGACACGGCCAGCGGCACCAGCAGGATCACGAACCACCGCACAGGCGCCACGCGTACACCTCCGCCAGAAAGTCCTCAAGCTCCTCCTCGGACTCCCAGACCGGAGCGCGCAGTTCGGCAGGGTCCTGTACGGGCCGCACGCCGTCGGTCCGGGCAAGCCGGTCCAGGTCCACCGGCTCCCAGAAGGGGTGCTGGCACTCCGCGGGCCGGCTCGGAAGGTTTCGCCTGTTTCGCACGCCCGCCGTTCACCTCCGCTCAAGGATCGGCTGAAGGGGACCGCTGGAGCCTTCGCCCAGCTCCTTCGCGGCCTCGTTGCCTACTCGCACCCGATCCCGTCCCCGTCGAACCCGTGCGGGTCCGGCGGCAGCACCCGGAACCGCCGGTAGGGGATGTCCCGGCAGTCCAGGTCCGGCGGAGGAGGCGGGATGCACACGTCCGGGTAGCTCGGGTCGCACCGGCCGCTCCCTTCCTGTCGGTCCCCGGAAGCCACGCCCCACAGCCCGGCCCCCCTCTCCCTCCCCTCCCTCTGCGCCGCCACCAGCCGCTCCACGTACCGCACATTTGGCGGGACCGTGAACAGCACCGCCCATCCCTCCCGCAGCAACCGCTCGTTCAGCATGGTCCCGTCCGGCAGCCACACGTACGCCGGCAACCGCCCGTAGCGGTCACGCTTCTGCACGTCCAGCTCCAGGCGCACGCGGGTCCCGGGAGGGCCGAGACGCGAAGCCACCTCCCTAGTAGCCCTCCTCCCCAGCTCCAGGACATCCCGCAGGCTGACCCCCATCCTCCGCGCTTGGTCAAGGGCCCGCTCGTTGGGGGGTACTTCGGGGGAGTCGATGCCGATCAGCCGCACCGCCTCCTCCCGAGGGCCGATCCGGACCCGCACGGTGTCGCCGTCGAGCCAGCGGACGACGAAGGCATCCACACCGGCCGGCAGCGCGGCAGACGACGCCGCGACTGCCAGGATGATCGCCAAGTACCAGACGGCAATTCCTGCGCGCATCACAGCAATCTCGCGATGACAAAGCCCGGCGCGGCGCTTGCGATGCCCGTGGGCACCGCCGCGCGGAGCACCGTGCGCTTCACCTCTTCCAACCTAGCCCGCAGCGGAGCCACGGGAGACCGACTTTCCATCGCGCGCCCGCCGCTAGTGATCTCTCGTGAACCGCCTCCTTGCGTCTCAGAGCATAGGCAACGGCCCACAGCGTGGAGAGAGCCACCCCTTGCTGCTCATGGCAGCACATGCACATTGAGCACCTTGCGGTTCCAGCACCGCTGCTCGTCCACCTACGGCCACACGTTCCGCAGCGTCCCCGATCCCCAGGTGCCCATCCCCAATTACCGGCCGAGGGGCCCCATCTCCTGCGCCCGCAGGTCCCGCAGCACCTCCGGCCGGCTCTCCACCGACTCCTGGTAAGGGTCGCCTATTCCCACCGGGAGCCCCCTTCACGTTCACTCTGTCCGCCCATTGAGGATACCGCGTGCAGGCCGTGCCTTCCTGCCGCCGCTTCAAGCCCAGGCTTCCTCAGAGCACGTGCTACTTCTCCGGTCAGACGCGTCACCCCGCGGGCAGAAAAGGGTGTCCTCTCGCCCAGACGGTCCTTTGGAGCCTACCCGAAGTCCCCCTCGGCCGGCCCGTGCAGGTGTAGCTCCGGCAGCAGACCTAATTCCCCCCATCCGTCGGGCACCCATGACAGGGCACAGCTCCTTCCCCCACTTCTCCAGCTTCCGCACCCGGGGCCTGCGCAAGGAGTTGGTCCCCAGCGGGGTGAGCCGCCGAGGCTCGCCGTACCCGTTCCGGTACCCCTGAGCAGCGTCCACCGCGGCCCCGCGCCGGTAGCCCACCCCGCCCCGGCCCAGGAACTCGATGACGTCCTCCTCCTAGGACTGAGGGATGAACTCCCGCAGGTTCTCCCGCAGCCACTCCCCATTCCCAAGTTGGGTTGACCCCACGGTTCCATGCGTGATCCGCTTGTCCATGGCGACCGCTCCCCTTTTTCGGGCACCTTGAGCTTACACCCATTCCCGGACAACGGGACCACCCCGCCATCCTCACGATTCCCCGGGGTGCCCAGTCCCTAGCCTTGCCATTTCGCCCTTTTCTCCTTAACCTAACCCCGGGATATCCTAAGAGAGCTCATGCTCCGCGCCTACTTCGACCGCAACGTCTTTCAGAACCTCCGAGACCGTAGGGGAGGCGTCGGGCCCCCAGAGGAACGCAGGATTCAATCCGCCGTTCGTCGAAAGCAACTTCACATCGCCATCGGCTTTCCCGTAATCGCGGAAACCCTGGAACTCTGGCATTCTGACCAATTTCGCGCCCGAAATGAATTGAAGTACATTCTTGTATGCATAGCGGGTATGGACCTGAGACGTGTCAGGTTTGTTAAGGACGTTCCACAACTCTTGAAAGAGACTTTTCAAGCCGCGGCGTCTGGCCAACCCCAACCGGCGCCCTTTGTGACCCATGACCTCCGGTGGATAGTAGAGCCCACGATCCAGGAAGCCCGGCAGATCCAAAAACTCCTCCAGGAACAGCGGCGCATGAAGGAACATTTCCGAGAGTCCGGCGAACGTGCGAAGCAGGATGTGCTCCGCGGACTTGGAGCCGGGCCCAGAGGCATCACATTTGGCCCAGGTCAGCGCCGCCCGTTTGCCGAATTCTTCCAAGACCTAGCCCCCGATTGGGTCCGTGCGTTAGCCGCACCGGCCGGCCTCAGCTCCGCAGAGGTCGACTCTTTAGGTTATGATCGCCTGCTGCGTCTCCCCACTGTGCGGGCAGCCGTGGGTGCCTCGCTTGGTCTAGTCTTTGGCCAGGTCGTGGAAAACCGAGCGGTCCAAGAAAGCGATTGGATGGATCTCGGGCACGCCATCAGCGCAGCCGCCTCTGCTGAAGTACTCGTAACCGAAGACCAACGGCTCAGGGATCTCATAAATCAAATTCCGGACTGCTCCCTGCAGGCGATCACACTGCACGAGCTGCTGGGCCAGCTCCAGCGGCTACCCTCCTAACCCACGCGAACGAACTCCTAATCTGAAGGGCCGCCCGAACTCCGGCACCCCTACCCGGATTTCCGGTTCCAGCAAGCCGCTTCACGAACCAGTTAGGGCTCTCCGTGTGGATGGGAATGACGCAGGTAGGGTCGGCTTCCTCGATGAGCCGTATCAGGTCTCGTGCGGAAGCATGCCCTGAGGCGTGCAGCCCCCGCTGGTCCTCCGGCACCTTCCAGGTACACTCCTCTACCGGCAGACCCACCTACCGAATCCCAAAATGGTCCAGCCAGTTCCGTAAGGGCGGAAATCCAGCTTCGACTCCTCGTTGAAGGCTTCATGGCTCGAGTACCGGTAGAAGCTACCGCCGCAAGGCCGAATGCTCGGAAGATCCAAGCAGTGATGTAACGAATCCCCTGCCTGCGTGTCCGGCTGTCAACCATCGACCGGAAGTACGGCAACCTCGGTCGACAGGGGATGCCCTTGTACCGCGCTTCTGGAAGGGTCAGCCTGAGCCAGCCGGCGCACGAGCTCCTCAGCGTCCCGTCGGAGGCCTTCCAGCTGCCGTCGCGCCGCCTCTGCATCCGAAATCCGTCCCCGTAGTCTACGGACCTCTTCCTCATCCGGCGATCCTGCCAGGCGGGCCAGCGGTGCGAAGGGGAAACGGAGCGCCTGCACGGCCCGCCACGCCGGCTCAAACAGCGCGGTATCCAAAAGGACCTGCTGACAGGCCGTGGCAAGGGCGAGCAGGAGTCGTCCGCGTTCCTCAAGTGCTTTGCGGTGCTCTTCCTCTCGTCTCCTGGAAAGCTCCGCCATGTGCCGGTTCCTCTCCATCGCGGCCTCTCGTACCTCCCGCTCGGCCAGCTCCAGGTGCGAGTGGGTTACCTCTTCCACACCGCCTTCCAGGGCCGCCCGCAGATCCGCAAGGGTACCGATCGGAGTGAGACGGCCGTCCCGGACGGCATACCACCGGGTCACCCCATCCGCGCTGGCCCGCAGAATACCCCGACCCGAGTCCGTCTGGAGCGGCGGCTGCACCAAATCCAGTAACTCCTCCAGCAGCGGCTCACCCAGGGTCAGCAGCCGTATCCGGCCCGGATGTGCATCGGCCACTTGAGGGTTGAACGTCACCTCCCACTGTCTCCCGCTCAGGTCCAGGTAAAGGCCGCCCGGAACGGACGTGTGGGGCCGGAACCGCTCCCGGAGACTGCTGGTCATCAGTACCCGCTCCAGGTCCTGAAGAGTCAGCGGTACCGGCCCCTCGGGGGGAGCACCGGGCTCGGCCGCCAGCTCCTCGAGGGGTACTGACTGATTGACTGCAGCCTCGATCTCCCGCTGTAACTCGCTCACAAGCCGATCCAGGACCTCCCCTCGTCGGTCCCGCGGGGCCATGGACGCCTGCTCGATGATGGTGGAGGCATGCAGGATGGGCTGGAGCTCGCCCACCACGGAGCGGAACCAGCCGATGCGGGCTCCCAGCACTTCATATACCCTTGCCTCCACCGTGTCCTCGCCGTTGGGACCGACCAGGAAATAATGATGAATCCGCACCTCCCGGTGGCGCTGGCCGATCCGGTCGAATCGCCCGATGCGTTGCTCGACCCGCATGGGGTTCCAGGGCATGTCGTAGTTCACCAGGACTCCGCAGGTCTGCAGGTTCAGCCCCTCGCTGGCCGCCTCCGTGCAGAGGAGTACCCGGATCTCGCCCCTCCGGAAGGCCTCTTTCACCTCCTCCTTGGAGCACGGTACCCACGCGCGCCCGTCCCATCGCTCACCCGCGCGCCCGGAATAGCAGGCCAGCTGCCGGCCGTACACCCCCACCAGCCGCTCCCGCAGGTAGTCCAGGGTGTCCGTGTAGTGGGTGAATACGGCGACCTGCTCCCGCAGGCCCAACAGCCGTGTCAGGTCGTCCACGAGATACCGAAACTTACTGTCCTGGCTCAGCCGCTGCACCGCCTCCAGGAGTCTGTTGAGCTCGCTCAGCTCCTCCCTGAATAGCTGCTGCAGCCGCTGTTTGTCGACTGCGGCGACATGCGCCTCCAACTGCTCGCCGCGGTCCTCCCGCAGCTCCTCATCCTCGAAATCCTCGTCCACCAGGCCGAACAGCGGCCCCTGGTGGTGGATCAAGTACTCCCGCCGTCGCTCGAGGCTCCGGCCCAGGGCCGCGAAGGAGGAGGTGAGCCGACGCCGGTAGACCGTCATCACGAATCCAAGGCCCCTCCGTTCCTGTTCGTACTTCGCGTAGTAATTGCTCATGTAGTCCTCAAGGCGTTGATGCAGGTCCCACTCCTCCGGACTCATCCTGATGCGCTGTGGCTGTGGCACGCGTTCTGGCACGGGGTCCGCAAGGAGACCCTGAACATAATAGCGGCGGAGCTGCTCCCGGGTGGTGCGGAACATCTTGCGGCCGAGGGGGCTTGCCCTGCGGCACATCTCGAGGAGCACCGCTCGGCCCTCGGGAGAAAGGGCGTGGGCTTCTCGGGCCCCGCGACGGCCCGCGAAGATGTCCTCGATCCGCTGCCACTCCACCGCATTTACCCTTCTCCGTCCCGCCTCCCCCACCAGCTGCTCCGGCACGAGATCCGGAGCCGAGGCCCGCGCAAGCCGCAGGAGGAACTCCCAGTCCGCCGGCTCCCCTTTGCGGGCCGCCAGCATCTGCCGGGAGAAGTCCAGGAACCGGTCCTCCGCGGCAGCCCAGACCCCGGGGAGGTCCAGCTGCCGCAGCAGATCGTACAGCTCCACGGGGTGGATCTGCATGGGAGTGGCAGAGAGGAGCAGTAACCCCCGCGTGCGATCCGCCAGTCCCGGGAGTGTTCCGTTTCCCTCCAGCAGGGCCAATAGACGGTTGGGACGGTAGCGCGGTACCCGGAAGTCTCTCCGCCGCGCGTGGTGGGCCTCGTCCACAATCACGAGATCCCACGGGTCCGCACCAAGCAGCTCCGGAGCACGGTCGCGCCGCTTGGCGAGCTGGCTGCTGGCAAGCAGCACCGGGAAAGCATTCCAGGGGTTTCCAGCCGGAGCCGGTACGGCGCCGAAGTAGTCCACAAAGCCGGTGCCGTCGTAGCATGGGACATTCAGGGCGAACTTCTCGTACAGCTCCTCCTGCCACTGCCGCAGTACACTTTTGGGCACCAGGATTAGACACCGGTGCGCCCGCCGGCTCAGGAGGAGCGACCGAAGCACCAGACCCGCCTCAATGGTCTTCCCCAACCCTACCTCGTCGGCCAGCAGGAACCGCTCGGAAAAGCGGCTCACCACCTCGTGAACGATGCGGGCCTGGTGGGGCCAGGGGACCAGAGCCGCAGTCCTCATTCCAACCCGCTCGCCTCCGGGGAGGGTGGAGACGTCCCGCAGGAACCGGAACAGGATGCGCTCTGCCTGGTCACGGGGAACCCTCAGAGGCACCGGAGGCCAGGGCTCTTCCTGCGGATCGCGCTCGGGTGAGCGGTCAGGGGCGTATTGGAGGAGTCGCCGCCGGACCGCCTCCGGCACCGGGAAAGCGCGCCACCCTTCCTCCTCGTCCTGCCAAAGCCGCTCCGTCCGCTCTACCACATGCATGAGGTACGTGCGCGAAGCATCCCATGAGGTATACACCATGAACTCCTCGTAGTTGCGCAGCCACCCCTGAGCGGTCTCGTTTACGCTTCCCGAGAAGGCGACCCGATGGCCGCAGCCGTCCGTGAACACCCCCTCCTTGGCGTGGAAGTACGGGGCGGAGTCTGTGGCCGGAAGAGGTCGGCCGTCCGGACCCACGGGGAGCACGACCTTGATCTGGAGAGTGCCCTGGGCGACCATCCAGCTCAGCACCTGGAGCCGTCGACGGAGCCGGTCGTCGGGGTCACGCTCCAGCTCCGCCAGGGCCTCCAGGAGTCGCTCCTCAAGGACCCGGCCGAATTCCTCTTCTCCCCGCTCGATGGCCCGTACGTCCTCTTCCGAGAGACGGGCCCCCACCAGGAGGCGCATCCGGCCGCCGTTCCGCACGAGGTGCGCCACGCCTGCCGCGGCAATGGCAAGGGCGTGGGAGGAGAAAAAGCCCGCAGTCCGAAGGTAGGAAACGGATCGGCTCAGGGCCGGGATGTAGAACTCCCGGAGGCGGTCGTCCCGCGGTCCGTAGGAAATCTTCCAGGCAACATCCCACAGGCAGCCCACGGCTCAAACCGACCCCATTCCCGGTGGTTCTGGCAGAACCCGCAAGTCCGGGACGTGCTCAAAGTGCCTGCGGTTCAAAGTCATGAGAGGAAGACCCCAGGTCAGGCAGCAGGCCGCAATCCAGGCGTCGTTCGCCTGCATCGGCCGGCCGACCCGCTCCATCTGTGCCACCAGCCTCCCCCAGGAACGGCCGACCTCGAAATTGTAGGGTAGGACCACCACATTCCTCAGCCAACTCTCAAGCTTCGCAATGCGCTGCGGCCCCCAGCCCCGTCTGAACGCTCCTCTGTAGAACTCGCCCACGGTCACAAACGTCACACAAGGAGTGTGTCCGATGACCAATTGATGAAGCGACCCGTCGAGCCGGCCCATCTGAAGGTGGGATGCCACGTCGGTGTCCAGAACCAAGTATGGCCGCACTTACTCCCCAGGCTCCCGGGACCGCGAGGTATAGACCTCCGCAAGAAATTCTTCGAGTTCTTCCTCCGACTCCCAGATATCGGCCCGGAGGTCCTCAGGACTACCGATGGGCTGCACTCCCCGGAGGGCGCTCAGCTGCTCCAGATCCACGGGCTCCCAGAAGGGATGCTCCTGCTCGGGGAACCGGTCTTGCTCGTCGAGAATTTGGAGATCCGCGACGCGGAGCTGCTTGATGCGACCCGAGGCCCGGTCGTACTCGGCCTCTCCGGTTACCCGTACGTACCGGGTCAGGGCATCCAGCACGGCCCGCGCCAGAGCTTCATCGAAGACGCACTCCACCGGAGGTCCGAACAGGGGGTACACCCGGCACCGCCTCACCCACTCCGCGAAGTTGGCCATCAACAGTCGGCCCTCCACGGTATGCCGGTCCTTGATGGGTCCGGTAACCCACCGGGTCAGCTGCTCTAGTCGGTCGGCGAGCAAGGGCACCACCCTCTTCTCGCCGTCCGATTCGAGGGCGATCTCGATCCGCTCTGCCCCACGCAGGAAGAGCACGCCGAGCTCCCGAATCGCGCAAACGACCCCCGGGTCCCACCCTCGAGGCATGGTGTCCCGCTCGGGCATGGTCGCCAACCCTTCCACCACCACCCTGGCCGCCTCCTGTCCGAGGTGGGGACCAAGGAGCTGGAGCTGCTTTTGATCCACTTGCAGCTCTAACCGGACGCTGCCTGCCCGGACGGCCACCAGCCGCAGACGGGTCGCCTCCTCGACGGCCCTGGGACGTCTGCCCGGACGCACCGCCGCTTCCCCCCGCAGGACAAGCGCCGCACGCTCCACCGCGGACTGGACAGGCCGCAGAAGGGCCACTAAGTCGTCCACGGAGATGGTACCCTCGGCGAAGGCAGGCCCGTGCACGGAGAGCACCAGGGTGGTCTTCAGAGCGCTCACCTCCCCATTTATTCTGCCTCCTCTTCTCCCAACTCCAAAAGCGCCGTTTGCTCCGACTCAGGAGTTTCGGCTTGAGCCGGTTCGAGCTCAGGGAACAGGGCCTGGCGCAGCCGCTCCAGGGCGGCAGCCTCGGGCCGCAGGTATTGCCCGGCCTGGTTTTGTACCGCCGGGATGGCACGGATGAGGCCCTGGAGGAGATCCCGGAAGGTGGGTTCCCGCAGGAGCCGCTGGCGTTCCAGGAACCGCCGGGCGGAGCTGGTCCCCTCCTCCTCCACCAGCAGCAAGGCCGTGTGCACGCGGTCGAGCCAGGTCGCGAACGAATCGCCGTCGGGGTTGAGGCGGCCCCGGGTCCGCCGTTCACGGGGGGCGAGCAGGGCAACCATGTCCCCGCGCTTGGCCAGTACCCGGTGCTGCCGCACGAGCTCCCCCTCCGGATCCACACCCACGGCCAGGGCCAGCTTGCGCGCCTCGTCGGCCGGGAAGCTCTCCGCCCGGAAGCTGTCCCAGGCCAGCAGGTAGAAGTCCGTAACGGGGTCGAACCGCGCCTCGCGCCCGATCAGGCCCCGCTTGCGCAACGCGATGACCTCCTGCCGGGCCACCGTGAGGGCCTGCTCCGGCTCCAGGCGCCTGGGCTCCCCGGTCTCCGGGTCCGTCTCCCCCGTGAGTACCGGCCAGTGGCGGGAGAGCACGCCGAGCGTCGGGCCGTAAACGGCCAGGTACAGGTCCACCCCTGAAATTCCTGCTTCCTGATACTCCCGGGCCCGCTCCCGGGCTACCCGCCGGACCTCACCCCGTACTTCGTCCCACCAGGCGGGCTCTCCGGCCGAAGGCCGCTTGCGGCAGAACATGAGGATCGTGCTCTGCGCCGCGTTCTTTTTCGCCTGGTGCAGGGAGTGCTCGGATTCCGTCCGCACCGGCCAGCTTGCCAGGACCTCAAACCCTGCCTCGATCAGGGCCTTGCCCAGGGCGTTCCAGGCATCCGCCCGTTTGTGGGTGAACATCACCGTCAACACCCCGTCGTCTCTGAGGACCCGGTGGAACTCCCGGAAGCAGGCGAACATCTTCCGCTCGTAGTCCTGGTCGGCCAGCTCGTCGGGGCGGCGGCCCACAAGCCCCCGGAACCGAGCGGGGTTGGCGACCGCCTCCTCGTCCTTGTCCGTCAGCACGGAGGCGAATGCCTCCGGGTAGAGCTCACCTAGGGCCCGCTTCATCCACACGTAAAAGAAGTCCGACAGCTCGCCGTACATCACGTTCCCGTAATACGGCGGGTCTACTACGATCGCGTGCACACTCCCGGAGGGGACTTCCGTCATGCGTGCCGCGTTCCCAAGCCGCACCTGCGCCGGAGGCCGCAGCCCGGGTGCCTGGAACAGCCTCCGCGCCGGCGGACCTGCGAGACGCGCGATCCCTAGGTACGCATCCAGCACCTGATCGAGGGCCCACGGAAGGAGCATCCGGGCAGCGTCGAATTCGCCGTAGCTCCACTTGAAGGAGAAGTCGTGGCGGTCGAATGTGTTACGCATCGTAAGTCGTCGAGCATTCCACGATGCCAGTGCGGAATTGTAGTCCGCACACTTGTCCAGCACGAGCGCCAAGTACGTCAGCACCGCACGCGCCCGATCCTCAGGCAACTCTGCTTGCACTTCCGTGGTGACTTCATGGTAGGTTTCGAGGTAGGTGCAGAGGGCCAGGAGCTGCCGGGGCGAGAAAAGACCGGCCCAGGTCCGCATGCCATATTGTAACGGCCGGGTATCGGTAGCGTTTTCGGGAAATGGCTCCATCGGAACCAGCCCCCTCGCCTCCCACTCCGGAAGGCGGCGTCGCAGCTCCGCCTCCGCGGCCCGCACCGCCTCGAGGTCCTCCTCCACCGGAAGCCGGAAGTCCTTGCCGCGCGGGGTCTGGACGGCAACCGCGTAGAGCCGGGCGCCCATGCGGCCCGCCCGCGCTTCGGCCTTGATGTAGTCCTCGGGGATCACCTCCCCGGTCCAGAGCGAGACCGCTTTCCCCTGCGCCACCGTCCCCCGCTCCGGACGAGACCTGCGCGCCCGCTCTGCCCTGACAATCTCAAACTGCACGTCGTCCTCTTCGGGCGGGGCCACTAGGCGAACGGCCACAACCGGTTCGTCTTTACTCCGTAGCCACCAATTCGGGGAAAGGGGCACCGGCTTCCCCGTATACGGGCAGCGTATCGTTCGGGCCCACAGGTAGGCAAAAATCCGTTCTTGCCGCCCCAAGGGGAAAAACCGCGCTAGGCGCTCTTCCACCCGCCTTGCCCACAGGCGCCCGAACCGGTCGATCTCCTCTCTAAGCGCCTCCCCGAACCGCGCTGGGTATTCAACGGTTGCGCGCAGGACTATGTACGCGACCGGGTTCAGTTCTCCACTGAGTGTTTGTAACCCGCATCTCAAGGATTCAAAGGGGATCGAGCCCCCACCCGCCATAGGATCACTCACGACCGGGCCCTCCCCTCCCCATACCAGACGAAGAAGCTCCTGCGCCAGCGCGAGGGTTTCCTCTGCCGGCGTCAGCGTGAACGCACGGCTATAGCCATACCCTCCGTCCGCCAAACGCTCCCCCGTCCGCTTGGCCCGCTGGATGGCTCTTCGCGCCACAACCGGATCCCCCCGGATCCCCAACAACTCCTGCAGGAACCACTCCCGATAGCTCTCCTCGTCGGGAAACCGCCGCCGCAGCCCCTCGGGCCAATCCTCACTCCACGCAGGCACAAGGCTACCGAGAACCGCGGCCCGGCTCACCACCAGCGGCCGCCTCGCCCACCAGACGTGCAGGAAGTAGAGAGGCGGAAGGGCACTACTGGCGCCACGTTCTCGGACCGCCTCCGCCCCCAGCTCCTGGATCGGCATCCATTCCTCGATCAATAGCCTCATCAGCCTGCGCTGCGGCTGCGTCATCTCACTTTCCTCCAACCACCGCGGCGGTCAAACCGCCACAGCGTCTCAGATTCCCGCCTCCCAATCCATAAGACGTCGACCTCAGGCGGCAGATCACAACCAGAGGGCGGCTTAATTCTTTCCATGTAAAACAGGGCGCCGACGACCAGATGGGCAAGCGGGTCCACCCATATAAAAAGATGCCGTTTGGCAGCAGTATACGCCCGGCCCAACTTGTGCCGATTGTCTGATTTCCACGCTACTTTCTCGACCTCACCTCGCAAGTCCTCGGCGTTGACCCAATAATACGGCACATGGCAGATGCCGATATAGGGCGGGTTCACTTCAAGCGCGTGCCCCCACCGCGCGCCCAATTGCTGCAGCTCTTTAGCAGCCACATGGTCAGATGCGGTACTAAACCAGGTCATTCCCGCGGCCTCTAACTGATGCAGCAGGGGTTCTACCCGGCCTTTTAGCGCGCGGACGCTCGCCTTAGGATCGACATCAAGGAGCCAGGACTTCGAGAGCGTGGGGGCCTCCCACTTCTCTTTACTGTGCGCAGTCCAAAAAGCCAGGACCACCGGATCAGTTATTCTGGTGACTTCGACAGCAATAGTAATCCCATCCGGACAAACTATGTCAAAGTCGTGCGTACCGGGTGGCGCACCGGGCACATCTCGCCAATGGACCGAGCCGCCGAAGATCTGTCGGAGGATCTTAGCCGCCTCGTTCTCTTCGAGCCTCCGCATCGGCATCCTCTCTAAGCTAAGAGTGTGCGGAGAGCCTTCTGGGCCCTGGATCCGTCCGTCACGCACTTTCCGAACCAGTAGTAGCACTCCTCGTCGGCCATGCGGGCGATAGCCTCTGCGACCCGGTCCATCCGCGAGGGCTTCCGTAACGGCTTGAGGGCCAGGAGCAGCAGGGCCACCCGTACCCCCCATTCTTCCCGGAGGTAGAAGGGTGTTTTGCGGCCCCGGTGCAGGTCGGAGGGCCGGTAGCCGCTGCGTTTCAGAGCCTCCAGGATGACCCCCAATCCGGCCCGATAGGCGGCGCCCCAGGCCCGGACTACGGATACATCCCGGGGACCTGTGGCGCCGTTCAGGTGCTGGTGGACCTCCACCCCGTAGTGCCCGTCGGGTGACGGGATCACATGCAGCGTAAACTCCCGCACGGCCTCATCCCTCCTCCTTCGGGTGTGCGACGACCTCCACCCGGCCCACGTTCAGGCCCCTCAGGACCTCTCGGAGGGTGTCCAGCTGCTCCCGGCCCCCGCCTTCTCCCTCGAAGATCCACTCCAGCCGGCCGCCCAGTTCCTGCCGGGTCGCCTGCCCCAGCGCCGCTTCCAGGCCGTCCCGGAGCCGGCGGTAGCGATCCCAGGGCCCCACAAACTCCATCCTCAGGAATTCGTCCGCACCGAACTCGGCGGTCACCCGCACCTCGAACCGGAAGGTGCCCGGTCCGAGCTGAGGCACTGCCACGCTCAGGCTCCGCAGTTCCTGCAGGCCGGACCGGTCGCTCCCCTGTACCCCTAAAGCCAAACGTACGATCCGGGAGATTTTGCGGTCGTGCATCTGGTCTATGATGGCCTGCAGGGCCTGATCGGGAACCCCCTCAGCCCGAAGCTCCGCGGGAGGAGGAGGGGGTGGGGCGGCGCACTGGCACTCCTCAACAAGGTTCCCGCACACGGGGCAGCGTCGCTCTTCCTCCCCCTTTATGCGGATCCCGCGGGCCCGGGCCTCCTCAGGTTCTATGAGCTCCGCATCGCCCTCCAGATCCACGAGAGGAGTAGGGGAAGACGGGCCACACCCCACCCCCTCCCGAGGGTCGTAGTAGACCCAGGTTCCACGCCGCACGCCTTCGGTGATGCCCATGCGGAGGGGCCGACGGTCCATCAGGATCCTCAGCCCTCTCCGCATGGCAAAGGCCCGCAGTACGTCCGAGACTGCCACGGCCTTTCGGCCCGCGGGCCAAGCGCGGCTCTTGATGTACTGGGGGTCGATAGGGTCGCTTTCCGCGGTCCAGACCTTGTCCAGCCGCCTCAGGGCCTCAAGCAGCACCCGCGTCTGGTCCTGCTGTACTTCGGCCCTTTCCTGGGCCGGGAGCACCTCGCGGGCGAGGTAGGCGGATTCCCGGCCGGCCTCCGCGGACGGGTAGTACAGGAACCGGTAGCACCGCTGGATGGCCTCCCTCACCGAAAGCTCTGCCGCATCGCGCCTGGCCCGCAGCCGCTTCCGCTGTTCGTCGGAGAGGTGCCGCAGGCGTTCGGGATCCCCCACCAGGCGCTCTATGGCCCTGGCGTATCTTGCGGCCTCCACCATGGCGGGCACCAGGGGCGCATCCGCCACCAGGAACAGGACGTTGTTCTGGAAGGTGCGCACGCCTCCCGCCGTCCCCGCGTACTGGTACAGGCGCTGCACGAGCTCCGGAGGTGCGGGGTCAGATTCCCGGGCACTCGCGGCATCGTAGTGGACGATCACGAGCTTGGGTCTTCCCGCGTCGTCCGGGACTTCCTCGGGTTCGGAAGGAAAGTGCTTGACCTCGAAGATCCCGGAGGTCCAGAGGCTCCGGATACGGTTGTCGATCTCCTGTTTGGCCTGGGCAACTCCTACCCACCTAGCCTCGTCCGCGATCATGCGGTTAATGGAAGGCTCGGGGCCGAATCGCCACCGTCCTGCCTCTGAGTCGAGGTGCCAGCACCGGTCTTCCAGCTGCCGCAGCGCCTCGGCCAGCAGGGCCGGGTCGTCCTGCGGAGTGAGAACCGCCAGGTTGACCTCTTCCGGCCTGGCTCCCCGTTCGCCCTCCCGCACGATACTGTGGAGGAAGATGGCCGTCGCCACCCGCCGCGCTGTGGGCGGCCGGCCTCGATCCCGCCACTGCCGGTCTATCTCCTCGGCGTGTCCAGGAAGTCCGGAGCCGCCTCCCACGATGTCCGCCTCTGCCACCTGCTGATAACGCGGCCGGTCGAGTCGGGCCGTCAGCTCCCGGAGAATGTCAGGATCCGACAGGTCGAAGTGGTGGAGGTGGAACAGGTACGCGTCCTCGGGGCGCATCTCCCACACCCGCCGCAGGGCCCGCGCCAGCAGCCTCAACGCTCCTCGGGTGCGCTGGAAGTTGTCGATGGTAGCCAGCTTCCGGTTCAGGACCCGGAGGACTTCCGGGTGGAATGGGTAGAGGGAGCGGATCAGGTCCGCGTAATCGGCCCCGGTAACGTGCCCGGGCAGATCCACGCCGGTGGCATGCCACCGCTCGTAGGCCGCCCGGTAGGCGGTGGCGGCTTCGACGGCGGCGTCCGGATCCACCTGTTCGAGGAGCCGGCAGATGAGAATCCGGCCGATCTCCTCCTCACCATGTGTCGGGGTAAGGGTCCGCTCCACGCGGGCCGAGATGCTCCTGAGCTCGTCCACGTACCGCGTGAGAGCCTGCGCAATCTCCTCCGTCTCCTCCCCGAAGGCATCCGAGGCCTCCGCGAGGGTGAGCACGCAGACGGAGCGGGGGCTGGAGGCTACGGCCTCGAGCAGGGACTTCAGGAAGGGGGCAAGCGAACCGGCCATGAACCGGTACTCCGGGCTGGTCCGCAGGGCCCGAAGGTAGGGCGCCAGCTCGTCCAGCAGGATGAGGGCCGGTTCCTCTCCGAGGATGCGCCGCCAAACCTCCGCACCCGGCACGGTTCGGGCCCGATCCTCCGCCTCAACCAGCCGGTAGGCACCCGGGCCACCCAGCTGGTACGCCAGCTCTCCCCACGGAGTCCAGGTCGTAATCCCACCCTCATGAGGTTGCCCGGAAGCGGGGTTCAGGTCCTCGCCCACAACGGCTGCTACCCGCATGGGGCGATCCGGCACGAGGTCGGCGCACCCGAAGGGCTCCAGGACCCGACGTGGTGTTCGGCCGGAGGCCGCGTACACGAGCGCGATGAGGCTGTGGGTCTTGCCCCCGCCAAAGCCGGTTTCCAGGCGAACGATGGCGGGTGCATTTCGATCCGTGCCCGACAGGCGCGCCAGTACGTCCCGTAGCAGCGTTTTCAGCGCCGCAGTAGGGTAGCTACGGGTGAAGAAGAGGACGGGGTCGGTGTAGACGGCCGGAGCGGAAGGAGAAGGGTTTATGGCCCAACCGAGTCGGGCCGCGAACTCCTCTTCACGGAGCTCTCCCCGCAGGACCTCATTGCGGAGGACGCAGGTCTCATAAATCTGGCGCACGGAACTCCTCCCCCGGAGTGCCCTTCCGTCGGCCCCTCCGAACCTCCCACGGTTCATTACTACGTCCCCCGGTCCCCACCCTCTTGGGGCTCAGGCGAGCTGCCAGCGCCGCTGCCGATGGAAGAGGCCGAGCAGGCCCGCGGGGATCCCTCCCCGACCCGGAACGGCTCCAGCACCTCCTCCGCGCACCTGTGCACCGCCCGGCAGTACGACTCCGGGTCGTAGTCCCAATGAAACCCCTGCTCCACAAGCCCCAGCGCGTACCCCCGCTCGCCCTGCACCTTCGAGCGCCCCCGCGCCACCACGTACGCTACCTCCTCCCCCGGCATCAGTCGCACCCCGAGCGCGAGCAGCTGCTGTGAGGCCACCGCCTGCGGTGTGGCCGCCCGGTAAGCCCGTGGGTCCCGCGAGAGCACCGTCCGCGCCGCAAGCTCTTTCACCTTCACCTCCCTGGACCGGAGCCGTCTCGTCGCCTCCTCTACCACCTCCATGGCCTCCGGTACTTTCCTCCGCGCCTCCTCCACGGTCTCCGCACCGGACAGGAGAGTAAGCACGGCCTCCTGGACCTCCCGCACAACCCCGGGCACGTCCCGGCGCCGCACCGCTATCCCTCGCACCTTCAGGATCCCTTCCCGCCTGCGCGCGAAGTACTGGGTCAGCACCCCTGCCCCCTTCCTCCTCCGCGACCCGCAGAAGGCCGCCCAGCTGTGGGGCGATCCTGCGGCCGTCCAACAGCGCAAGCCAGACCCCATCCCGGCCCGCACCGGAGAGCGTCAAAGTCAGATCCTGCTTGGGCCTCCCGTACGAACGCGGCTTCGTTGCCGAACCAGTCCAGCGGCACAGCGATCTCATGAGCGCCCCGCCCGGCTACTCCCCCTGCTGTCAACGGCTCCCGTCGGCAACCTGCGCACAAGCCGACCCTCGCCAGCAAGCGGGCCAAGATCGCTACAACCACCCCCGATATGCTCCTTCAGCTAGTGGACGGTACCTTACAGAGCTCCCGGTGGACCTCAGGAGACCCCACCCTGCTCCAGGAGGCCCTGAGGGCAAGGTTTCTCTGAATCAGCCGGGTTTCCGCCGGACAAAGTCGCGCCGCGGGTAGGGGTGCAGCCACTCGGACACTCCGGCCGTCCTGGAACAGCCCGGCAAGAACCCGAGGGGAGGCCGTGACGCTGCTTGTGGCAACACGACCCTAGGTCGTGTCCGGTCGTGTCCCGGCAAGTGGTGTAAAAGCCTCTCTTCGGGTTTTGCTTCATGCCCTACCAAGAGCGAACACGTCCGCAACTCCTTCAGGGCCCTCGCCCTCCTTCAGCTTGGCCATGGAAGCCTGGCTGAAGTACCTCCGCTGGACCACCCACTCATCCTGCTGCTCCTCCAGCGAGGCACCCAGCAGGCGCAGCACAGCCGCCACGTTCGGGAAGATGCCGACCAGGTCGCACCGCCGGCTCAGTTCCCGGTTCAGCCGCTCCAGCACGTTGGTGGAATGGATCTGCCGCTCAAGCTCCGGGGGAAGGCCATATAGGCCAACACCTCCTCCGCTGCCTCCCGTAGGGAATCTGCTACCGAGGGGAACCGGCGCTGCAGCGTACACGCCACCTGCTCCAGCTGCTGGCGCGCCGATACCTGATCCGGCTGGGCGAAGATGGTCCGCACCAGAGCGGCCACCATGGACTGGGCGTGTTTAGGGACCCGCGCGAGCAGATTGCGCATGAAGTGCACCCGGCAGCGCTGCTCATGAGCTCCACTCAGCACCTCCGCGATGGCTCGCCTCAGGCCCCCGTGGGCATCGGAGATGACCAGCCGGACCCCCGTGGCCGCCGCGCCACCAGGTGACGCAAACACGCCAACCAGAACTCATAGCTCTCCACCGCCCCCACATCGAACCCCAGCACCTCCCGCTGCCCCGTCTCCCGTACTCCCACGGCAATCACGGCCGCCATGTTCACCACCCGCCCATCCTGCCGCACCCTCACCGCCTTGGCATCC
>FWWL01005710.1_pt1 | contig 18927 bp, 13 predicted proteins | sample 2228331 | NCBI WGS metagenome assembly FWWL01 (sample SAMEA103939775, study PRJEB20133) | metagenome
AACTCGCCTTCGGCCCCAAGAACGTGGGGATGAGCAAAGAGCAGGTGGAAGAGCGGGTCCGTTACGCAGCCGAGTTCATGAAACTGGACCACCTGCTGGACGTCCACCCCTATCGCCTCAGCCGCGGCGAGCGGCAGCGGTTGGCCATCGCGTCGGTCTTCGCCATGGACCCCGAGGTGATGATCCTGGACGAGCCGACGGGGGGCGCCAACCGGGAGCAGCTCCAGCGCCTGGAGCGCCTGGTGGATGAAATCCACCGGGCGGGCAAGACCATCATCCTCATCACCCACGACATGGTTGTGCTGGGCGAGTTGTGCGAGCGCACCGTGGTGATGTGGGAAGGCAACGTGTTCCTGGAGGGCCCTACCCGCGAGGTGCTGCGGGAGGAGGAGAAACTGGCGCAGACCTTCCTGACGCCTCCGCCGGTTGCACGCCTGAGCCTGCGGGCGGGCTGGCCCCAACTCATGCTCACGGTGGACGAGGCCGAGCGTTACCTGCTGGAGAGAGGTCGGCGGTGATGTCTGGTCCCTTCGACCTTCTGGTGCGGGGCGGACTGGTGGTCACTCCCCGGGGGATTTCCCGTCGGGATGTGGCCGTCCAGGGGGAGAAGATCGCCGCGGTGGAGGCGGATCTCCCCCCGGACTCCGCCCGGCAGGTGGTGGATGCCACGGGCAAACTGATCCTCCCAGGGGTGGTAGACGTGCACACCCACCCCCTGTACGAGGATGATTTTGAATGGACGGCCATCACGGCTGCCTGGGGAGGGACGACCACCCTCGTGCACTACGCCTATGCCTTCCCCGGGATGACGGTGACGGAGGCCATTGAGCACGCCATCGCTGAGGGCACCCGGGCCTCCTGCCTGGACTTCGGGCTCCATGTGGGCCTCTTCCAGGTGGAGCGCCAGTACCAGGAGATCCCCGAGGCCTTCCGCCTGGGTGTGCGCACCTTCAAGATGTTCATGACCTACGCCAAACTGGGGCGCATGACCTCGGACTACTACCTGGCCGCGGCCATGGACCTCATCGCCGCCCACGGCGGCATGGCCATGATCCACGCCGAGAACGGCCTGGCCACCGACTACCTGGAGGACAAGTTCAACCGGCTGGGTGTGCCGGCCATCCAGGCCTTCGGCCGCATGCGTCCAGCGGTGTTGGAGGCCGAGGCCATCCACCGCGCCATCGCCATCGCCCAGGTCTGCGGCTGCCCGGTCTACTTCCCCCACGTCAGCGCGGGCCAGTGCCTGGAGCCGATCCGCCGGGCCCAGGAGGCCGGCCTGCCGGTCTACGCAGAGACCTGCCCTCAGTACCTGACCCTCACCGAGGAGGACCTCTTCCGCTGGGGGCCGCTGGCCAAGATCGCCCCACCCCTGCGCACCGCGGCGGACAACGAGGCCCTGTGGCAGGGCATCCGAGATGGCACCCTGCAGGTGGTGGCGAGCGACCATGCCCCCAAGGCCAAGACGCGGGAGACCGACTTCTTTGAGGCGGCCTACGGCTCCCCCCAGGCGGAGACCCTGCTCACCGTGACCTACGATGCGGGGGTCAACGGCGGGAAGATCACCCTGCCTCGCCTGGTGGAGGTGTTGTGCGAGGCACCGGCGCGGCTCCTGGGGCTCTACCCCCGCAAGGGCGCGCTGGAGCCCGGCGCGGACGCCGACCTGGTCCTCCTTGACCCCTCCCAGGTGCACGTGCTGCGGGGGGAGACGCAGCACAGCCGTGCCGGGTACACCCTCTACGAGGGGCGCACCTGCCTGGGCAAGCCCTGGATGACCTTCCAGCGGGGTCGCCCCGTCCTCGTGGAGGGGGCGCTGGTGGCTCGCCCCGGCGACGGGCAGTACCTGCGCCTCGCGTGAGGGGCGTGGTGGGAGCCCGAGTGCCGCGGGCAAATCCTACGAGGCGTGGGCCAGGGAGAGCAGGGCTCGCCACACCTTGTACAGGGTCAGGTAGTCGTCGTGGGAATAGGTGATGCGCCGGCCTCCTTCCCTCCGGACGCCGGGGACGAGTTCCGCCATGTCCACATGGGCACTGGAGGTGAAATCCACCGTCAGGGTGATGGGAGGCATGATCCGGAAGGGGGCGGCCCGGGTGCGGAGCGCCTCCTCGGCTGCGGCCCGGATGCGCTCGCGGGCCACCGAGGGCGGCAGGCACTTGGCCGCCACACGGCCGTAACTCTCCTTCACCGCCACACCCCTCAGGCCCGGGCCTAGGAGGGCCTGCCCTTCCTCCACCACCGACCTGTCTCCCGTGAGGAGGACCACTGGCACGCCGAAGTAGCCAGCCAGGGCCGCGTTCAGGCCTGTCTCGCCCACGGGCTGACCGTTGAGGTAGACCCGGTACACGATGCCCGCGTAGGTGTGGTCCAGGATGCTGTAGGGAGTGCCGGCCTGGGCGTGGTACCCCACGAAGAAGGCGGCGTCAACCCCCTCGTCTATCCCCTGCATCATGCTCAGGGGCTTGGGCCACCCGCTGATGAGGCGCGCCGCAGGGTGCAGGTCCTCTATGAGGATGTTGCGCATGGACCCATGGGCGTCGTTCACCAGGACTTCGGTGGCTCCGGCGGCCAGGGCTCCTTCCACCGCTGCGTTCACCTCGCCGGTCATCAGCCTGCGGGCTCTCTCGTACTCCTGGCCCTCTGGCCCTGTCTGGGGGCCCGCCACGACGCCGGAGATGCCTTCCATGTCGGCCGAGATGAAGACCTTCATGCGCTGCCTCCTTCCCCGGGTTCAGAGAGATGGGAGCGCCCTCCTTCCATGCGCGCCAGGGCCTCTCGGGCGAGCGCCCCAACGGTGCGCCGCTGGAGGACGCCTTGGATAAAGAAGGGGACCTCCGCCGGGTCCTCCGTGAGGGCCGAGAGGCGCGGGCGCGCCTCGGCAAGGCCCAGGCATCCCGCGCACCAGCAGGCATGGCCGCGAACGGCTGGGTCGGGGTGTTCCAAGCAGGCGAGGACCCAGGGCACGGCCTCCTGGACCAGGGCTGCGTCCCGCAGGGCGATCTGGCCCACGGCCCAGAGAGTACCAGGGCGAAAGGTCTCCTCCAATGCAAACAGGGAGACGAGGAGGGGCACGAACTCCCGGAAGAGGTCCAGCCGGGCGGCGACCACGGCTCCCAAGGCTTGGGGAGACTTCCAGCCGATGCCCCCGGACTCGTCGTTCAGGGACCACAGGAGCCGCCGCAGGATGCCGCGCACGAACTCCGGGTCCTCCTCGGCCACGGCTGCGGCTGCCACCCCCAACCCCTCCACCGCGCGCCAGGCCACCGTCTCGTCGGGGCTGTAGGTGAGGCCGAGGAGCAGGCTCAGGACGCGACGCCGGGTCCGCGCCAACCTCTCCAGCCCATCCAGGTCCCCGGCCTCCAGCAACCGCCGCACAGAGGTCCTGCCCACCAACGGATTTGCCCCTCCCACGGGATTGTATCCGGAGGGGGTCTCTCTGTCAATCAGGGCCGACTGGAGCCTGGGGGTTGACTCATTTTTACAAACAATGTAGTCCCCCTTGCAGCGTGGCAAGGTTCCGGCACGCCGGAAGGCGCGCCCTGCGTCTGCTGGCCCCCTTCCCTGCCTCCGAACCGGAGGTGGGGAAGGGGGCGGGGGGATGGGAGAGGTCTGATCAGTTTTCGGCACGCCCGTCAGAATTGCATAAGAATGAGTCAACCCTGACTGTAGCCTGGGGAGACACCTCCGGCCGTCCTTCCCCGAACGACCTATAGAAGATGCAGCCGCAACGCGCCTTTCCCCCGTTTGACAAGCCTCCCTCTGCAGCGTATACTTCCCTGCGGCAAGGCAGACCCCCTGTGGCACCCGGAGAGCCCTGTAGACTTGCGCGAGGAGACCGTGGACACCGAAGAGATCTACCCCATGCTCAGCGTAGAAGAGGCCACCGAGGAGGTCCTCAGGGCCTTCTCCCCCCTGGAGGTGGAGAGCATCCCCATCCTGGAGGCCCTGGGCCGGGTCCTGGCGGAGGATGTCCACGCCGACATGGACATCCCTCCCCTCCCCAACACGGCTATGGATGGCTACGCCGTGCGCGCCGAGGATACCCGCGGCGCAAGCCAGGACCATCCTGTGCGCCTGCGCATCCTCCAGGACCTGCCCGCGGGCTACGTGGCCGACGCCGAGGTGCAGCCGGGGACCGCCATCCGCATCATGACCGGCGCGCCCATCCCCCGGGGGGCCGACGCCGTCGTCCGCTTTGAGGACACCCGTCAGGAAGGCGACTGGGTGGAGGTCTTCCAGGAAGTCCCCAAGGGCAAGGAGATCCGTGCCGCCGGGGAGGACGTGCGGCGGGGACAGCTCGTGCTCCCCAGGGGCACCGAACTGCGGCCCCAGGAGATCGGCATGTTGGCCGCCCTGGGCCGCCCCCGCGTGAAGGTGCACCGGCGGCCGCGGGTGGCCATCCTGGCCACGGGCGACGAGGTCATTGACCTTGATGCCCCCTGGCAGCCGGGGAAGATCCGCAACGCCAACAGTTACTCCAACGCCGCCCAGGTCCTCCGCTACGGCGGCCAGCCCTTCCTCCTGGGGATCGCCCGCGATGACGTCGGCGAACTCACTGCCCGCATCCGCGCCGGGCTCCAACAGGGCGTGGATCTCTTCCTCACCTCCGGTGGCGTCTCCATGGGCGACTTTGACGTGGTCAAGAAAGTCCTCGCTGCGGAAGGGGAAATGCGCTTCTGGCGGGTCCGCATGAAGCCGGGCAAGCCCCTGGCCTTCGGCCACATCCAGGGTGTGCCCCTCCTGGGGCTGCCTGGCAACCCCGTGTCGGCCATGGTCAGTTTTGAACTCTTCGCCCGCCCAGCCATTCTCAAGATGCTGGGCAAGACCAACCTGCAGAAGCCCACGGTGGAGGCCATCCTGGCCGACCCCATCCCCCGGAAGGACGGCCGGCGGCATTACCTGCGCGTCCAGGTGACGCGGGAGGATGGCCAGTACGTGGCCCGCCTGACCGGGGAGCAAGGGTCCGGCATCCTCCTTTCCATGGTCCGGGCGCAGGGCCTGGCCATCATCCCCGAGGAGGCCAGGAGCCTCCCCGCAGGAAGCAAGGTCCAGGTGATGATGCTGGACTGGCCGGAGCAGGTGCTCTTGTAGGGGGAAGGGCACGATGCACGAAGTCCTCCGCGACCTTCTGGAGGCCCTGGAACGGCGGGACCCGGTGGCCCTGGTCACCATTGTGGAGGTCCGGGGCGCATCCCCGGCCAAAGTGGGGTTCAAGGGCTTGGTGTGGGCCGACGGCCGCTTCCGGGGGAACGTGGGCGGTGGCGCGTTGGAGAAACGCATCCGGGAAGACGCCCAGCAGGCCCTGCGCGAGGGAAAGTCCCGCCTCGTCCACTACGCCCTCCGGGAAAGCGGCACGGATGCCGTAGGGATGGTCTGCGGCGGCGACGCGACGGCCTTCATTGAGGTCTTCGCCCCGCCCCCTCGGCTGCTCATCGTCGGCGGGGGGCACATCGGCCGGCCTCTGGCGGAGATGGCCCGCGTGGTGGGCTACCAGGTGGACGTGGTGGACGTGCGCCCAGAGCGCGGCACCCAGGCCGCCCTGGACCCAGCGCAGGTGGACGCCCACACCTACATCGTGGTGGCGACCGAGGACCACCGGAGCGACCTGGAGGCCCTGCGCCAGGTGGTCCGCACGCCCGCGACCTACATCGGCATGATCGGCAGCCACCGCAAGGCACACACCGTGCTGCACGCGCTGCGGGAGGAGGGCGTCCCGGAGGACCTCCTCGCCCGCATCCGCGCCCCCATCGGCCTGGACCTGGGCGGCGGCTCTCCCGCGGAGATCGCCCTGAGCATCCTGGCGGAGATGGAGCAAGTGCGGCACGGGGGGACTGGCCAGCCCCTCTCGGCGCGGCGGAAAGAACCTTCTCCTGCCTGACCCACCCACACTGAAGGGAGCCCCCATGGACGAGCCCCGCAAGCCCCCCCGAGACCCCGCCTGGTGGGTCCTCTGGCCGGCCGGCGCGCTTGCCCTGGGCATCGTGCTCCTGGCTCTGGGCCTGCGGGGCATGGGCTTCCACCTTTCCCGCGGGGCCGCCAGACCCCCGTCCGCCCCCACACCCGCGCCATCGCCTATGCCGCCCCCCTCGGTCTGGATCTCCCCGGACGTGCCCAGCGAAGTGGCCGTGCCCCTCGCCTCCTGGGTGAGCGGGCACCCCGAGGTGGCCACCCTCGCCCCCGCACCGGAGGGCGCGGCCGTGGTGGTCCAGATGGCCCCCGCGGAGGGGGCAACCCTCCTCTGGGAGCAGGTCTATGTCGTGGCCGTGCCCTTCGCGCACCGGCTTACCAGCCTGGGGTCTGACGCCCTGCGCAGGGAGTGGCAGGGCGCATCGGAGGCCGGCCCGCGTTGGATGGCGGACCCGGAAGCCCTGGACGCGATGGAAGCGCTCCTTGGACCTCAGGGACGGGGTGTGTCTCTGGACCTCGTGCCGAGCGACCAATTGGCCGACCGGGCGTGGGAAGCAGGCGACGCCCTCGTTTTCCTCCCCTTTGACCGCCTGGAGCCCCGCCTACGCCCTCTCCAAGTGGATGGCTACGCCGTCCTGGACCCGTCCGACCGCCTGGAGCGGTATCCCCTGGCGCTGCGCGCATTCATCCGTGGCCCCGAGGACCTCGTCCAGGCCCTCGCCGGGGCACTGGAGGCTCACACCCCCCGCACCAACCGAGACCCGGCCCGCTTCGCCACCCTCGCCGTGACAGGCTCTGCCTCGCTGACCCGGGGGGTGGCCGTCCAGATGGACGCGCGGGGCGACCCGGCCCACCCGGCCCGCGGCATTGGCCCGCGCCTTGCCCAGGCGGATGCCACGGTGGTGGGCCTCGTGGCCCCCCTCGTCCCGACGTGCCAGCCCCAGGAAGCCATGGCCCGCTTCTGCAGCCGCCCGGCCTACCTGGAGGCCCTGCGCGTGATGGGCGCCGACGCCATCTACCTGACCGACGGGCACCTGGCGGACTTCGGCCCCGAGGCCCTTCTCGGCTCGCTGGACCTCCTGGAAGAGGAGGGATGGACCTTTGTCGGTGCGGGTCGCAGCAGGGAGGAAGCCTTCCAGGTCAGGTCGCTGCCGGTCGGGGAGGCCCGGGTGGCCCTTCTCGCCTACAACCAAGCCGGGCCGCCCGAAGCCTGGGCCACGGAAGAGGGCCCGGGGACAGCACGCTTTGACCTGGAGAGGGCCCGCACCAGCATCGCGCAGGCCCGCACAGCCGCCGACCTCGTCCTGGTCCTCGTCCAGCACGAGGAGGGGTATGGCGTGCTGCCGAGCGCCCAAGGGCGGCTGGACTTCCGCGCTCTCGCCGATGCCGGGGCAGACCTGGTGGTGGGCACCGAAGCGCACGAGCCCCGGGCCGCCGAGTTCCACGGAAGGGCCTTCCTCGCCTATGGCCTGGGCAACCCCGTCTCGGACCAGACCTGGTCGCCCGAAACGCGCCAGAGCCTGGCCCTGTGGTGCACGTTCTACGGGGGACGCTGGCTGGGCGTGGAACTCCTCCCGACGCAGATGGAACCGGATGGCCGCGCCCGCTGGCTGGAAGGAGCCGAGGCTCGGGCTGTGTTGGACCGGCTCCTCCCCTGAGCGCCCTGCCCCTCCTGCGTGGGTGGGTACGGGCGCCGGACCTGAGGGGGACTCCCGCCTACTCCCGACGGAGCCGCGCCAGTTCGTCCTCCAGGGCGCGGATGCGTGCCTCCAATTCGGCGGTGCGGTGGGCCACCGTCAGTTCCAGACGGGTCAGGTAGGCGCGGTTTTCCAGTTCCAGTTCCCGGTGGTGCAGGGCCTTGGAGAGGGTGAGGCTCAGTTCTTCCAGGTCCACAGGTTTCACTAGGTAGTCAAAAGCCCCTTTCTTGAGGGCCTCCACTCCGATGCGGACATCTGCGAGGGCGGTCATCATGACGACCACGGTGTCCGGCGCCAGGAGGGCGAGTTCTTCCAGGAGGACGAGGCCCGACTCCCCGGGCATGTTGATGTCCAGCGTCACCAGGTCAAAGGGCTCGGAGGCCAGCCAGCGGCGCGCCTCTTCCACATTGGCCGCCGTCCGCACCCGGAACCCGTGCATGGAGAGGTACTCCTCCATGAGGTCGCAGATGGAGGGTTCGTCATCCACCACCAAGATGGCCGGCTGCTGGGACGGCAGGGCAAGGGGAGGCCTCCCTCCCGGTTGCCAGATGGGGACCGGGTCCGCGAGGCGCTCCGCCTCCTGGCGCACGGCTTCTTCTATGGCTACGAAGGCTTCCACAAGGAGGGGGTCAAAGGCCTTGCCTCGGTTGTCCAGGAGGAAGGCCAGGGCCTCCTCGTGGGGGAGCCGCTGTGGACGGTAGATGCGCGGGCTGGTCATGGCGTCGTAGACGTCGGCCAAGGCCGCGATGCGCGAGGCGAGGGGGATCTCTTCGCCGCGCAGGCCGTCGGGGTAGCCGAAGCCATCCCACCGTTCGTGGTGGTGGGCGGCCACCTCAGCCCCCAGGGTGATGAGCGGGGGCGGAGCACCCTCAAAACGGCGGCCGATCCCCTCCAGGAGGCTGCGGCCATAGGTCGTGTGGGCCTTCATGACCTCAAACTCGGATGGGGTCAGTTTGCCCGGCTTGAGGAGGATGCGGTCGGGTGTGGCGATCTTGCCGATGTCGTGAAGGGGGGCGGCGTGGAAGAGCGTCTCCCGCCATGCGGGGTCCCCCGCCTCGGGGAAATGAGGATGTCTGGCCACCTCCTCCGCCAGAAGCCGGCAGAAGGTGGCCATCCGCTCCAGGTGCAGGCCGGTCTGAGGGTCGCGGAATTCGGCCACGGCCAGGAACCCCTGCAGGAGGACGTCCAGGGGCGGAGGGGAAGGAGGGGCGTTCACATCGGCTTCAGGTTTTCTGGGCATGGTGTCTCCCCCACAGGAGGACGGCAACGATGTTCCTCGCGCGACCGTGAGTGGGTCCACAGGGCCACGCATTCCACGTGGTAGGTCTGCGGGAAGAGGTCCACCGGCTGGACCCGCTCCAGGCGGTACCCCGCCCGGCGCAGCCGATGGGCGTCCCGCGCCAGCGTGGCCGGGTCGCAGGAGACGTAGGCGAGGCGCGCCACTGGGCGCCTCGCCAGGAGGCTCAGGGCCTGGGGGGCCATCCCCTCCCGCGGGGGGTCCACCACGGCGAGGTCAAAGGGTTCCTCCAGGGAGGGGAGCACCTCCTCCACTGCGCCTTCCAGGATCTGCACATGTGCGAGATCCTCGGCGTTCTCCTGGGCATCCCGCACGGCGAAGGGGTTTTCCTCCACCCCGACCACCTGGGCCACCTCCCCCGCCAGGGCCAATCCGAAGAGGCCCACCCCGCAGTAGAGGTCCAGGAGCCGCTCCGAGCCGGTGGGGGCGAGCATCTCCCGCACGAGGGCTACCAGGGCCTCTGCCCCCTCCGTATTGACCTGGAAGAAACTGGAGGCGGAGATGCGGTAACGCTTCCCCGCTACCACCTCGTACAGGTGGTCCGACCCTGCCAGGACCACGGGCACGCGGTCCGAGCGCAGGAGGACACAGGAGACGGGGATGTCCACCGTCAGGTCCAGGAGCACATCGCGGTGCGTCTCAAAGATGATCATCCGCTCGCCGGTGCGGATGCCGGCGCGGAGGGCGATCTTGCGGATGGGCTGCGGCGGAGGCCGGCGGGGCACGGGGGCTTCGCCTTCCTCCTCAGCCTCCTCGTCCACCAGTTCCAAGGCGTCAAAAGTCTCCTGGAGGAGGGGGTGCATCAGCAGGCAATCTTCTATGGGGACTATGGCATGGCCCCGGGCTTCCCGGTACCCCAAGCGGCCCTCCGGGTCCATGGCCAGTTGTACGTGGTTGCGGTACCGCCACGGCTCTCCCACCGAGAGGACGGGGGCCACGGGTGCGTCGGCGAGGCCCCCCAGCCGGGCCAGTTGGTCCTGGACCACGACCTGCTTGAGGGCCAGTTGGCGGGGGTAGGCCATGTGCTGGAGGTGGCAGCCCCCGCAGCGGCCGTAATAGGGGCAGGGAGGCGTCACCCGGTCGGGGGAAGGCTCCAGCACCTCCACCAGGCGGGCGCGCGCCCACCGCTTCTTCTCCTCCACGAGGTCCACCAGGACCCGCTCCCCGGGGATGGTGTAGGGGACGAAGATCACCTTGCCCGCCACGCGGCCGAAGCCTTCCCCGCCGTGCGCGAGGCCGGTCACTTCCATCTCTTGCAAGCCCTGCACACGCGCCTCCCGGTCCCGTCAGGCTCGCTCTGGGGTTCCCTTTGCGGCAGGGGCATCATAACATACCGGGGCGGCAAAGACAAGCGCTGGTGGACCAGGTGCTCCGCCGGCGGTATCTCGGGTCCCGGTCGCGGAGCAACGCTGCGGTTTGGAGTGCGGAACCCAGTGCCACTGATAAGGGCGCAGCCGCCACGGCAGGTGCTGTCGCAACTCCGGGCTCCTCGCGGCACCGTGGACCGCGGAGCAAAACCTGCCCGTCTCCTGTCCAACCCCCGGGTTCAATCCCCGTACCCATCCGGGTGGGCCCGATGCCACTCCCAGGCACTGGCCACGATGTCCCGCAGGTCGGGGTAGCGGGGCTGCCAGCCCAGTTCCCGCCGGATGCGCTCGGCGCTGGCCACGAGGACCGCCGGGTCGCCTGGTCGCCGCGGGCCCTCCACCGCGGGGATGGGCCGGCCCGTCACCTCCCGCGCCGTCTCCAGCACCTCCCGCACCGTGAAGCCCTGCCCGTTCCCCAAGTTGTAAACGCGGCTCCCCCGGTCCAGCGCTTCCAGCGCCAGGATGTGCGCCTGGGCCAGGTCCACCACATGGATGTAGTCCCGCACGCAGGTTCCATCCCGGGTGGGGTAGTCGGTGCCGTAGATCTCCAGGTGGCTGCGCTTGCCCAGGGCCACCTGCATGAGGATGGGGATGAGGTGGGTTTCGGGCCGGTGGTCCTCCCCCAGGGTAGGGGTACAGCCGGCAGCGTTGAAATAGCGCAAAGAGGCGTACCGGAGGCCGTAGATGCGGTCCAGCCAGCGCAGGATGCGCTCCAGGAGGTACTTGGATTCGCCGTAGGGGCTCCCAGGGATGATCTCTTCCTCCTCGTCTATGGGGATGCGGCGGGGCTGGTCAAAGAGGTTCGCCGTGGAGGAGAGGATGAACCGCCGCACCCCGTGCCGGACCGCCGCCTCCAGCAGGTTCACGCCGTTGCAGACGTTCTCCCCGACGTAGAGAAAGGGGTTCTGCATGGACTCCCCCACCAAGGTGCGGGAGGCGAAATGCATCACTGCTTCCACCGGGTGGGTGCGGAACAGGCGGTTGAGGAGGGTGCGGTCGCCCAGGTCCCCTTTCACGAAGACAGCCTGGGGGTGGACCGCTGCTCGGTGCCCCTGGCTCAGGTTGTCCAGGACGACGACCTCGTGCCCTGCCTGGACCAACTCGGCCACCACCACGCTGCCGATGTACCCTGCCCCGCCTGTGACCAGGATGCGCATGTTCTCCTCCTCGTGCGCCGATGTCAGGCCGCCCCGGGTTCCCGCTTGAGGATGCGGAAGCGGTCCAGGTCGTTGGGAACGACGGTCTCCGGGAAGATGGCCCGGGCCTCTTCCAAGACCTGCCGCACGCTGTAGCGGCGCGAGATGTGGGTGAGGAACAGTTGGCGGACCCCCGCCTCTCGGGCTAGGTGGGCGGCCTGGGCGGCCGTCAGGTGGCCGAACTCGCGGGCGGTCTCCTGTTCTTCCTCCAGGTAGGTGGCCTCAATGACCAGGGCATCCGCCCCGTGGGCGACTTCCACCAGGTCGTCGGTGCGGGCGGCATCGCCCACGTAGACGAGACGCGCGCCGGGCACCAGAGGGCCCAGCACCTGCTCTGGGTAGATCGTCCGGCCGTCGGCCAGGGTCACCGGTTCGCCGGCCACCAGCCGCTTCCGCTCCGGCCCCGCGGGGATCCCCAGCCGCTCGGCCTCGTCCGCCAGGAAGGGGCGGCGGGGTTTTTCTTCAAAGGCGTAGCCCAAGCAGTCTGGGCCGCGGTGGGTCACCGGGAAGGCCACCAGGCGGAAGGTCTCGTCTTCAAAGACGATGCCCGGCTCCAGTTCCACGTATTCAATGTGGAGGGGTGGGTCGCCGGGTCCGAAGACCACGGCCATGAGGGCCTGGACCCGCCGCAGGGCCCACCTCCCCCCGTAGATGTCCATGCGGGGGATCATCTCCCAGCGGGCGAAGGTGGAAGCCAGGCCCCCCAGGCCCAGGATGTGGTCCAGGTGGCCGTGGGTCAGGAGGATTTTGTCCAGCCGTCGGAACCCCAGCCCGCTCTTCAGGAGTTGCCTCTGGGTCCCCTCGCCGCAGTCCACCAGGAAGCGGTACTCCTTGTGCAGCACCATGGCCGCCGGCAACCCGCGGTGGATGGAGGGCGCTGAGGCGGAAGTCCCCAGGAAGACCAGTTCAAACAAGGCACCCTCTTTCCGTGGCTACAGCGTGGCCTTCACGGTCCGTCGGCGCTGCGCACGGCGGAGGAACCACTTGTTGATCTCCGCTGCGAGGGACGGGACCAGGATCAAGGGGACCATCACCTCCCACTCCCGGAGGCCCAGGAAAGTGGTTTTGAAGACAGGGTCCAGGAAGGGCACGTAGATAATGGCCAACTGGATGGCCAGGCTGCTCGCCACGGCGTACTGCATGTAGCGGTTGGAGAAGGGCCCGATGGCCCAGATGGAGTACCGCTCCGAGCGGCTGGTGTACGCCCGGAACAGTTCCGAAATGGAAAGGGTGGCGAAGGCCATGGTCTGGGCATGGGGCAGGTTGTCGGGATCCCAGCGCAGGCCGATCACGAAAGCGGTGAGCGTGGCGGCAGCGATGGCCACGGACTGCACGGCGATGCCGATGGCCATGTCCCGGTTGATGACCGGCTCCTCAGGGGGCCTCGGCGGCTGCTCCATGATGTCGGGGTCGCCCTGCTCCAGGCCCAAGGCCAGGGCCGGCGCGCCGTCGGTGATGAGGTTCAGCACCAGGAGGTGGATGGCCTGCAGCGGCAGGGGCAGGCCGGCCATCATGGCGGCGAAGATGATGAGGATCTCCCCTACGTTGCACGAGAGGAGGTAGTAGACGAACTTGCGGATGTTGGAGAGATCCTTGCGTCCCTCCTCCACGGCCGACACAATGGAGGCGTAGTTGTCGTCGGTGAGGACCATGTCGGCCGTTTCCTTGGTCACGTCGGTGCCGGTGATGCCCATGGCCACACCGATGTCGGCCCGCTTGAGGGCCGGGGCATCGTTGACGCCGTCGCCAGTCATGGCCACCACATGGCCGTGGGCCTTGAGCGCCTCCACGATCTGCACCTTGTGCTGGGGCGAGACGCGGGCGAAGACGTTCACCTCGCGGATGGCCTCCCGCAGGCCCTCCAGCCCCAGATGGTCCAGGTCGCGGCCGGTCAGCACGCGGTCCTTGTCCCCGATGAGGCGCAGGTCCCGGGCGATGGCCGCGGCGGTGTTGGGGTAGTCGCCGGTGATCATGATGGTGCGGATGCCAGCCCGCCGCGCCACGGCGATGGCGTCCCGCACCTCCGGGCGGGCGGGGTCAATCATCCCCACCAGGCCCACGAAGACGAGGTCCTGCTCCAGTTGATCGGGGTCCGGCCGCTCCACGGGCTCGTAGAGGGGGCGATAGGCCACGCCCAACACCCGCAGGGCGTTGGAGGCCATGGCCTCGTTCATCTCCAGGATGCGCTTCCGCTCCTCCCAGCCCAGGGACACCTCCCGGCCATCCTCGTAGATCTTGGTGCACAGGTCCAGGATGACGTCCGGCGCGCCCTTGACGTAGGCCACGTAGGGGGCCGGGTCGCGCCCTTCCACAGGGGTCACCCGCTGGCCCACCTTGTGGATGGTCATCATCCGCTTGCGGGCCGAGTCAAAGGGGATCTCGGCCACGCGCGGGAAGTCCCGCTCCAACACCTCCTTCCACAGGCCGGCCTTGGCCGCGGCCACCACCAGCGCGCCCTCCGTGGGGTCGCCCACGATGCGCCACTGGTCGCCGTTCCCGTCCTGCGCCCTCCGCTCCAGGACAGCGTCGTTGCACAGGAGGGCGGCCTTGAGCATCAGGGTAAGGCCTGGATAGGCCTCGGGGTCCACGGGCCGGCCGTCCTCCAAGAACTGCCCCTCGGGCCGGTACCCCTCCCCCGTCACGTTGAGGAGGCTTCCGTCCACGTACACCTGCACCACGGTCATCTCGTTCTGGGTGAGGGTGCCGGTCTTATCGGAGCAGATGACAGTGGCACTCCCCAGGGTCTCCACGGCGGGGAGTTTGCGCAAGAGAGCGTGACGCTGGACCATCCGCTGCATGCCCAGGGCCAGGCAGATGGTCACCACGGCCGGCAGGCCCTCCGGCACGGCGGCGATGGCCAGGCTCACGGCGACCATGAAGAGTTCCAAGATCCTCGCCTCGGAGGCCTGCAGCCACGGGAGGAACCCCTGAGAGGCGATGAGTTCCACATGGGTATCCCGCAGCACGCCGATGACGAAGATGATGCCGCAGATGCTCAGGGCGGCGATGCCCAGCCAGCGGCCCAGTTGGTCCAGGCGTATCTGGAGGGGTGTCGGCTCCGCCTCGTAGGCCTGGATCATTTCGGCGATCTGGCCGATCTGGGTCTGCATGCCCGTGGCCACGGCGACGGCCTTCCCCCGGCCGTAGGTGACCAGGGTGCTCATGTAGGCCATGTTCCTGCGGTCGCCGATGGGGCTCTCGGGGGGCAAGATGGCGAGGGCGTCCTTCTCCACGGGCACCGATTCCCCGGTGAGGGAGGCCTCCTCCACGCGCAGGTTGAACTGCTCCACAAGGCGCGCGTCCGCAGGGACGTAGTTGCCCGTCTCCAGGAGGACGACGTCCCCTGGCACCACCTCCCGTGCTGGGATGACCAGCACCTGTCCATCCCGGATGACGTGCGCCTCCGGCGCGGTCATCTTCTTGAGGGCGGCCAGGGCCTCCTCGGCCCGGTATTCCTGCACCACGCCCAGGATGGCGTTCAGGACCACAATGGCCATGATGGCCCCCGCGTCCAGGTACTCCCCCAAGAAGAAGGAGATGACGCTGGCCACCAGGAGGATGATGACCAGGAAGTTGTTGAACTGGTCCAAGAGCATCCGCAGGATGCCAGGGCGGGGCATCTCACGCAGTTCGTTGGGGCCGTACTGGGCCAGGCGTCGCGCCGCTTCTGCCGCAGAAAGCCCCTTCTGCAAGTCGGTCCCCAGCGCGGCGGCGACTTCCTCGGCCGTCTTGGCGTGCCAATCCCCAGCGACAGATCGCTCCTCCATGTCTCCCTCTCCACTCTGGTCTTCTGCGGTGGCATGCTCCTCGGGGGCGATAGGGCCTCTGGTTGCCACGAGAAGGCTGCCGGATTATAGCACACTGCTCCAAGGAGGCAACTTGGGCGGCCTCTGGCCGACCGAGCAGGGTGGGATGTTGGAAGAGGTTCCATCGCCGGCGCGAGGCAGTCAGCAGGGGCGCACGGCAGCGCGCCGCTACAGCCCGCTCGCCGCTGCGTCCCGCCACTCAAACCGCAGCACCCGCCGGAAGCGCCGCAGGACCCGCAGGATGGGCGGCCCGAGGAGCAGGAGGAGGAAGGCGTTGCCGCCGGCCCGACCCAGGTCCCACCAGAGGGAGGTGATAAGGTAGAAGGCCGCGTAGCGCCGCAGGGCCGCGGCCAGGCCCAAGCCCGGCTCCCAATAGGCCCCCTCGGTCGTGGTGGGACCGGCCAAGTAGGGCCAGAACCAAAGGTTCATGATGGCACCGAAGGCCAGCCCCCACCCCGCGCCCCAGGCCACCAACACCGCGAGTTCCACCCAGGGATGGCGGCGCAGGTCCGGCAGGAAGCCGGAGGAGAGCCCCACCCAGCCCGCGGCGAACATCTGGAAGGGAAGCCACGGGCCCACCCCTGCCCCCAGGAGGGCGGAAACCAGGAGCGAAAGGGCCCCCATCAGGAAGCCGAAGGTAGGGCCATAGGTGTAACCGCAGAGGATGAGCAGGAAGAAGATGGCCGAGAAACCGGCCGGACCAGGCACAGCCCGCAGCACCGCGTTCACTGCCGAGAGAATGCCCAAGAGAGCCACGGTGCGCGCGTGCATGGCGCCGCCCATGAGGTTGGCGACAACGGCCACCAGGCACAGGCCGATGAGGGCCAGCACGAGGAAGGGCGCGTCGGCGGCGTGCGCCATGGCTGTGGCCTCCGAGGTGCCCGGGCCGAAGAAGGGGGAGAGGAAGGCCATCGCCCCCACCGCCGTGGCCAGGAGCAGGATAAGGGCGTTCGTCCAGCGCCTCATGGCCGCGCTCTCCTCACCGCCTGGAGGACGTCTTCCACCGTCAGGAGCCTGGGGTCACCGAACAGTTTGGCCATCTGGGGGGCGAAGGCCAGGGAGGCCCCCATCACCTCGCGGGGCGGCCCCTCTGCCACGGCCTGCCCTTCCCCCATGAGGACCACCCGGTCAGCACAGCGGGCCACCCACTCCACATCGTGGGTGGCGATGAGGGCCGTGTGCCCTCCCTCGGACCACCTCCGCAGGAAGCGGGCCAGTGCTTCCTTCTGCTCCAGGTCCATGCCCCGCGTTGGCTCGTCCAGGAGGAGGATTTCCGGTTCGCCAGCCAGCACCGCCCCCAAGGCCACCCGCTGGCGCTCCCCCACGCTCAGGTCGCGGGGGTAGCGCTCGGCCTTGCCCCCCAGGCTCAGGAGGTCCAGAAGGGGCCCCGGGTCGGCCGGCGGCAGGCCCCGCGCCCGGCGGGTGAAAGCCAGTTCTTCAGCCACCGACTCAGCGAAGAGGAGCGCGCCAGGGTCTTGAGGCACGTAGCCGACGTGGGCCACGATGGCCTCCAGAGGGACCCCCGCCGCGTCCAACCCTGCCACCTGGAGCCTCCCCCGAGCCGGCCGTAGGAGCCCCACCAGGCACTTGAGGAAGGTGGTCTTCCCGGACCCGTTGCGCCCCATGAGGGCCACCACCTGCCCCTGCCAGGCCCTCAGGCCCATCCCCTGGAGGGCCGGCGTCCCGTTGTAGGCGTACCAGACGTCCTCGGCCCACAGGAGCGGCAGGCCCGGCGGCACGTCCCCGGCGTCGGAGCCGTCGGACGGGTGCAGAGGGAGGTCCCGCACCCAGCGGCGGGCCTCCTTGAGGGTCAGGGGCAAGGGGTGCCAGCCCAGGGCCACCCCCAGTTCCACCAAGGGGGGCCGGTAGGGCATCTGCCGCAGGACCTCCTCCGGTGTGCCCACCACCGGCGGCTCCCCGGCCCGGGGCAGGTAGACCATCTTGTCGGCGTACTGGACCACCCGCTCCAGGCGGTGTTCCGAGACGAGGATCGTCAGGCCCAGGTCCAGGTTGAGGTGTCGGAGGGTGGTGAGGACCTCTTCCGCGGCCTGGGGGTCCAGTTGGGAGGTGGGCTCATCCAGGACGAGGACCCGCGGCTGGAGCGTCAGCACCGAGCCGATGGCCACCCGCTGCTTCTCCCCACCGGAGAGGGTGGAGACGCGGCGGTGGCGCAGGTGGGCGATGCCCAGTTGGTCCAGGACCTCCTCCACCCGCTTGCGCATCTCCGCCGGCGGGAGGCCGTGGTTCTCCATGGCGAAGGCCAGTTCGTCCTCCACCGTGTCCACCACGAACTGGGCCTCCGGGTCCTGCTGGACGAAGCCCACGATGCGGCTCATGGCCCGCGGGCCTTCTGCGACGGGATCGTGGCCGGCCACCCGCACTGTGCCCCAGATCGTCCCTCCGCTGAAGTGGGGCACCAGACCGTTCAGGGTGCGCAGCAGGGTGGACTTGCCGGAGCCGGACGCGCCGGTCACCAGGACGAACTCGCCCTCCTCCACGTGGAGGGTCACATCCCGCAGGGCGAACCCTTCCCCTTCGGGATAGCGGTAATGAAGCCCCTGGAGTCGGATCATGGAGCCTCCTCCTTGCCCCGCCTCCGGACCAGGGCTGGCGCCGCCAGGAGCACCGCCGCCAGGCCGGCCAGGGGGTCAAAGGTGGGCCAGGGCGTGTAGGGCGGATAGGGGTAATACAGGAACGCCGCCGGCAAGGTGAGGCGGCGCACCACAAAGATGGCCAGGGAGAGCGCGCTGGCGGCTGCCACCCAGGTGTCCGAAGGACCCCATCGCTCCCGAGCGTAGCGGCTGCGGCGGATCGCCCTCCCCTGCCAGACCACCGCGCCCAAGGCCATCCCCAGCCCCGCGGCGACTGCGAGCCACCCCCAAGGGCCCGCGTCCAGGCGCAGGGCCTGGAGGGTCAGCCCCCCGAGGGCCAGGGCCAACCCCAAGACCGTCAGGGCCGGGATCGCCGCCCGTGCCCACCCAGAAGTGAGGACAACCACGCCCCCGAACCCTCTCGCCTCCATGGATTCGGCCAGGGTGAGGGAGCGCTCCAAGGCCATGGTCAGCAGGGGCACCACCAAGGGGACCAGGGCGCGCAGCCCCTGCACCCGGTGCCCGCGCACCCGCTGGGCGTCCCGGATCTCCTGCCACGAGGTGAGGAGTTGGGGCACGAAGGTCACGGCGATGGAGACCACCAGGCCGGCCCCCGCCAGGCCTGCCGGCACCCACCGCAGGAGGCGGTGCATGTCCACCACGGCGTTGAAGGTGGCGAAGACCAGGAGGATGGCGAAGAGGCTCGCGCCGGAGGCCAGGCCGTAGAGGAGCGCCTCCAGGGTGATCGGGCCGCCCACCAGGGGCAGTGCCTCGGGCAGGCGGAAGAGGACGTAGCGTCCGGCGTGGACGCTCAGCAGGTTGAAGGCCAGGGCGATGGCCCAGGCGAAGAAGCCCAGCCGCAGGAACGCGCTCCACCCTTGGCGCGCTTCCGAGGGGGGCGCACAGGCGCGGAAGACCGCCCCCACCGCCAGGCACAGGAGCACCTGGAGGAGGGGTTGCCGGTTCACCAGGGCCAGCGACGCCGCCCCCAGGAGCCAGAGGAACCACCAGCCGAACGGCCAGGCGTCCCAGTGGCCGAGTGTGACCGGTCCCAGCCCCAGCGGCAGGGCGA
>FWWL01003413.1_pt1 | contig 18925 bp, 17 predicted proteins | sample 2228331 | NCBI WGS metagenome assembly FWWL01 (sample SAMEA103939775, study PRJEB20133) | metagenome
TGGGCTGCCAGCCGCGCGGCAGAGGCGCCTCAATGTCGCCCTCATCGCTCGGCGCGGGCTGGGTGGGCCCGGGGATGATCTCCCCCGTGGCGGGTGGCTCAAACCCGGCGCGGCAGGTGGGCCCAAAAGGGCACGCTTCCGGGCCAGGGCAGTGGTTTTCACCCGGCAACCACCCCGAATGATTGAGGATGGTCGTTTGGGCGGTGTTGCGGTAGGCAGTCCGCTCCATCCATGGCACGGCAATTTCGTAATCAAAGCAGCGCATCTCACCAGGGGCAAGTTGTTCGGCTGGAGCGATCTCCAGACGTGCGTTTTCCAGAGGTTGCCAATCGCCTCGTTGGGGCTTGATCTCCACCTGATCTACAATGCGCAGGCCAACGGTGGGGTAGTCGCCCTCGTTGGTAACACAGATCTGGCCGTAGACGATGAACATGGAAAAGTTGGTGCCTTCCATCCAGCGCGTTTGGGCAGTTTTGGTGGCTTCCAAAGTGGTACCCGCCTGGGCAGGCCAGGTGGGTGTGGAAGTTGGAGTGGGAGTCTCAGTGGGGGTCTCGGTAAATATCCACTGGCCGGTTTGCACCTCACCTGAGATGCTCAGCACCTCGGCCCACAGGGTCTGTCCGACCGGTACGAGGAGGGTCAGTATCCAGAGCACCAGCACGCCCAGCGCCAGGCTCCACAGCGGGGGCGTGTGGATGAGATGGGAATGAGATAAACGGCGTAAAAAGGTTAGAAGAGCCATTGCAGCACCTGTTTAAGCACCAGGGTGGGCCAGCCAATCTTGGGAATGACTAGCACAACTTTGCCCTGCACTTGATCGGCGGTGACGGGATCATCGTCCATGTTGTTGTTGTCACCCCGGGTGATAAAGGTGAGAGTGCCGTTTTCGGCCTGAATGGTTTTCACCCGGTGCACCACCGAGCCACTGAGGACTCGGAACTGAATGATGTCGCCCTCACGAATGGCCTCGGGAGCAGTCGGCTGGATGATCACCAAGTCGCCAGCCATCAAGGTGGGTTTCATGCTGTAGCCGCTGACCACGAAGGGGCGCACTCCAAAGAAGCCAGTGTTGAACCAGAAAGCGGTCAGAGCGATGAGGAGCACCCACCACCAGGCATTCAGGGTGGTAGAGCGCGAAGGTGAGGCAGGGGCCTCGGTTGAGGGTGCGGAGGCCGTGGCCTCAAGAGCCGGTAGAAAGCCCTGGAGGTAAAAGAAGCCGATCAGAGGCACCAGGGTGCCGATGAACGCCTGCACCAGCCAGGTCAGGTTGGGTAGGACGGGAGAGAACCATTCGAAGAGCAGGGGCAGGGCGCGGTAAAGCAAGGCTGGGAAGGGCCCACCTAACCAGGCCAGCAAGGCGGCTACCAGTCCCTCGGCCAGAGAAGGGAGCAGGCGCGCGCCCACAAAGGCGATGATGGTCTGGGGGGTGCTCAACGTGGTCCAGCGGGTCAGGGGAACGATGTACAAGGCAGGGATGAGTGCTCCCAGTGCCACTGCCAGAAAGAGCGAACGCTGTCCCACACGGCGGACCAGGGTGGCCCGAGCGGTCTCCAGCCCGACCAGGCCGGCAGCCAGGTACCACAGGTTGCCCAACACGGCCGGAAAGCGGTGGGCATAGGGGGAATGTCCCAAGCCGAAGAGGAGGCCCGCCAGCAGAAAGGCGGCGGTCTGGATGAGTCCAAGCAGAAGGGCAATAATGAAGAGCAGGCGACTCGGGTGTGGCCAGGCAACCCACCCGCCCCAGGCCAGGAGAAAAGCCATCCCGCTCAGCATCACCCAGGCCAGGGGCTGAAGCAGGTACATGTCGAGGCCAGGCGGCAGGCGGGGTGCCACCAGATTGACCAGCAGATAAGTCAGAAAAGCAACCGCAAGCAGTAGCACCAATCCGTACCGCTCAATGGCTGGCCGCCAGGTCGGTGGCAAGGAGATTGGGGTGGGGATGGTGGTAAGCGGTTTGTTCATTAACACACCTTGTGGGTTGGGGCGGGGGATGGGTGAAAGTACCCAGATCCCCCGCCAGTTACGCGGCTCAGCCGATCACTCGTTCCATTGCTTGGCGAGGATGGTGTATGTGAAAGTATAGGTTGATTTCTCTGCAACCCCGTCTTCGTTGTCAAAGTGCACTTTCAATTGGCAGCGTACTTTCTCGCTCTTGTGCAACTGAATATAGGATGGGGGTTGTGGGGGCCAGCCCCAATTCAGTCCCTCGGAAGCGCTTTCAGTGGCCGCATAAGATTTGGTGAAATCACAACTAATCTCAGGCCATGTTGGATTGCCTGCCGCTCCCTCGGGCTTGAAAACGTGCACCGGCACCGAGCCAACGCTTTGGATGTAGAATTCTACGTAGCAGCGCCAGGAAGGATAGGCGCCTTCGGCTGTGACGACCAAAGTTTCTTTATCGGTGCCAGCCTCCTGGATGGCCCATTTGCAGTTCGCGGCATCCTTTTTCGGGAGTGGCTCATCAATTTCTTTTCCTTGGTTATAGTCATACACCTTTTCCCAGGTTTTGACGCCAGTGAACTGCACATCCACATCACCAGTGTTGACCGTGCCGCTAACAGTCAGGGTCTCCGACCACAAACCGTAGGCCACGCCCAGGCCTGCCAGCAGGACGATCAGCAGGACGGCCAGAAACGCCAGAGGCAAACGCTTCGTCATGGCTCAAATCTCCTTTCTTTTGTCAAAATTTGAAGGTCAGATTTTGTGAAAGTACGTGCGTTTCGCAATGCCGGCTTAAATCAAACATCCCGTCACTTTCCCTATTATCGAGCGGCATCTCACCTCCTCTCGTTGCTCTGGGATCGGGACGGGCAGCGGGCCTCTGGCGCCTGCAGGGAGGGCGGGAGGTGGTCACGGTCGGTCCGCCACCCGGCCTGGCGATTGCCTCCGCCTGGCGCTCGTGCTATAATTAAAAACGCACAGAGGGCGCTACCCGTGTCCCTGTGTCCCTGCCCTTGCCGGGGCCGCCACCCACGGCAAGGGTTTTTTGATGGAAAAGTCTGTTAAGGTGCGCGGGGTAAAATTACCTGTGCGGTGAGGGATAACTGGCCCTCTCGCTCCCGGTCAGGTCGGTGGCCCCCCTCCGCCGCTTTGTTTGTTTAGTCCATAGAGACCAAAAAACAGGCCTGCACTGTGGCCGGTTTCGCCATTGGCTCCCTGCGGGATGTACCCCCCTCTCTCTGGGCGGATCGGCGACCAGAACACCACCCCGCAGTTCGTCGCCGCCACATTGGCTTACTCTGTTGTACCCCGTCTGCATATTATGTTAGCAAGTGCTAAGGGGCTTGTCAAGTATTGTGAAAAAATTCTAAGAATTTGTTGTACAAAAGAGAGTTGATTTGTAATGATTTGAGATAGAGGTTCCAGCCAGCCTGGAGCCTGGGCTGACTTTCAGGATCTCGGGGGTCGGCCGGGTGGGAGGCGCTCAGGGACAATCGCTGTAAGGCCGCAGCGGCACATCCAGGGGGTCAGGCCCCCAGGCAATGGCAAAGGGAATGGTTGTGGGAGGCATTTCGCGGCATACGACGGTAAGTGTGCCCTGGCCTGTGCTCCCCATGACCACGCTAGCGCGTCTTTCCTCCGGGTAGAAGGTGATTTCATACCGCAGAGGATCATTGACGGCCGGGATGCTGCAACTTGACCCGGCAACGCTCCCGCTACCGCTGAAGGGTGCTTCCCCCACGACCGAAAGGCCCTCCGGCGGGAGGCTGAACTCAAACCTGCCCTCGCCGGTAATGACCATTCGTCCGGCGCTGAGCGTGATTTCAAAGGCGCCTTCCCAGGGCCCGGTCATGCCACTGCAGGTGTGGGCGGCAACGTGCAGCGTTGCCATTCCGCTGGAGACCTCCCGGGTGAATTCCAAGAGCCATCCAGCGGCTGGCGAAGGCGCAGGACGCGTCGGTGTGGGTGCCTGGGGGAGTTGGATCAGAGTGGGGGTAGGGGTGAGCGTAGGGATAAGAGTTGGCGTGAGGGTGCTTGGTGAGCGGAGGGGAGCGCAGGCAGTAATAGTGCTCATCCCCACCAGGATGAACAGCCCCAATAGCCATCTCCATGGGTGGTGCATTGCCTCCCTCCTTTCTTCAAACACGTCATGCTCCCCTGCTGTGGGGAATGATCTCCCTAGCCAGCAGGTCTTCTGCTCGCGGCGGCAGGAGAGGCAGGGGCTCCACACGGGCGCAGGGCATCAGAAAGGCATGGCATGGAATTGGGGAGGCATGGATCTGGTGGCACCCCGGATCGTCCCACCCCCGAGGGATATGCTCATTATGACTCACTTCAACAGGGATTTCAACCCCTCTCCAGCCGTTAGGAGTATTTTGGGATCGGTGGTTTGACCTGTACTACCAGCCCGACTAAAATAAACCTGAGATGTTCCCCTCAGACTGGTCATTTGATGGCTGGCGATTGATCCTGGCGGCAGATGTGCGCCTGGGGACGATCTGCTATGCTGATGATGGCATCTGGGAGTGGGAATTGGGAGGAGGAGAGTTGCCCTCTTTAGCACTTCGCACCAGTCTGGGACTGCGGGTGCGCGACTTGCGCCTCTTTCCTCGCTTTGTGCAGGGGCGCTGGGCGGTGAGCGATCCGCGGCGGTTTTATCGTCCGCCGCAGGTTGAGGAGATCCAGGCAGCATACGCGCGGGTGCGCGGTGCCCCTTTCCCCAACCTGGAAGTGCGGTTAGAGACCTGGGTGCCCGATTCATTCCGCCTGGTAGGGCGCCTCACCCTGCACAACAGCGGGTTGACTTCGCGCACGCTGCGGGTGGAGTGGGCCGCGGTGGTGCGTTTGCTGGATGTTGGCCACCCCTTCCGCCCACGGCGCAGTGGGGGGCGGTGGTGGCTCGAAGGTGAGGGTCAGGGGCAGGCCTGGGTGGTGGGGCTCAGTGCACCCGCGATCCAGGCGGTGGAGGCACCGTGGGCGGCGCTGGGCGTGGAGATGACATTGGCGCCGGGGCAGCAAGAGGTATTGACCTGGGCACTGGGGCGCGGCACAACCGCAGCAGAAGCGCGCCAGCGTGCCCAGGCAGGGCTGCAGGCGCCCTGGGAGGCGCACATAACCCGCTTGCGCGCTCAGCAGGCTGCTCAGGAGGTGCACATTGTTACTGGCAACCCCACCTGGGATGCCGTGCTGCGCCAGACGCAACGCACAGCGTGGGGGTTTCTGTTCCCGGCCAGCCAGCACCTGCCGCAGGCTTCGTTTGTGCGCACCCGCCAGCCGGATGAGGGCTTTTCAGCGCGCGGTGATGGCGGGGATTACTCTTACCGCTGGGCCGGTCAAACGGTTCTGGAGGCGTGGTGGTTGAGCCGCAGTCTGCTGCCGGGCGGAGCGGCGTGGGTGCGCGGGTGGGTGGACAATTTTCTGGCGGTGCAGGCGCCGGACGGCTTTGTGGATTGGCGGCCGGGGCTGGGCGGGCAGCGCGGCCGCTTTCTGGCTCAGCCTTTGCTGGCAACCCTGGCCTGGGAAATCGGACCTTACCTGGATGACCCCACGGCCTGGTGGGAGGAGATTTTTCCGCACCTGCTGGCCTTCTTTCAGACCTGGTTCACACCGGCACATGATCGCGATCAGGATGGGTTCCCGGAGTGGGATCATGCTTACCAATCGGGGCTGGAGGCGGCTCCCATTTTTCACCAGCCGGGTGCGGCGGGCTACGGTGCCGGCACTCCCTGGGTGGAAAGCCCGGCCCTGGCGGCCTGGCTCTACCAGGAGGGACGCTCTCTGCTACGCATGGCGCAACACCTGCGGGTGGAAGATCCCCAACCCTGGCTAAAGGCGCGCCTGGCAGCACTGCGCCAGGAGGTCGAAGCCGCCTGGGATGGCGAGGTGGCCACCTATCGTTATCGCGATACCTTCACCCACCGCTCACCCTCTGGTGAGGTGCTCCTGGCCTTTGAGCGGGAGGGGGGCTTTGGCCTGGAGCGGGCCTTTGCGACCCCTCAACGAATCACCTTGCTCGTGGAGGGGGGTGAGGGCACCACGCAGCCGTTGACTCTGGTGCTCCGTGGCGAGGGCCTGGCGGGGGTCTGCGAGGAGACAATCTCCCCGCGGCAGTGGTCGTGGCGGGGGGGTTACGGGATGGCCATTGTGCCTTCGGCCTTCACCCGGTTGGATTCCGTTGAAGTGCAGGGCCTGGCCAACGGGATGCGCGGGCGGGTCATCGGGGCGGATTACACGTTTGAGGATGTGAGTTTGCTCCTCCCGATGTGGGCGGGCATTCCTTCACCGGCGCGGGTGGCTCAGCTGGTAGAGCAAACAGTAAAGCCGCGCTACCTGCGCCGCTACGGGCTGAGTCTGTGCCCGTCGGGTGGGCATGCCAGCGAGGCAGAGCAATTTGTTTGGCCCCTCTGGAACACTTTTGTGGGAGAGGGGTTATTGTGGTACGGCTACCGCGACCTGGCGGCAGATCTGGTGGGGCGATTGTTGGATGGGATTGGGCGCTCGCTGGCGACCAGCGGGGATTTCTACTCAGCCTATGACGCCGAGCGCGGGCAGGGCAAGGGAGAGCGGCATGCTGTGGACGGTCTGGCACCGTTGAGCCTCTTTCTGCGCACATTGGGGTTGGTAGCAATCACGCCGGAGCGTGTCATTTTGCAGAATGGAAACCCCTTCAACCGACCAATTACGGTACAATATCAGGGAATAACGGTGCAATTTCATCGCGATCAAACCTGGGTGACGTTCCCGGGGCATTCTATAATCAAAGTAGAGGGTCCGGGCACGTATCAAGTGGTGCGGAGTCGTTCATCCCAAGTGCGGAGGCTGCTGTGAACCCCGAAGCGAACCCCACTCTCCCTGTGGATCGGCTCTTGATGGTGGTGGTGCAGGCTCAAGATGCCGATGGTGCGGTCATGGCCCTGGAGCGGCATGGTTTTACCATCACTCGTTTGCCCAGCCAGGGCGGTTTTTTGGGACGGCGGAACGCAACCCTTTTGATCGGGTTACCTGCGGGCCGTGAAGAACAAGCCTTGCAGGACCTGCGGGAGAACTGCCGTCAACGTGTGGAGTACATTGCTGTTCCACTGGAGAGCGCTCCTCTGGCTCTGCCCGTTCCAACCCCGATTACGGTGGGCGGGGCGACCATCTTCAGCCTGGTGGTGGAACACTTCGAGGAGGTTTGAGCCATGATGAAGATGATCATTGCAATTGTGCGCGATGTGGACAACGATCCGGTCTCACGGGCGCTGACGGCGGCCGGCTTTGGGGTGACTTGCATTGCCTCGACAGGTGGGTTCTTGCGCCGTGGCAAGTCCACCTTACTGGTTGGGGTGGAGGCCGAACGAGTGGAGGTGGCTCTTCAGGTGATTCGCCAGGCATTGACTTCCCCGACGGAGCCAGGCGAGCAGCGTGCTATTATCTTCGTACTGCCCATTGAACGTTTTGAGCATTTTTAACCCCGCCGTGTGCAACCCTGAGGGGGTTTTTACGTAGATACCTCTGGAAGCCCCACCTGGAGGGGCCATTTGATCAACCTGAGAGGAGTTTGGAAATTATGAGCGAATTTTCGTCATATCCTTCCACCCGGCCGCCGCTGGAAAAGCCGGGCATGGTGACAGCCTTGGGAGTGCTGACCCTGGTCAGCGGCATCATTAACATTCTCACCGGGCTAGGACTAACGGGAGGCCTCGTGCTGGGCACCTTCGGGATCGGGCTACTGTGCGCACCGATCACGGTGCTGCCGGCGATACTGGGGGTTTTCGAGATTCTTTACGCCATCAAGATTTTGGCGAACCCCCCGGTGCCGGTGCAGTTTTCCCAGACGATTGCCATTTTGGAGATCTGCTGCATCCTATTTGGCAATGTGATTGCGCTGGTGGTGGGTATTCTGGCACTGGTGTTTTACAGCGATGCTCAGGTGCGGGGCTACTTTGACGCCCTGAACACCCCGGCGGCGTGACGTCTTCGGTTGGGCGTAAGAGCAGGTGCAAGGCGTCGAGACTTGCGCCCCAGTGCGTTCATTGCTATGATGAAGACATCATCTTGATTTTTTGGAGGAGGCAGCGATGGATTTTGGAATGGCATTTGGATTTGTTTTTCAGGATAAGGATTGGTTACGCAAGGTTCTCATTGCGGCTCTGGTGAGTCTGATCCCGATCATCGGGCAACTCGTGGTGCTGGGGTGGGGGCTGAGCGTGACCCGCCGGGTAATGGCACGTGACCCGCAACCCCTGCCGGATCTGGATTTCGGTAACGATCTAGCGCGGGGATTTCAAGCCTTTGTGATTGGGATTGTGTATGGCCTGCCGATCATTCTAATCTCTGTGATGCTTGGCCTGTTCAGTTCGCTCCTGGGCGTAGACAGCGGCAGAGTTTCGGATGCCGTGGGGGTACTTTATACCTTGCTTTCGGTCTGCTTTGGCCTGTTCAGCCTGGTGTATGCCATTTTCATGGCGCTGGCACTGCCTGCGGCATATGCTAATTTTTTGGCCAAAGGATCGTTGGGGGCCGGGCTGGCATTCGGAGAGGTCTTCCGTCTGGTGCGGGCGGCACCGGGGGCCTACCTGCTGGTGCTCCTGGGTGAGTTCATTGTTGGGTTGATTGCGCCGTTGGGATCCATTTTGTGCTTTATTGGGGTGTTCCTCACGTATGCCTACGGCATGGCCGTCATGGGGCATCTCTACGGCCAGGCCTACAACCAGGCCGTTGAAAACCTCGGACTGGCAACTGCCTGATCCCAGATAGATTTTTGGGGCTTTGCCGCCCACTGCCGACCCCGGTGGGCGGCTTTTTTTCGCCCAGACATACTTTATAAATAACCTCAACAATGTCTTGATTGCAGACGGTTTTTCGAGTACACTTTTTTGTGCGGAATATCACAAACAGAAGTAGAGGAGTTGCAATGAAAGTACGTTGGTTGGCCGTGTATCACCAAATAGATCCGCTTATTACCGGCTGGATGGCCCGTTACGGCATTTCCCTATTACGCATCAGCCTCGGGATTGTCTTTTTATGGTTTGGCGTGCTCAAGTTTTTCCCAGGGCTCAGCCCGGCGGAAAGCCTGGCAAGCCGCACCATTACCACCTTGAGCCTGGGCTTGCTCTCGGCGGATGCGGCACGCATTCTGTTGGCCCTGCTGGAAACCCTGATCGGGTTGGGGCTAATGCTGGGGCTTTACCTGCGGGCAACGTTGTTTTTACTCTTCTTTCAAATGCTGGGCACGATTACCCCGATTTTCCTCTTTCCCCATGAGGTGTTTACGCATATCCCCTACGCCCCCACGTTGGAAGGGCAGTACATTTTCAAGAACCTGGTCCTGGTCAGTGCGGGATTGGTCATTGGGGCTACCGTGCGCGGTGGGCGGTTGGTGGCAGAGCCGCCTCGGGAGGGGGAGGCGCGGGGTGGATCAGGGAGTTAGCCCCCAGGCTTCGCAGATGCGCGTGGCGGTGTGGCGGGCCGAAACCAGTGCGGTCGGCATGCCGGTGCCGGGGTGGGTGCTGGCGCCAGTAAAATAGAGGTTGGTGTAGTGTGGATGGCGGTTGGCGGGGCGCAAGTAGCCCAGTTGGGTCAGGTTGTGGCAAAGCCCGTGGGTGGCCCCCTTGCTCAGGTTGTAGCGCTTTAACCAGGAGGGGGGCGCAAATACTGTTTCAAATTTGATGTGCGCTTCCAGGTCGGTGATTCCCAGCAGAGACAGGCGGCGAAAGACCGCGCGACGTGCCTGGTGGATCAGGGCGGCCCAATCTTGAGGGTTGCGCTCATCCATGTGGCCTACCGGGACGATGGCGATCAAGGTATCCTCACCGGGTGGTGCCATGCCCGGGTCTAACCGCCCAGGTGCATGGAGGTAGAGGCTAGGATTGGCGGGCAGGTCTAGACGCTTCACGATGGATGCAAAGTTTTCCCGGTAATCATCGGCCAAAAACAGGGTGTGCGGGCCCAGGGCAGGATAAACGCGGTCCAGCCCCCAGAAGAATGAAATCACCGAGCAGGAGTAGCGTTTGCGCCTCATGCGCATCGCGTGGGAATCCGGAGGGAGCAGGTGGGTGTAGACGTAGGGAAGGTCAGCGTTGGCCACTACCAAATCTGCCTTAATATGCAGACCATCCCTTAACCGCACGCCACTGGTTTGCTGCCCCTGTACCTCGATTTGCTCCACCTGCGTAGAAAAGGCGAATTCCACCCCGGCCTGACGGGCCATTTCGAGCAGGGCTTCCACGATTTGGTACATCCCCCCACGCGGGTACCACACCCCGTGGGCGATCTCGGTGAAAGGCATCATGGAAAACGTGGCAGGTGCCTCAAACGGGCTGAGTCCCATGTAAACATCCTGGAAAGTGAAAGCGGCCTTGAGACGCTCGGTGCGGAAGTAGGCTGCCATGTGGGCGTAATGAGGCACCAGTGGCTTAAGCGTGAAAAGGAGGGGAAGGTTGCGCAAATTGAAAAACTCACCGGCGGTACGAAAATCGCGATTGACCAAAGCGGTCATCGCTTGGTTGTAGTGGCGGTAGCCCTCGTCCAGGTAGCGGAGGAATCCCCGAAACGCACCCGGCTCCAGATCCTCGAGTTGATCGTGCATGGCTTTCAGGTCAGAGGTCAGGGTGAGGCTCTGTCCATCGTCAAATACCAGACGGTAGGTGGGGTCTACGCGTTCCAGATCAAGCAAATCGTGAAATGGTGTGCCCAGAGCCGCAAATTCGGCCTCGAAGACGTGGGGCATGATCAACAGGGTGGGACCGGTGTCGAAGCAATGTCCCTGACGGGAAAAGCGGTCCACACGACCGCCTGCGTGGGTGTTCTTCTCCAGCACAGTCACGTGGATACCGTGCCGTGCCAGATGGATGGCGGTGGCCAAGCCCCCCAACCCTGCCCCCACCACAAGTGCGGAGATTTGAGACATGGAAAGTTAACTCACTTTCTAATTCTAAGATTGAAATGCGCTCCGGCGAGAGGTGGTAGGGAAGAAAGCCTGATGAAGGGCGCGAGTCAGCAGGCTCAGCACGGTGCGCAGATGCGTGCGTTCGGGGTATTCGGGGCGCAGCAGGTAGCCTTCGTTTTCGATGCTTCGCAGTACATACTCAAACCGACCGATGTAGGCAAAACCAGCCAGCCGGCAGCGCAGATTTTGAATCCGGGACAGGTAAATCTTACCTTGTTCAAAGAGATGCCGCGCCTGAGAGACCCTATTCCTGACCCACTCCCGGTAGGGTGGGCTGTGGAAATCCTGGGGGGTGATGTGGCCGGCCTCGGCTACCTCGCGTGGAAGATTGTAATAACCCAGGCGGGTGTCTTCGAAGGTGTCTCGAAGCATGTGGACGATGTGAGCCGCGGTGACGGCCTGATAGCGGGTTTCATCGTGGGGGGCGGGGCAGCGGTGACCAATAAAGTAATGCAATGCCTCGGTGACGGCCACGGCTAGCCAGTGAGTGTAAGTACCCAGTTCGTCTTGCGTGACCATTCGACCGCGCCGCTCAGTATCGAAGCGCATGACAGCCATCATATTCTGAATGTAAGCCCGTAACCCGCTTTGGGGGTTGGGATCGGAGCGTAGCAGATCCACCAGCAATTTTTCCTCGGCGCTCAGGTTGGAGGGAAGTTGCCCCCACTCGCACTGCTTGATCAGATCTTCCTGGCGCTTAAGGAAGGTCAAACGCTCGGTTCGAGAGCCGACTGGCTGATCCAGATGGTCATCTACCCAGCGAAAGTAGGCATAGGCTCGAAAAGCCTCAGCAACCCGTTCTCGATCCACCAAAAGGCGTATGGTCAGGTAGGTCTGATGGCTGCTGCGCCGTGTGATGGCAGCCGCCAGGGCTGAATTTGAAAGATGCATATACATGGCACGTCGCTCCCCAGGGGAAACTTTGGAAATCAGGCCCATGACGGGTGGTATGGAATAACCGAGCACGACCTCCCCCCAGTTTCCCTCGCTCATCATATCACATAAGAGAGAAATTTTCTTGACAACTTACCGCTTTTGCCTATAATAGGCTTTGATGATTATGAGGACAATTATTGTAAGATTAACGATGTTTCGGAAGCGCCAGTGCGCGTGTCCAGGGCGGGGCTGCGGATAGTCGCCGCCTTGCTCTGAGCGACCGCGCTTTCTGTTTAGGATAAGCGACCAACAAGCCAGGTGGTGAACCGCAGCCCCGCTTCACAGCGGAAGAGAGGTTGCGGTTCACCCCTTTTAAGGGCTTGTTGGTTTTTTACTATCTCAATTCATTTGTTCAAGGAGGCTCAACCATGAAGATTTATCACGATGTGACCGAACTTGTCGGCAATACTCCGCTGGTGCGCCTGAATCGGGTGACCGAGGGATGTGTGGCCGAGGTCGTTGCGAAGTTGGAGTTCTACAACCCGGCGCACAGCGTCAAGGACCGCATTGGGGTTTCCATGATTCAGGCCGCCGAACGCGAGGGCAAGATTGGCCCAGATACGGTGATCGTAGAGCCGACCAGCGGCAACACGGGCATTGCGTTGGCCATGGTCTGCGCGGCGCGCGGTTATCGCTGCATTCTCTTTATGCCCGAAACGGTGAGCAAAGAACGCCGTTTGGTATTACGGGCCTACGGCGCCGAGGTGGTCCTGACCCCCGGCAGCGAGGGAATGCCCGGCGCCATCCGCAGGGCTGAGGAACTGGTGGCCAGCGACCCCCAGCGCTACTTCATGCCTCAGCAGTTCAAAAATCCGGCCAATCCGGAGATTCACCGCCGTACCACTGCTGAGGAAATCTGGCGCGATACCGACGGCCAGGTAGATATTCTGGTCGCGGGGGTGGGCACTGGTGGGACGATCACTGGTGTAAGCGAGGTCATTAAGGCCCGTAAACCCTCGTTCAAGGCGATTGCTGTGGAGCCGGATGCCTCACCGGTGCTCTCAGGCGGACAGCGTGGACCGCACCCCATCCAGGGCATCGGCGCGGGCTTCATCCCCGAGGTGCTCAACACCTCGATTTACGACGAGGTGATTCGCGTCAAGGCTGAGGATGCTTTCAGCACGGCGCGCGAATTGGCGCGCAAAGAGGGTTTGCTGGTGGGCATCTCTTCGGGTGCGGCAACCTGGGCCGCCCTCCAGGTGGCACGCCGACCGGAGAATGCTGGTAAATTGATCGTGGTCATCATCCCCTCGTTTGGCGAGCGCTATCTGAGCACGCAACTCTTCGCCGATTTGGTGGAGGAGATGACTGCAAAGGTGGCTTCATGAGGAGTGCGGTGAGAAACCATGATAGGAAGGATGGTGCAACTCTTGCGTGAGGATATTGCGTCCATCTTTGAGCGTGACCCGGCGGCGCGCACCACGCTCGAGGTACTGCTGACTTACCCCGGCTTGCATGCCATCTGGCTGCATCGCCTGGCGCATTGGCTGTGGCGGCATAACCTCAAGTTGTTGGCGCGCCTGCTTTCGCACTTTAACCGCTTCCTGACCGGGATTGAAATTCATCCCGGTGCCCGTATAGGCCGGCGCTTTTTCATTGACCATGGCATGGGAGTGGTGATCGGCGAAACGGCTGAAATTGGCGACCATGTCACCATGTACCATGGAGTGACCCTGGGCGGTGTCAGTCTGGAAAAGGGCAAGCGCCATCCCACCATTGAAGATGATGTGGTCATCGGGGCCGGGGCGAAGGTCCTGGGTAATATTGTGGTCGGGCGCGGCAGCCGTATTGGAGCCAACGCGGTGGTCGTTAAGTCCGTACCGCCCAACTCGGTGGTTGTGGGCGTGCCAGGACAGGTGGTGGTGCGCAGTCAACCGCGCCCGGCGACGCCGGATTTAGACCACAACAAACTGCCCGATGCCATTGGTCAATCGCTGGCCTCGGCGCTGGTGCGCCTCGATGCGCTGGAAAAGCGGGTCCAGGAACTGACGGCGGTGCTCGCCCCTCAGGCCGAGGGCAGAAATGGGAACGGCCATCGTCTCATTGGTGGTTTAGACCAACCGCCCCTGGTGCATCCGCCGGAGTACGGCTACTGGCGCGGCGAGGATTTTAGCATTTAGGCGAATCGGGTCCTTCAGGGCACACCGAAAGATGGAGTGAGCGGGAATCCTGGTGGCCTCTCAGCGAGCCACGAGGTGCCCCGAGGGTCGAATCTTGCCGGTGGACGGCACCATCCTCGGTTAGGAGTTCTCTCAAAGGCTTATCAGTAAATGGGAACCTGGAAAGCGCAGGCTCACTCTAACCTAACTTCTGAGCATAAAAGGAGGAGCGATAGCCATGACCCTAAAAACCGTCATCGTGGATGCAACTCAGGAACACGGGTTGAAAATCGAGACCCGTGCCCGTCACCATGCCATCGTGGTGGACCAACCCTCTGAGATGGGTGGAACTGACGCCGGGCCAACCCCGTTGGAATTCCTGCTCATTGCTCTGGCCAGTTGCTTGCTCACCGTTGGAAAAGTTGTCGCCCAACAGCGCGGTTTGCCAGTACGCAGCCTATCGGCCCACGTGGAGGGGGACATTGATCCGGATGGATTTCTGGGCAGGAATCCCGAGGCGCGGATAGGGGCTTCCCAAATCCGTGTGCGCCTTCAGATAGATGGAGATCTGAGCGAGGAGGAAAAGGCGGCCTTTGCCCGCGAGATTGAAGCCCGCTGCCCAATTTCGGACAACCTTGGTAATCCGACGCTAATTCGTTTTGAGGTGGCCTCAGAAGCCCTCCAGGCCTGAGCCCCTTCGGATATCCCTGGACCTGCCCCAGCCGACCTCTGAGCCTGCGCACCGGCGGGGCAGTCCTTCTCATCCCCGGGCATGCCTTGTAGCGGCCCCTGCCAGCCTGCTCGCACAAAAGAGCACCCTCTGGTAGGGGCTTTCGACTTTGCAGGACTGCCGGAGGGATGGCGCTTTGTGGCGAGATGAGCGGGCACTGGGCGTTTGCCCGATTGGGCGGGGGCTGGGCGCGGTATAATGGGGGTAGGCTTCAGCGGAAAGCGTAAGAAGGGGCCCCCGCCGGAGCCGGAGATGACACCATGAAAGAAAAAGCGTTGGCTCGCTGGTTTTCTCTGCTCCTGATTGTGCTGTTGGTCGGGCTGGGCATTGGCCTGGGCATTTATTCCGGACGCCGGGCGGCGGCTGCTTCTCAGGAATCCCCTTCCTGGCAGCAGCGCATGCTGGCGCAATTCACGCAGACGCTGGCGGTGGTGCAAAATGCGGAGCAGCGCGCCTTCCTGGAAGCAAAAATTGCGCCGTTGCAGACACAGGAGGCTGCGCGGCAGCGGGCCCTGGCGCAGCCCGCACCGACCAAACCCGCTAACCCTGAGGCAATGCGCCCGCCGGAACCGCTGGCCGTACAGCAGGCATCCCGCGAGCCGGGTATTCGGGAGGGGGTGGCTGCGCCGGTGAGTCCGGATGACTTTACCACCCTCAACGCCTGGCAGGGTGAGGTGGATGGGCTGTGGGTACGCGTTTTTGCCGGTTGGCGCACCTACCAGCCGGAACAGGGGGCGCTGATTGTGCTGCCCGAAAATGCAGCCGTTGAGACGTGGGTGGATGGGCCTTCCGGCGCAGGAGCGCTGCGCATTGTGGCGAAGGTGGATGAAGCATTGCTCGTTGAAGCCGCCGATGGCAGTCGCCTGACTTTTGACCTGCGCACGCACACCCTGACCCCAGTGAGTCCCTGAGGGGGATTAATCGGGCCGCCAGATCTGATAAAGCCCCAACCGCCCGCCCTCACCATCCGACTCAAAGGTCTCTTCCACTTCGAAGCCACTGGCTTGTGCCAGGTGGTGTAATTCTTCGCGGGAGAAGGCGTGCACGTAGCGCAATCCGACTTGCTCACGCTGGCCGGGCAGGGCATGACGCCAATCCAGCAGGGTGTCGCCGGGTTCCAAATCGGCAGCATCTATCCCAACCCGTGCCCAGGGTTGGCGGCGGGCGAGGAGACGGGGGCTATTTTGGAACTGCCATACCGAGAGCACCAGATGCCCCCCTGGATTCAGCCGCGTGCGTACCTGGGCCAGCAAACGCTGGCGATAAACCTGGCCGGGGAGATGATGCAAGACGGCGAACATCAAAACCTTATCAAAACGTCGGTCTTCCAGGGCCTCAATCCAGGACGGATGGCCCAGATCGGCCTGGCGGAATGCGAAGCGAGCCGCGAGATCGGGCTTGAGATGGGCGGACCAGGCCTGAGCCTCGGCCAGCAGTGCCTGGCTGAAATCCAGGCCCAGATAGGTGCCCCCGAAGTTGTGCTGTGCCAGCCAGCGCGCGATGCCGCCATGAGCACAGCCCAAATCGAGCCAGTGTCCCTCGAGGGGCCACCGAGAAAGCACACGCAGGATGCCCGGTTGGAGGCGCTGACGGGTGCTGGCAAAGGCCAGCCCAAAGGTTTGATAAAATTGGGCGTTAAGCGCGAGTAATTTGCTCACAATCTCGACTTTCACGTTTGAGATTATACTTGGATTGGCAGAGTACTTAACGGTGAAGTGAATGGGGTAGTGGCAAGATGATTGAGGAACGTTTTGAGATGATCGGTGAGAAAATTCGACGCTGGGAACATCACTACGCTCTGACGCCAGAGCGTTTGGCATTGGCGCAGAAGATCATCGCGGCGGTGCAAAGCGGCGAGGAGGTGGCGCAGGCCATTCGTCGTCATCCGCTGCCGGAGGGTGGGCACCTGGCGAAATCGGTTCTGGTGGCAGCATACCGCTATCTGGTACAGCAAGGCAGTCTTGCGGATGATCCCGACCTGCTGGCTCGCCTGCGCATGAAGCCGGTGCGCACCCTGTCGGGGGTGACCACGGTGACGGTGCTGACCAAGCCCTACCCATGCCCTGGCAAGTGCATCTTTTGCCCGACGGATGTGCGGATGCCCAAAAGTTATCTCCCCGATGAGCCGGGGGCTCAGCGAGCCCTGCAGAACGAATTCGATCCTTACCGTCAGGTACGTTCACGTTTGCTTTCCTACGAGGCCAACGGTCACCCGACGGATAAGATTGAACTACTCATTCTGGGTGGCACCTGGAGTGCCTATCGTCGGGATTATCAAGAGTGGTTTATCAAGCGCTGCCTGGACGCGATGAACGAGGTGGAGTCGGCGGATCTGGCCGAAGCCCAGCGGCGCAACGAGACCGCACCGCATCGGAATGTGGGCTTGGTGATTGAGACGCGCCCGGATGAAATCACCCCGGATGAGTTGCGCTGGTTACGTTACCTGGGCGTGACCAAGGTGCAAATGGGGGTGCAGTCGTTGGATGACCGCATTCTGGCGCTCAACCAGCGGGGGCATACGGTGGCCGAGACCCTGCGCGCGGCGGCGCTCTTACGCGCAGCCGGGTTCAAAATCGTGATGCACTGGATGCCCAATCTGCTGGGTGCCACACCCGAATCCGACCGTGCCGATTTTGCCCGCTTGTGGACGGATTTCTGTCCAGATGAGATCAAGATTTACCCCACGCAGTTACTGGCGAACACCGAGCTTTACGCTTACTGGCAACGGGGGGAGTATGAACCCTACACGACCCAAACCCTGATTGATTTGATCGCCGATATCAAGCCCACCATCCCGGAATACTGCCGGGTCAATCGGGTGGTTCGTGACATTCCCTCAACCTACGTGGTGGCGGGCAATCGGCGCACCAGCCTGCGCCAGGATGTGCTGGCCGAACTGGCGCGGCGTGGACAGCAGTGTAGCTGCATTCGTTGTCGTGAAGTGCGCGACCGCCCGGTGGCTCCGGAGCATCTGACTTTCAAAGATATGACGTACCGCGCCGCCTATGCTGAGGAGCACTTCCTGCATTTTGTGACGCCCGATGATCGCATCGCTGGTTACTTGCGCCTTTCACTGCCCCTGCCGGAAGCCCCACGGCTCCCGTTTGCCGAACTCGAAGGCGCCGCCCTGATTCGGGAAGTGCATGTGTATGGCCAATCGCTGCCGGTTGGCGCAGAGCAACGCGGTGCGGCTCAGCACATTGGCCTGGGAACGCGTTTGCTGCGGGCGGCCGAGGCAGTGGCGCGTGAGCGGGGATTCCGTCGCCTGGCCGTCATTGCGGCGATTGGGACGCGCCAGTATTACGAGCAACGTGGCTTTGACCGTGGTGAGTACTACATGGTGCGATCCCTTGCTCAGGGATAGATCAGGCGACGCACCGGGCGGGGAAAGCCCCAACTGTGCAAGCGCACTTCACGTGGGTCCTTAGGCCAGATGCCCGGGATCTTGTGTCCACATTGAGGGCAGGTGCCTTCGGCGGTGAGACGATAATCCAGGACGACGTAGCCGCGCCGTTCGATTAGCAGCGCCTGGCAATGGGGGCAGTAGGTGTTTTCCAGGCTGCCAACACGGCCGGGCAGGTTACCTGCATAGACGAAATGCAGGCCTGCCTCCTGCCCGATTTCGGCGGCACGCAGCAGGGTGTGCGCGGGGGTGGGGGGTGGATCGGTCATCTTGTAGTCGGGATGAAAAGCGGTCACGTGCCAGGGGATATCGGGCGAGACCGAAACCAGAAAACGTGCTGCTTCCCATAGTTCCTCTGGGCTATCGTTGAAGCCGGGGATGACCAGCGTGACCACCTCCACCCAGAGTCCCAGGTCATGGGCATTTTTGATGGTATCCAGCACGTGCTGCAGCACGCCGCCCAACTGACGGTATTGTTTGTCCTGCATGGTTTTGAGATCCACCTTGTAAGCATCCAGATAGGGGCGCAGGTACTGCAACACTTCGGGCGTGGCGTTCCCGTTCGAAACGTAGGCACACAGCAGACCGGCTGCGCGCGCTTGCTTAAAGATGGCCACCGCCCATTCGGAGGTGATCAGGGGCTCATTGTAGGAGGAAACGATGGCTGCAGCACCGGAACGGCGCGCGAACTGTACCATTTCCTCCGGGGTGACTTCCAGCAGGGATTCCACGGGGATGCCAGCAGCGGGATCGCGCAGGGTTTGTGAGGTGAGCCAGTTCTGGCAAAAACCGCAGTGAAAATCACAACCCAGCATGCCGAAGGTGAGCGCATCGCTGCCGGGCAACACGTGAGCAAAGGGTTTCTTTTCAATGGGGTCTACCTGTAA
>FWWL01005718.1_pt1 | contig 18917 bp, 14 predicted proteins | sample 2228331 | NCBI WGS metagenome assembly FWWL01 (sample SAMEA103939775, study PRJEB20133) | metagenome
AAACATACAAGGGGTGTCGCCTGCGGCGACGGGGTGAGGGTGAGGTCTCCCCCGCCCGAAGGGCAGGGGGATAGGGGGGACAAAGGGGGGTGAAGGGGCAAAAGACGGCCCTTTTTGCGGTTACTGGGGCGATAAGCCCATCCGGTGTCCGCCGTTCCGGCGACCTCTCCGGGGAATACGGCTGGTCGCTGTCTGTCGTAGCGATCGTCGCACCGATCCGAAAACCGACGTCGGCGAGGGGGAACTGCGCGCCGGATACGGGCTGGTGGGTGATGCCCACGCCGGCCAGAGCGAACGGGAGGTCAGCCTGCTGACCCTGGAAAGCATTCGGCCCCGGTTCCTTCGCCGAAAACCTCACCACCGAGGGGCTGGACCTTCTCTCGTTGCGGGTGGGCGATCGCTTGCGGGTGGGACCGGCGCTGCTGGAGGTGGTCCAGATCGGCAAACCGCCGGACGTCGCCCATACCTACAATTTCCAGGGGGTCTCCATTCTCCCGCGCGAAGGGGTCTTCTGCCGGGTGCTGGAGGGCGGGCGGGTGACCCGCGGGGACCCCATCCAGGTACTGCCCAGGGAGGAACGATGAAACTGACCTGTCTGACGGACAATTCCGTCCTTACCCACTCCCCCTTCTGGGGCGAACACGGGCTCTCATTCGTGGTGGACTCGCCGGACGGGCGGGTCCTTTTTGACACCGGGGCCAGCGGGACGGTGTTCCTGCACAATCTGGAGGCGGCAGGGGTCGCGCCGGAGAGCATCCAGGCCCTCGTCCTCAGCCACGGTCATCATGACCACACCGGTGGTCTCTCTGCGCTGCTGGAAAGACGCCCGGGCCTGCCCATCTACGCCCATCCCGACGTCCTGCGGGAGCGGTTCGCCCAGCGGGAGGGGGAGATGCGCTCCATCGGTATCCCTATAGCCCTGGAGGACCTGCACCGCCTGGCCGACCTGCGCCTCCGCGCCGAGCCCCAGCAGGTTCTCCCCGGCATATGGACGACCGGTGAGATCGTCCAGCGACCCGAACCGGAGGGGAGCAGTCCCCATCACTTCGTGCGCAGCGATGCGGGTCTGGAACCGGATACTTACCGGGACGACCTGTCCCTGGTCGTAGAGACTGCCTCGGGGCTGGTGCTGCTTTGCGGTTGCTGTCACGCCGGTCTGCTCAACACGATGGCCCACGTGGAGCGCGTCTTCGGGCGGCCCATCATCGCCGTTATCGGCGGCACCCACCTGATCAGCGCCGACGAGGACCATCTGGGGCGGGTCCGCCGGAAAATGCTGGAGACCGAGTCGGTGCGGCTCATCTGCCTGAACCACTGTTCCGGCGAAGCGGCCTACATCACGCTGCTGTTCACGCTGGGGCCCTCAATGGTGCACCGCTGCCCGGCGGGGACGCAGATAGACCTGGAGACGCTGGGATGATCGTCGCGGTCGCCAGCGGCAAGGGGGGCACCGGCAAGACGACGGTCGCCGTCAGCCTGGCCCTCAGTTTGACCGACAAACGTCCGCTCCTGGTGGATTGCGACGTGGAGGAGCCCAACGCCGCGCTGTTCCTGGCGCCCGTCATAGAAGAGCGGCGAGAAGTGGGCCAGATGGTCCCGGAGGTGGACCCGGCGCGGTGCACGTACTGCGGCCGTTGCGCTGAAGTCTGCGCGTACCATGCGGTTGCCGTCGTCGGGAAGAAGGTGCTGGTCTTCCCCGAACTCTGCCACGGCTGTGGGAGTTGCACCCTGAATTGCCCGGAGGAGGCGATTCGCGAGGTGCTGAGGGGGACGGGCGTGGTGGAGCGGGGCCGCGCGGGAGAGATGGAGTTCGCCCAGGGGAGACTGAACGTGGGGGAGGCGATGGTGCGCGGCCTGCCGGTGACGGAGTTCACCGACGGGCCGGTAACCGCGGCGCTGTGGGGAATCTGGCAGCGGGTCCGGCAGTGGCTCGGCACCGGATAGAACGGAGAGGATTCGCGGCAATCCGGTCGTGGTGAGGAGGGGTCAGTCCCGACTCCCGAGACGGGGGAGTCGCGCCTGCCAGGAGAGAAGGCGGAGGGTGCGTCCGGCCTGCCGGGCCACGCGGTCATCGGCAGGGCCGGGGCCGTAGACGACCGCCTGATATTCGGCCAGCAGGAGGTTCACCCAGGGTTCCGCTTTCGGGAGCAGGACGGAAAGACGGGCGCCCCGCTCGGCAGGGGTCTCGGCGGGGGAGGGAGAAGCCCCCAGGCGGGCCAGGGCGCGGTTCAGTTCCAGGTACGCCCGGACCACCGGATGGAGGGTCGCCTGGGCGGCCCATCGCCGCACCACCTCCGGCGGCCGTACCCCCATCCGTTCCATCTCCCGCTCCAGCAAGACGGGAAACGGCACGGAGAGGCGCAGTCGGGCCCGCCAGCGTCGGGAGATCAGCAGGGCAGCAACGACCAGAAGCAGGACCCACAGGACCGGTGGGACACGCTGACCGGCAGGAACAGCCGAAGGTTTTTCCCCTTCCATCCCCAGTTCTATCTCCTCCTCTCGCTCCATATCCCGCAGGGTCGCCATCCGCGCCGCTTCTCCGGGGCGCAGGTCCCGCTCTGCCGCCGGGAGTTCTTCGCCCAGCGGCCGGACGATCATCGGCTGGGAGGCAGTCGGCTCAAATTCCACCCACCCGACCCCGGGGAAGTAAACTTCGGGCCAGGCGTGGGCGTCTTTGTCCCGGACGACGTAGGCGCCGTCTTCCATTTTGCCACTGGCGAAGCCGACGGCGAGGCGGGCCGGGATGCCCAGAGAGCGGAGAAGGACGACCTCGGCCGAGGCGTAGTAGTTGCAGAACCCGCGGCGCAGGTCAAAGAGGAACCAGTCCAGCGGCTCCCGCCCGCGCGGGATCGGGGGGACAGTCTGGGTATACCGGATGTGGGTGCGCAGGTAATCGGTCACGGCGGCAGCGATGTCGTAGGGATTATCCCGTCCGGCGGCGATCTGCCGGGCCAGTTCGTGCGTGCGCGGGGTGATGGTGTCGGGGAGTTGCAGATAGCGGTCGGTGACCCACCGGGGGTAATCGGTACCGGCCGCGCGCAACCGGGCGATGGTCACCGCGCTGACGGCGGAACGGGCGCGGTAGGTCGTGCCGGCCGATAGGGAGGGCACCGCTTTCAGGGCCGCCAGGTCCACCGTCCCGTCGGGTCCCTCGGCCAGATCGGCCTGCACCGGCACGTCCACCCATACCGGCTGAGGGGCGAAGTAAAGCACCGAGATGGGGAATGCCGGGGTATAGGTGAAGACGCCGGTCCAGCGCCCCTCCCACTCCGGCAGGCGGCCGGCGCGGCCGGGGAACGTGAGGCGATCGTCGGTAACGAGAACGGGTTGGTCGGCGGGGAACGTACCCTGCCAGACCCCGTCGGCATAGACGTCGTAGACGCGGGCGCGCCAGTAGGGTCGGACGCCCCCCGGCAAGTCCGGGGGCGGCTGGACTTTCAGGATGACCGTGTCCTTCCGCTGGCTGCCCAGGCCCAGGGCCATCTGCGGGCCGTAGTAGTCCACCGTGGCGATGCCGACGCCACCCTGCAGGGAGGCAAAGAGGGGCTCCAGCCGTTCCCGCAACGCCGTCCAGGGGCGGGAGAGGCGCTCCCATGCCCGGCGGGCCGTGGGAACGATTTCGGCCGGAGGTGGGATGATCCAGGCCAGGACCACCAGTCCTATCGCAACGAAAAAAGCGACCCGGGTCATATCCAGTCCCAGGAAGGGGGCCAGATAAGTACGGGTGGCCTCCCAGCGGGTTCGCTGGTGCAGGTAGTTGATGCGGGCCCAGAGGAGGAGGGCAAAGAACAGATAGAGGGCGATCAGCCCGGCGCGCGAGGGCGGGTAGGGGTCGTAGGCCTGAATGACCAGTATCCCGATTCCGGCGGGGATGATGATCCGCCAGGGGTCGCCGCGCCGGGTCAGGGCATAGCCCGACCAGGCCCCCAGCGTCCAGAACAGGACGTCCATCAACAGCAGAAACGGCAACGGATCCAGGACGTCCTCCCGCGCGGCCAGTTGGGCGAGCGCCAGGAGCAGGCGGTCGGAGATGACCAGCAACCGGTCGTTCCAGGTCATGGTCGGGTCGGCGGGGAGGGTCAGCCCCAGTTGCCAGGGGATGAAAAAGAGCCCGTAGGCGAGGGCGAAGCAGAAGGCGGCGGCGGGGGGAAAGCGACTCCAGCCAAGGGCCAGCCCGGCCAGCGCGGCGAGAAGAACCAGCGTCTGGGTCTGCAGCAGATGGTCGGTCCAGCGGGTGGCCATCAGGCGGCCGGAGACGATGAGCAGGAGGAAGAGCAGCAGAATCGCGGCGGGCGTGTCCCATTGGCGGGGGGTGGGTTGGGGATTGGGAGATTGGGGGTTCATGCTCTTGCCTGCCAGATGAAGAGCAGGATCATAGCGATCCCCACGACGAATTGCACGACGCCGGAAAGGAGGCATCCGACCAGCCATCCGGTGCCGGCGCGGGCGGTTTCTTTCCAGTCCTTTCGGCGGCGGTATTCCACCGCCAGGATGCCCGCCAGTGCCCCGATCAGCCCGGCGGGAAGGGCGCCGATCCCTCCGACCAGCAGACCGATGATGAACCCCAGGGCGCCGAGCCCCAAACCGGCCAGCAACGCCTGCCAGGAGGCCCCGCCCAGTTTGCTCCCCAGGTGGCTGGCCCAGATGCTGGCGGTAACCCCGATGGCAGCCAGGACGGTCAGAGCGGTGAAGGTGAGGGGATCAACCGTGGTGAACCGTTCGGCGATAGCGTAGATGAGCGCGGCGATCCAGATGAGTTCCACTCCGGGGAGGACAGGGATCATCACCCCGAGGAGACCCAGCCCCATCACGCCCAGCGTCAGCCAGAAAGCCCACTCCGGCAGGACCACATCGCCCCCTTCGGATAGATAAAGTGCGACGCACGGAGAAGTGCGTCGCACCGGGTGGGATTCTTGGTGAGCCGTGCAGGATTTGAACCTGCGGCCAAGGGCTTAAAAGGCCCCTGCTCTACCTGGCTGAGCTAACGGCCCCTATTCGGAAAGGAGTATAACACACGGGGAGTAGTTTGTCAAACCGGATGGCGCCTTGTGGGGCAACTCCGCAGGAGTTGTCCTGCGCTTATCATCCTCCCCTTTGGGTGCATTTCAGTTTTATGGTAGATTGCGGAATGGGCCGTTTTCCCAAGTCCCGCCAGTTCACGGCGGGGCGGAAAGGGCCGTTTCCCCAGCCCCGCCGTAAACAGACGGGGCTGGGAGGAAGCAAACTCGCCATAGAACTGAAATACACCCCTCTCCTTTTGCCCATTTGCCCTCTATAACCCCAGATGGTATAATGAGCCCCTGGCGTGCCGAGCAGGTCGCCGGCCTGTTCTCCCGTAACCCATCTTTTTGCAAAGGAGTCCTGTGGAAGCGATTGAAGCGGCCATTGTGGAATTTCTCCATTCCGTCCTGAACACCATCGGCTGGCCCGGGGTGGTGCTGATTATGGCGCTGGAGAGCGCCAATATCCCCATCCCCAGCGAGGTGACGATGCCCCTGGCCGGGTGGATGCTGGTGCAGGCGAAGGGGCTTCCGCTCTGGCGGGCCGCGCTGGACGGCGGTTTCTACGGTGCACTGGGCTGCACCATTGGCTCCGTTGCCTCGTATCTGCTGGGCCTCTGGGGTGGGCGGCCTTTCCTGCGACGCTGGGGGCGGTATATCCTCATCTCCCAGCACGACCTGGATCAGGCCGACCGCTGGTTTGCCCGCTGGGGAGATTGGGCTGTTTTCATCTCTCGCCTCCTGCCCATCGTGCGCACCTTTATTTCCTTCCCCGCCGGGGTGACCCGGGTGCACTTCGGCCGATTTGTCGTTTACAGTTTCGTCGGCTCGTTCATCTGGTGTGGTGCTCTGGCCGTGGCCGGTCACGCCTTCGGGAGCGAGTGGGAACGGATTCGGGAGATTATGCGCCCCTTTGACATCCCCATCGCCATTGCGATCCTGGCCGGTATGACCTACTACATCTACCGGCATATCCGCCGCGCCCAGACTCAGCCGGTCATTGAGCCGGAGGCGTAATTCCCTGAGCGGCCCGATGAGAGAACATCTGCGTGAACTCTGGCGCTATCGGGACCTGGTTTTCAACCTGGTGGTGCGGGACCTGAAGGCCCGCTACAAGAACTCCATCCTCGGCGTGGCCTGGTCCTGGGTGAATCCGCTGCTGATGATGGCGGTTTACACCGTTGTCTTCAACGTTCTGGCGGGCCGCTCCAACCTCCCCAACTACCCCGTCTTCATCCTCTGTGCGCTGCTCCCCTGGAACTTCTTCGCCACGGCCATCTCTCAGGCCACCAGCAGTATTGTGGATGCCGCCCCGCTGATCAAGAAGGTCTACTTTCCGCGCGAGGTGCTCCCCATCGCCGCCGTGCTGAGCAACATGGTCCACTTCCTGATCTCCCTCCCCGTCTTCTTCCTGCTGGCGCTGGTGATGGGAAACCGGATCACCCCCTGGGCCCTCTTCTTCCCGGTCACGCTGCTCATTCAGGTGATGTTCACCACCGGAGTCGGCATGATTACCGCCACCCTCAACGTCTTTTACCGGGACACCCGGCTGATTATGGACGTGCTCCTGCTGGCCTGGTTCTTCCTCACCCCGATTTTCTACCCTCTGACCACCGTCCCGGAGCGGTACGTTCTCTGGGGGGTCTCCATTAACGTGCGGGCGTGGCTTTTGCGGCTGAACCCGATGGCTTCCATCATCTCCTCGTACCGCGACCTCCTCTACTGGGGCACTTCTACGGCGTGGGATTTTCTCCTGCGGACGGCGATGACCTCGCTGGCCGTGCTGGTTTTGGGGTATCTTATCTTCCTGCGCTACAGTCCCCGCTTTGGGGAAGAAGTCTGACAGTCCACAGTCCACAGTCCACAGTCCACAGTCCGCAGTCCGCAGTCTGAAAAGGAAAGCTCTGTAGAGGATTTTCTTTTTATCCGGGAGAGTCTGCGGCAAAAGAACTCTGCGTCCTCCGTGTCTCCGCGGTGCAAATGACCACATGACAAAAAGGGGTCCCGGGCAGAGAGATAATGTCCCTGCCGCGGAACCCCTTTTATGCACAGCGAAGCAGCACTACGGTGATGGGGCCGTCGGGCTCGGTTCGGGGACGGGCGTCTCCGTCGGCGGCGGAACGGGCGTTGGTGTCTCCGTCGGTGGCGGGACAGGCGTTGGTGTCTCCGTCGGTGGCGGGACAGGCGTTGGTGTCTCCGTCGGTGGCGGGACAGGCGTTGGTGTCTCCGTCGGCGGGAGAGGTGTCGGCGTCTCCGTCGGCGGGATGGCTGTGGGCGTGGGGGTCTCCGTCGGCAGCGGAGGGGCCGTCGGGGTATCCGTCGGCGCGGGGGTGGGGGTGTCCGTCGGCGGGGGCGGCGCCACGACGCACTGCACCCGCGCCTCGTAGGTGCGCCCCAGACGGTCCCACGCCGTCACCCGAATCGTGTAGACCCCCGGCGCCAGGAGCGACGTGTCCCAGACGGTGATCTGACCGTCCCGCACCGGGGCCAGGTGCGGCCCGCTGATCCACCCCCAGCCGATCGGATTATCCCCCAGGCCGTACTCCACATTGTAGTGGTCAAAGTTGGGGATGGAGACCGTCCCCATAATCCCCACCACCCCATAGACGGTGGCGCCGGGGGAGGGGTAGGAGATGTACATCGTGACCTCCCCCTGCTCCGGCAGACACGCGCCCAGGGGGGCCAGCGGCAACCCTCCCCAGTCCTGCGTCTGGGCCCATTCCCAGCCCTGAGGGTCGTTGATGACGACCATCACCTGCCCGTTGCAGAACTGGTACCAGTCGTGCTCCGGCCCCAATGGGGGCTGGTCGGCAGCGAAAATCTCCATTTTGCGGCGCGGGCAGTACGGGCTGGGCTGGGTCCCCGAATCGGCGCAGATTTCCATCTCCACGATCCCCGGCGGCCGCGGGAAATCCCGCACCGGCTTATCCCGCAGCGCCGCCTCCATAAAATCGTGCCAGATGGGTGCAGCGCCCATAGACCCGGCCACCCGGTCCATCTCGCTGTTGTCGGCGTTCCCCACCCAGACGCCCACCACCAGGTCGGGGGTGTAGCCGATCGTCCAGGCGTCGCGGTAGTCGTTGGTGGTGCCGGTCTTGGCGGCCGCGGGGCGGGAGAGTTCCAGCGCGTTGGGACAGCCGAAGGCCGGGCAGCGGGCCTCCCGGTCGGAGAGGATGCTGGTGATAAGATAGGCGTGCTCGGCCCGGATGACCTGTTGCCCCTGCGGCTGCGTGTTATCCAGCAGCACCCGGCCCTGGTTATCCTCAATGCGCAGGATAGGCGTCGGCGGCACCCGTACCCCGTTGTTGGCGAAGACCGCGTACGCCCCGGTCAGTTCCAGCAATTTTACTTCCCCTCCGCCAAGGGTCAGACTGAGCCCGTAATCTTCCCGCGTGAGGGTGGTGATGCCCAGCCGGGCGGCCATCTCTTTGAGGGCCGGGATGCCGATGAACTGCAGCGCTTTCACGGCCGGGATGTTATAGGAGTTGGCCAGCGCGCTGCGCACCAGCACCGGCCCGTGGAAGCGCCCGTCGTAGTTGCGGGGGACGTAGGGCGGGATGAGGCCGTCGGGGAAAGCCGTCTGCAGGTCCCAGATCAGCGTGGCGGGAGTCCATCCCCGCTCAAAGGCCGCCACATAGGTGAGGGGCTTAATGGCCGAACCGGGCTGGCGGGGGGATATGGCAACATTGACCTGTCCGTCAATCTCCTCGTTGTAGAAGTCGGCGCTCCCCACCATCGCCAGGATGTAGCCCGTGGCGGGCTCTACGGCGACCAGCGCTCCGCTGGTGGCGTTATGGTCGGCCAGGGCGGCGACATGCTGGGCGACAATCTGTTCAGCCAGCGACTGCAGGCCAGGGTCCAGTGTGGTGTAGATGCGCAGGCCGCTGCCCCGGTAAAGCACTTCGGGGCCATACATCTCCTCCACCCGTTGCCGCACGTACATCACGAAGTGGGGGGCCGGGATTTTGTCCTGGGGGACCCGCGGGCGGAACTCATAGGCAGCCATTTCGGCGGCCGCGGCGTCGGCCTGGGCCTGGGTGATGTACCCCTCTTTGACCATCAGCCGCAGGACGTCCTTCTGCCGGGCCAGCGCCCGCTCCCTCCCCCCGGCGAAGACGTCGTAGGTTGCCGGTGATTGGGGGAGACCGGCCAGGAAGGAGGCCTGGGCCAAACTCAGTTCGGCGGCGGTGACCCCAAAGTAAGTTTCGGCGGCGGCTTCTATCCCGTAGGCCAGGTTGCCGTAGTAGATTTCATTCAGGTAGATTTCCAGGATGGTGTTGCGCGGGTAGCGGCGGGTGATTTCGTAGGCCAGGATGATTTCTTTGATCTTCCGCCAGGCGGAACGCTGGAACCGCTCCTCCGGGGGCAGCAGCAGGGCGCGGACCAGTTGCTGGGGAATGGTGGAGCCTCCGGAGACAATCTCCCCGGCACTCAGGTTGCGGTAGATGGTCTTCAGCAGGGCGACGGGGTCAAAGCCGGGGTGGCGGTAGAAGTCAGCGTCCTCGGTGGCGATCGTTGCCTGGATAAGGTAGGGGGAGATACGGTCCAGCGGGACGTAGGTCCGGCGGCCGCCGTGAGGGTCCACCACCTCGTAGAGGAGGGAGCCATCGCGGGCATAGATTTTGGAACTGACGAAGTTGGATTGACGGGCGACCAGTTCCTCCGGAGGGGGCAACTGGGCCGCGATGACCGCGTATCCGGTGATCACCGCCGCGAAGGCGAAGAAGAACAGCAGGAAAGTCGCCAGGGCGATGATGAAGAAGACCCATGCCAGACGATTGGCGCGCGGCGCGGCCGCCCGGATGGGCTGCGTTGCCGACGTCCCCCTCCCCACTGGGGTCTGTTGCGCCGTCGGAGAAGAAGCACGGTAGGGATTGCGATTTCTCTCCATACGGATGGGATTATAACACTGGGGGGGAAGGTGTCAAGGAAGGGTTCGTTCCTGCTGGCGCAATGGGCATCCGGTGGTATAATCGTCCCGCGGTCATAGATTCTGCCATGAAAAACGTCGCCTTTGTCCTGCTGGTTCTTCTGTTGCTCCTGAGCCTGCTGGCGGGCGCGGCGCTGGTGGCCGATCGCCGCGCCGCCACGCGCGGCATCCCCAGCGGCCTCCCCGAACCCGTCGCCGACGCCGACGTCCCCCTGCTCTGCGTCAACGCCAACCTCCGCGCCATCCCCCTGGACCTTGACCGCGCCCTGGACCTCATCGCCGACGGCGGTTTCGCCTGGGTACAGCAGCCCTTCCCGTGGGACCAGATAGAGCCGTCGCCGGGGAGGTACGACTGGGCTCCCTGGGACCGGATTGTGGCGGCCGCGGGCGCCCGCGGCCTGCGCCTGATTGCGGTGCTGGAACGAGCGCCCGTCTGGGCCGGGACCCCGCCCCCTCCCGCCGACTTCGCCCGTTTCGCCGGGCTCCTCGCCGCCCGCTACGGTGAACGGATTGACCACTACGAAATCTGGCATAATCCCAATCTGCGGGACGGCTGGGGCGCGTCGCCCAACCCCGCCGCCTACGCCGAACTCCTCCGCCAGGCCGCTCTCGCCATCCGCGCGGCGGACCCCGACGCCCGCATCCTCCTGGGGAGCCTCGCCCCTACGGTGGAGACCGGCCCGGAGAATCTCTCCGAACCCCGTTTCCTGGACGGCCTCTACGCCGCCGGGGCCGCCCCCTACTTTGACATTGTCACCGCGCAGGCCTACGGCTTCCAGACCGGCCCGGATGACCGCCGGGTGGACGAAGGGACGCTGAACTTCTCCCGCGCCGTCCTGGTTCGGGAGACGATGGAAGCCCATGGGGACGGCGGGAAGGGGCTCTGGATTTCCCATTTCGGCTGGAACGCCCTGCCGCCGGAGTGGGACGACGTCCCCTCCATCTGGGGGACGGTGGACCCGACCGCGCAGGCGGAGTACACCGTGGGCGCGCTGGAGCGGGCCCGCCGCGAGTGGCCCTGGCTGGGGGCGATGTGTCTGGCCCACCTCCAGCCCGACCTCAGCCTCCCCGCCCCCGGCGACGGCATCCCCGATGCCCGCCGCCACTGGGGATTCGCCCTGATGGGGCCCGACGGCGCCCCTCGCGTCGTCTACCGGGCGGTGGCGGAATGGGCCCGCCGCTCTGCCGTCAACGATCCCGGTTACTGGACGCCCCTCTCCGGCACGGCCACCTGGGAGGGACGCTGGGAACTCTCCGAACTGGGCGCCGACCCCTCCGAGCCGGGGGGCGATCGGGTCACCATTCCTTTCTGGGGGACCGATTTCGGCCTGCGGGTACGCCGGGGCAACTACCGCGCCTACTTCTACGTCACCATAGACGGGATGCCCGCCAGCGCCCTCCCGCGGGACGAGGAGGGACAGGCCTACATCGTCCTCACCTCCCCCGACTATCAGCCTCAGGAAATCACCATCCCGGTAGCGCGGGGACTGGCCCCCGGCCCCCACATCGCCGTCGTGGTGGCGGATCGGGGATGGGACCAGTGGCCGCTGGTCGGGTGGAGCGTGGGGTACCGGCCCGACGATCGGGCCTACCGCCATACGCTGGCGGGGCTGACCGCTCTGGCGCTGGGCGCGCTGGCCGGGGCGGTGCTCCTGGGCCGGCAGATCGCTCCCGGCGCGCTGGGGCGAGGCCTGTGGGCTCTCTGGCGGGGCCTCTCCGACGGTGCCCAGATGCTCCTCACCGCCGTCGCCACCCTCCTCCTCTGGGCCGCCGCCTGGATGACCTGGGGGACGGAGACGGCGATGGGCGCGTTCCGGCGCCTGGGCGATGGGGCCGGTCTGGCGGCGACCATCGCCGCCGCAGGCCTCTTCTACTATTCCCCCTGGTTCCTGTTGACCGTCCTGGCCGCTCTGATCCTCTTCGTCTGCATCCTGATCCGCCCGGAGTTCGGCCTGGCCCTCATCGCCGCACTGGCCCCTTTCTACACCTTCCCGCGCCACCTGTTGGATAAAGCCTTCTCCATGGCCGAAATCGTCACCCTGATGACTCTCGCCTCCTGGGGAATCCGCCAGGTCCGGCAGTGGGCGGCCCGAAACCGCGCCCCCTCCCTTACCCCCTCCCGACTAACCCCTACCCCCTCCCGACTAACTCCTACCGACTACCCCCTCCTGCTACTGGTCGGAGTCGCGATCCTCTCCACCATCTTCGCGGACTTTCAGCGGGTGGCCTGGCGGGAGTTACGGCTGGTCATTCTGGAACCGGCGGCCTTCTACCTGATGCTGCGCACGTCCCGGCTGGACCGGCGGGACATCTGGCGGATCGTGGACTTCTTCGTCCTGGGCGGGGTAGCGGTGGCCCTCATCGGCCTGGTACAGTACGCGCTGGGGATTAACCTCATCACCGCGGAGGGAGGCCTGCCCCGGCTGCGCTCCGTCTACGGCTCCCCCAACAACGTCGGCCTCTACCTGGGGCGGGTGTTGCCGGTTCTGGTGGCAGTGGCGCTTCTGGGCCGCCGTTCCCGGCGACGGGTGCTCTACGGCCTGGCCGTTCTGCCCGTGGGCGCGGCGCTCCTGCTCAGTTTCTCCAAAGGCGCGCTGATCCTGGGGGTTCCTGCCGCCCTGCTGACAGTGGGCCTCCTGGCGGGCGGGCGCTGGCTCTGGGCCACGCTGGCGGCGGTGGCGGCTGTCGGCCTCTCCCTTATCCCGCTTATGCGCCTGCCGCGGTTTGCGTCCCTCTTCACCACCCAGGAGGGCACCACCACCTTCTTCCGCCTGAAACTCTGGCAGGGGACGCTGGCGATGATCCGCGATCACCTCTGGCTGGGGGTGGGGCCGGATAATTTCCTGTATCACTACCGGAGCCGCTACATTCTGCCGTCGGCGTGGCAGGAGCCCGACCTGTCCCATCCCCACAACTTTCTGCTGGACCACTGGGCGCGATTGGGAGTGCTGGGCGCGGCGGCGGGGGTCTGGCTTCAGGTGGCCTTCTGGCGCGCCGCCCTCCCGCTCCGCCGTCTCCCGGACCGGGACGGGCGCGCCCTGGCCATCGGCCTGATGGGCGCAATGGCCGACCTGCTGGCCCACGGGCTGGTGGACCATTCGTTCTTCCTGATAGACCTGGCGTTCGCCTTCTGTATGACGGTCGCGCTGGTACAACTGCTCCCGGAAAACTTCACTGCGGAGGGAAAACCGTGACGTTCCAAACTCCCGAGTGGGTCAAAGACGCCGTCTTCTACCAGATTTTCCCGGACCGTTTCGCCCGCAGCGAACGGGTGTCCAAACCATCCAACCTGGAGCCCTGGGATAGTCCCCCCACCCTCTATGGCTTCAAAGGGGGCGACCTGCGGGGCGTGCTGGAGCATCTGGACTATCTCCAGGACCTGGGGATCAACGCCATCTACTTCAACCCCATCTTCCAGTCCACCGCTAACCACCGCTACCACACCTGCGACTATTACCAGGTGGACCCCATCCTGGGCGGCAATGAAGCGTTCCGCCAACTGCTGGACGAGGCCCATCGGCGGGGCATCCGGATCGTGCTGGACGGGGTCTTCAACCACACCGGCCGCGGCTTCTTCCCCTTCGCCCACATCCTGGAGAACGGCCCGGCATCGCCGTATCTGGACTGGTTCTACGTCAAAGGCTTCCCGCTCCACGCCTATTCTTCCCGCCGTAAGCCCAACTACGAGGCCTGGTGGGGACTGCGCGCCCTGCCCAAACTGAACACCGACAACCCCCAGGTGCGGGAGTTCATCATGGGCGTGGCGGAGCACTGGCTACGGGAAGGGATAGACGGCTGGCGGCTGGACGTCCCGCTGGAGATTCAAACCCCCGGATTCTGGGAGGAGTTCCGCCAGCGGGTCAAAGCGGTGAACCCGGAGGCGTACATCGTCGCCGAAATCTGGGACGAGGCGGAGGACTGGTTGCAGGGGGAGCACTTTGACGCGGTGATGAACTACGTCTTCAGCCGTGCCGTGTGGGGCTTCTGCGGTGGAGAGGCGCTGGAGACGACGTACCGGCCCGGCGGCTTCATCCTCTATCCGATGAACGGCCAGACCTTCGCCCGCAAGATGGAGCGGTTGCTTTCCCTCTACCCCTGGGAAGTGACCCTGGTTCAGTTGAACCTGCTGGATAGCCACGACACGCCGCGCCTGCTCAACTTCTTTCGGGGCGACCGGCGCCGGGTGCGGGTGGCCGTCCTTCTCCAGATGACGTTCCCCGGCGCGCCGTGCATTTACTACGGGGACGAGATCGGTCTGGAGGGCGGCCCCGACCCGGATTGTCGTCGGGCGTTCCCCTGGGACGAGGCGCGGTGGGATAAGGAACTGCTGGACTGGTACCGTCGCTGCATCGCGCTGCGGCACGCGCTGCCGTCCCTGCGGCGGGGCCAATTCCGGCGCCTCTACGCCGACCCGGCGGTGTATGCCTTTGCCCGGCATATGGACGGCGAGACGCCGGTGCTGGTGGCGGTGAACGTGGGGGAGACCCCGGCCACCCCGACCATCCCCGTCCGGGGCCTCTGGGCCGACGGCGCCCGGTTAACCGATCGCCTCTCCGGTTCCGCCTGGCCGGTGGCCGACGGCGCGCTCCGCCCGACCATTCCCCCCTTCTCCGGGGTCGTCCTGACCTGAGAGGGGGTGGGGTTTGCGGGGCAGTTTCGCTGCCCCGCAAACCCCGTTTCTCCAGAACAGGGCCACTGCCGCCCCGACCCCGTCTATGACCACATCGGTCGCCGCAGGCGTCCGACCAGGGACGAAGGACTGGTGAATTTCGTCGGTGACGGCATAGAGGACCGCCAGTCCCCAGGCCAGAAGGCGCGCCCCACGGACGCCGTTTCCCCCCAGAGCACCCCAGTAGAGATAGGCCAGCACTCCGTAGAGCAGCGCGTGTCCCGCCTTTTTGAACGCCGTATCCAGCCACGGCTGGGGCGCGTGGGGAAGGTCCGGCTGCGCGGAGAAGAAGAAAATCAGCCCCATCCAGGCCAGTGCCCCCGCGGCGAAGGCCCAGCGCCGTCCGGTCATCCCCATCCGTAGGCTCGCTCCACTTCGGCAACCAGACGGTCCCACGCGTGCCGCGCGCGGACGTCCTGCGCCGCCCCTCTCCCCAGTCGCTGCCGGAGGCCCCTGTCTTCCAGCAGGCGGAGCACCGCCCCGGCGAAAGTGTCCTCATCGCCAGGGGGGACCAGATACCCCGTCTCGCCGTGTCGGATGACCTCGCCGATCTCCCCCACCGCCTCCGCTACGACCGGCACCCCCGCTGCCAGCAGGTCCAGCAACTTGACCGGGCACTTGGTCCGGTTGATGAGCGTATCGTCAAAGGGGTATATGGCAAGGGTGGCGCGGGCGAAGACCTCCCCCAACCGCTGAGGCTCCACCCATCCGACGTACTCCACCGCCTCCTCCAGCCCGGCCTGGCGGGCCATTTGCTGGAGACGGTCCTCTTCGCCGAAGAGCCCTTTGCCCACCACCAGCAGACGGGCCTGGGGGACCTGTTCTCGCACCCGGCGCAGCAGGCCAACGACGCGGGGGAGAGGGTACTCAAAGAAGCGGGTGTAGAGCAGGACCGTCGGCGGGCCGTCGGCGGGGGAGACGGGGGGGATGTCGTCCGCGGCGGGCCAGCCGTTGGGGACGTAGAAGACCCGCGCCGGGGGCACTCCCAGTGCCCAGACCAGACTCTGCAGGGTGCGGCTGGCGACGGTGACGGCGTCGGCGCGGGTCAGCCCCCAGCGCTCCTGGCGGGCGAAGAACCACCGCTGGGGCGCGGTGTAGACCGGCTGCCCGGTGCGGGGATCGGTGACGTCGTTCCAGCCGCCGGGCCCCTCCCAGTCGTCGGCGTCCACCACCAGCCGCGGCCGGTGGGCGCGCCCCCGCAGGGTCAGCAGGAAATGGGCCAGGCCGCTGTAGGCCTTGGGCTTGAAGAGGTGGACGACGTCGGGCCGGAAGGCCAGGGCGCGGGCGACCAGCCGCCGGGCCATCAGGAGGTGAAACAGCAAGGGGACGCGCGGCGGCAAGGGGATGTTCTCCACCCGCACGCCGCGGTCCTCCCAGCCGCGCCCGGCATCTTCGGGATTCTGCCAGGGAGGGAGCAGGACGGTGACCGTGTGCCCGCGGGCGGCCAGGGCGCGAGCCATCGGGAGCGCCCGCACCGCCATCGTCCCGCGGGGACGCAGGCCGAAGGGGCCGATCATTACAATGCGCATATCGCGTATCGCTAATCGCTTATCGCATATCGCGTATCGCTAATCGCTTATCGCATATCGCGTATCGCGTGCGGTGAGACGTGTGATAACTCCTATCCGGAGGCGCGCAGGCGGATTTCGGCGAAGCAGGATTCCACGTAGGCCCGGTGGCGGTCGCCCAGGCCGGGGCGGGGGTCGTTTTTACCCAGCGCCATTGCCCACTGGCGCTCCCGCGGCTGGGCGGAGAGGTGGGCGACGTATTCCGGGTACAGGTACGCCGCGACGCTTTCGGCCCACTCTTCGCAGGCCGCCCGCCATGCCTGAAGCCCCGAGGCAACGCTTCCGTACCAGGTAGGGCCGGGTTCTTCCCCGACGAATTTCACCATCCCGCGCACCAGTCGCCCCGGCCGGCCCAGCATCCGGCCCAGAGGGCCCGCCGTATGCGCGTCCCAGGCGTGGGCCAGTTCGTGCACCACGGCGACCTCGCTCAGCCACGGCGGGTCCTGGTGGAGCAGCGACTCCCCCAGCACCACGCGCTTCCAGGGGGGACGAAACCAGAAAGCATACGTCCGGCCGCCGCCTGTTGCCCTCTTCTCCAGGATGATGCCGCCGACGGCCAGTCGGAACCCCGACACACCACCCAGCGCCTCGCTCATCCGCTCCACCGCGCGCCGGACTTGCATCCGTTCATCGGTCTGCCACCCGGAAGGGACAACGCGCAGACCGTAATCGCGCAACTCCTGGGCCCAGAGGACGGCGTCATGGAGGACGGCTAATCCCATTGGTTGCTTCTCTCTACTCGTGCTCCATTCGTGGCCCGCTCGTGGTCATTCGTGGTCGTGGTCGGTCTCACCCGGCATCAAGAACAGCCTGCAATTCCTCCAGCGATGTGATCCCCCGCACCTGCCACAGGAAAAAACGCAGGTCGCTAATACCCAGTTGGGAAACCGCTTCCCTTGTCTCCGCCCACAGGTCCCGCACCGCCGGCCCCACCGGGTCCGCCCCCGCCGCCCCCGGCTCGTCGGCGTAGGAGCCGTAAAAGGCGAAGTAGGCCTGATTCAGTTTGCGGATGTGATACCCTTCCTTCCAGAAAACCTGCCGACGCCGCTCCATGTACGCTTCCGCCTCCTCTATCCGCCCGTGCAGCAGCAGCCAGTCCACCCGTACTCGCGTCTCGTGCATCTCGGCGCGGAAGTCAAAGGCGGGGGGCTCGGCCGGTTTCGGCGGCGGTTGCCCCTCCTCCGCTTCCTCCTCCGGCGGCGCCAGGTCGGGATAATACCGCCGTAGCGTGCGCTTGCCAACCTCCTTCCCCACCAGCGAGGCAACGGTCTCGTTGATCACCCGCGCCTCCCAATTCCGGTCGTACTCCCAGCCCAGCGGGAAGAAATAGAGATAATGATGGACCCACTCGTGCGCCGTCACCTCCAGCCACCATTCCAGGCTGGGGTATTCCAGCAGCATCGCCGGCCAGAGGGAGAGCCCGCCGATGGGGACCACCAGCGAGGAGACGTTGAAGGTCCGGTCCACCTCCTCCTCCAGCGCCTCGGCGCGGTCGGCGGTGAGCCCGGGCTCCAGGGACGCTTGATGGAGCACGGTGACCCGCTCGCGAAGGGAGATGATGAGGACGTAGGGCAACGGGGTGATGTGAATGCCCACCACAGGGAACGGCTGCCCCAGCATACCGGAGGCGTCCCGGGCCAGCACCAGCCCCACCTGCTCCTCCATAATCGCCTCGGCGACCATCTGACGGGCGGCGATCTCCCGGCGCACCCGCTCCCGTTCGGCCCGAATTTTCCTTGTCGCCGCGCCGGGGTTCTGAACAGAGGGGTCGGAGTAGGCTTCGGAGATTTTCCGTTCCAGCCGCTGGGCTTCCTGCACCCGCCCGACGAAGTCCCGTACAAAGGCCGCCCGGTCGGCCTCCGTCATATACCGCTGGGGCTGGAGAAGCCAGAGGGTGAACTTGTCCCAGAGCGCCTCCGCCTCCCAGCCCCAGAAGTTGAACTGAATATCGGCGACCAGGCGGTAGAGACGGGTCTTCATCGCCCCCGGCGGCATCCCGTCCCCCTCCAGAAGCAGTACCAGGGCCAGAAGCAGGACGGCCAGAGCAAATCGCGTCAGGAAGGGGGAGAATTCCCCTGGGGGCGGGAGGTCCTGCCCGACGGCCGTTCGCTTCATACCGCTCCCCGCAGCCGCGCCCCCAGTTCCCGTTCCAGCCTCCGGACGATCTTCTCCCGCACCCTGGCCACTTCGCTATCAGTGAGGGTACGGTCGTCGGCCTGGTAGGTGAGGCGGTAGGCCAGGCTCTTCTTCCCGGGCCCGATCTGAGAGCCCCGGTAGACGTCAAAGAGCACCACCGAACGGACCAGCGGACTGCCGGTCTGGGCGATGAGGTCGCGCACCCGCACGGCAGGGGTCTCCTCGTCCACCACCACCGCCAGGTCCTCGTAGACGGGCGGGTGGAGGGAGATGGGGGTCATCCGGCGCGGCGCGCCCCAGAGCCCGATCAGGACCTCCATATCAAACTCCAGCGCCACGATGGGCTGGCGGGGCAGGTCAAAGGCCTCCCGTACCAGCGGGTGGATTTCGCCCATCACGCCCAGGACGTTCCCGTTGACGGAGACCCGGGCGCAGCGGCCGGGGTGGAAGGCCGAATGCTGCCCGCGGTCAAACGTCCCGGTCAGGCCCAGGCCCGTCAGCAGGGCCTCTACCACCCCCTTGAGGTCGTAGAAGTCCAGCGGAGTCGTTTGCCGGTCGGGAAGCCAGGACTCGGGCTCCCGGGGGCCGGTCATCACGATCCCCAGGCGCAGCGG
>FWWL01005724.1_pt1 | contig 18907 bp, 16 predicted proteins | sample 2228331 | NCBI WGS metagenome assembly FWWL01 (sample SAMEA103939775, study PRJEB20133) | metagenome
CGGGCCCCCTCCACCACGCCCTGCGGGCGCGGCCCCCCTCCCCGTGCCGGGGAGGATTTTTGGCCTCAAACATCGTCTGTGGAATTGTACACGGCGACATCCATTTCGCCCTCCCAACGCGCGACGGCGGTGGCGATGGCGAGGTCGGAGGTGACGTTGGGGATGGTGCGGGTCATGTCGAGGATGCGGTCGAAGGGCAGGATGAAGCCGACCACGATCGCGGTTTGCTCGGGTGTGATGCCGATGGCGTGGAGCACGGCGGCGAGCACGAACAGCGAGCCCGACGGGACCGGCGCGACGCCCATGGCGACGATGGTGGTGGTGGCGGCGATGACCAGATAATCGGCGAGCTGGAGATCGACGCCGAACGCCTGCGCCGAAAACAGCGTGAGCATCGCGACATACATCGCCGCGCCGTCCATGCCGATGGTGGCACCGAGCGGGAGGACGGTCGAGGCGACCGGGGGCGAGACGCCGAGATTGCGCTCGGCGACGCGGATCGCGACGGGGAGAGTGGCGCTGCTCGACGAGGTCGAGAAGCCGACCATGATTGCGTCGGCAATGCCGCGGAAGAAGGGGAGCGGCGAGAGCCACGCCATCAGCCGCACGACGATCAGGCCGTGGATGAGCAGCGTCACGATCGCCGAGCCGACCACGACGCACAGGCCGAGTTTCAGCACGGCCAGGAAGCTGGACGGGCCGGTGGTGCCCATGACAACCGCGATCAGCGCGAACACGCCGAAAGGCGCGGTTTCCATCACGAAGCCGACGATCTTGAGCATCACTTCGGAGCCGGCGTTGAGCAGCTGGCGCACCGGCTCCGCGCCCTTGCCCGCCGCGATCACGCCCGCGCCGACGAGGATGGCGAAGAAGATGACGGCCAGCGTCTTGCCCTCCGCCATGGCGCCGATCGGGTTGTCGGGGATGATCTCCATGAACATCTGCGCGGTGTCGGGCGGGGTGCCCATCGCCTTGGGGATCGCCCCGGCGAAGCTGGCGCCGAGGCCGGGGGCGATGAGGGTGGCGACGATCAGGCCGGTGGTGACCGCGAGCGCCGTCGTGAAGACATACATTGCCAGCGTCTTGACGCCGATGCTGCCGAGGCGTTTCGGATCGGCAAGCGCAGCGACGCCCGAGGCGATCGTCAGGAAGACGAGCGGGACGACCAGCATGCGGATCAGGCGGACGAAGAGCGTGCCGATCCAGCCAATCGCGGTTGCGCCTTCACCCCAGACGAAGCCGACGGCGGCGCCGAGGACGAGCGCGGCGAGGATGCGCTTCCACAGCGCGACGCCGAACCACCAGGCGAAGGCGCGCTTGATCGGGCCGCGGCGTTCGGCTTCGGCGGCGATGGTTTCGGTCATGCGGGGCAGTTCCAATTTGCTTGGCGTGGTTTGGGGAGCGGGCGTCCGGCGAGGGCGCCGGTGAGCTGGCCCTTGTCCACCGCGATGCGGCCGTTGACCAGCACGTAGCGGACGCCGGTGCTGGGGAAGTCGGGCCGATCATAAGTGGCGCGTTCGGTGTAGGTTTTTGGGTCCAGGATCGCGATGTCGGCGAACTTGCCGGGCGCGAGGATGCCGCGATCGGGCAGACCGAGGAGCTGCGCGGTCTGGGCCGAGGAGCGCTGGACGAAGCATTCGGGCGTCATCAGCTTTGCCTGACGCACGAACATGCGCCAGCCGCGCGCGAAGCTGCCCATGCGGCGGGGGTGGCCGCTGGTGGCGTCGGAGCTGCCGACGACCCAGCTCTGGCGCGCAAAGGCGTCGATGTCGCGCTGCGTCATGTTGAAGCTGGCGATGCTGGTGCCGGGGTCGGCGATCAGGATGCGCGCGGCGGCGTCGAGCGGGTCGAGTTTCCATTGCGTGGCGATGGCGTCGAGGCGCTGGCCCTTGTGCGGGCCGCTGACCATCAGGATGGCGTGAGCGCCGCCGCGAATGCGGAGTTGCTCCGCCATCTCCTTGCGTAGTTGGGGAGACAGCGTCTTGAGGTTGGCGACCATCGCGGGCGCTCCGCCGTCCTGGGCGCGACGGGGCACCAGCGCGGCGGCGAGCGACGTGCTGGAGGCTTCCCACGGATATTGGTCGGCGGTGATGGTGATGCCGGATTTTTGCGCGGCGGCGATATGGGCGATGACCTTTGGTGCCATGCCCTGCACGTCGGCGCCGAGCGCCTTGATATGCGCGATGTGCAGCGGGAGCTTGCCGTCGCGGGCGATGGCGACGGCTTCGTCGATAGCGGGGATCAGGCCGATGCTGGCGCTGCCCTCGTCGCGCAGATGGGTTTCGTAGATGCCGTTGAAGCGGGCTGCGACGCTGGCGAGCGCGGCGACTTCGCCGGTCTTCGCGAAGCTTTGTGGGGCGTAATAGAGCCCGGCGGATAGGCCGAGCGCGCCGTCGCACATGGCGCGGGCGACGTGAGCCTGCATCTTTTCGAGTTCGGCGGAAGTCGGCGCGCGATCGCGGTTGCCGACGACTTGCAGCCGGATCGTGCCGAAGCCGGTGAAGCTCGCGACATTGGGGCCGGTCGGGTTGGCGCCGAGGCGCGCGAACAGGGCGGCGATGTCAGCCTCACCGCCGCCGTCATTGCCGATGACGATGCTGGTGACGCCCTGCAGCAGGTGATTGGCGAGCTGGCGCCTGGCCGCGTCGGGGGCGCGGGCGTCGGGGCCGCTATGCGTGTGCGGATCGATGAAGCCCGGCGTGACGGTGAGGCCGCGCGCGTCGATGCTGCGCCGCGCGGTGAGCCCGCGCGGACGCTGGCCGATATAGAGGATGCGGTCGCCGGCCACGCCGATCTCCGCCACCCGCGCCGGGGTGCCGGTGCCGTCGATGACCTGGCCATTGGTGATGACCAGGTCGATCGTGCGGGAGGTGGGGGTAGAGGCCGCGCTGCCCCACCCCAACCCCTCCCCTGAAGGGGAGGGGCTAAGAAGAAGCAGCGCCGCGACGGCAAGGCGCATCAGAACCGCTTGCTGACCGAGAAATAGATCTGGCGGCCGCGATTGCCGTAGAGATCGCCGATATAGGCGTTGCTGTTATCGGCGAGCGGGGCGAGCGTGTTGAACAGGTTGCGCGCACCGACGCGCAGGCGGAGATTGTCCATCGGCCCGCCATCAACCTCATATTGCGCGTAAAGGCTGTGGGTCATGTAATCGTCGACACGGAAGCGCGTGCCGTCGGCGAGCGAGGCCGAGGTATCGGTGACCGGGCCGACATAGCTGCCATAATAGCCCAAGCCGAAGCCGTTATAGCGCCAGGTGACGCTGGCCGAGGCGCGCCATTTCGGACGGCCATTCTGTTCGACGATATCCTGTGCCCCGGCAATCGCGATGGTGTCGTCGATCGTCCCGGCCGCTTGCGCATCGATCAGCGCCTGTGCCGCGGGGGTCGGCGTCTGATAGAATTCGAGCAGACGGGCGGCGTTCACCCGCGCGCTGAAATCGCCGATGCCGGTGTCCTTGACCTGATAATAGACGCCAAGGTCATAGCCGCGCACCGCACGCGGGGCGAGGTTGGTGTAATTGTCGATCACCTGGATCACGCGACCGACCGGCGCAATGCCGGTGCCGGCGAAGTCGGTGATTTCCTGTGGCGTAGGATCGGCGCGCTGGACGTTGGGGTTGGACGACCCCTGCAGCCGCAGCAGATAATCGAGGATCAGCGCGTTGCCGTCACCGAACAGGCCGATCACGTTATCCTGCCGGATTTCCCAGTAATCGGCGGTGAAGGTCAGGCGACCCATCTTGCCCATGTTGAGCTGGAAGGTGCCGCCGAGCGAGAGGTTGTCGGATTCTTCCGGCGTCAGGCTCTGGCTGCCCGAACGGTTGCTGACCACGCCCTGGCTGCGCGTGCAGGCGTCGAAATTGGCGATGCGCCCGGCGCGGAAGTCGGCTTCGCACTTGACCCAGTCGGTGCGGGTGTTCGAGCGCTGAATGCCGTTTTCAAACAGCTGCGGCAGGTTCGGCGCGCGGAAGCCCTGCGACCAGCTGCCGCGCAGCTGCAGGTTGGCGAAGGGATACCAGGAGGCCGCGACCTTGGGCTTCGCGACCGTGCTGAACCCCTGATAGGATTCGACGCGACCGGCGAGCTGCAGGTCGAGCGAGTGGATCAGCGGCACGTTCATGTCCGGCGCGACCAGCGGCACCGCGAATTCGAGGAAGCCGGAGATGGTGTCGCGCGCGCCGCTGCTGTCCGGGGTCGGGCTGGCGCCCATCGTGTCGCTGCCGTTCGAGCTGCCGTCGAGCGCGACGAAGCGGATCGTGCCGTCGAGCCGGTCATCGCGGTCGTCGGCGAAGGTTTCGTGGCGGAACTCGACGCCCGCCGCCATGCCGACGCGGCCGCCGGGCAGGGTGAACAGGTCGTTCTTGCTCACCTTGAAATCGGCCATCGCCAGCTCGGTCGTGCTGACGCGGCCGATATCGACCATGAAGCCGTCGATCACGCTTTGCGGGTTGGGCGTGGTGTCATAGCGGCCCGGGTTGAGCGGATCGCCGCCGTTGAACGGGTTGTAGGCGCTGGCGTCGGTGCGGCTGAGTGCCTCCTGGAACTTGGTCAGGCTGACCGTGCGCATGCTGTCGGCAGTGCGGGCGCGCGAATAGAGCGCGGCGCTGTCGAAATCGAAGCCGAGCACTTCACCGCGGAACCCGGCGAGGAAGCGGGTGGTGTCGTTGCGGACATTGACGACCAGCGGGCCGGCATCGACCGGGCGATAGTCGATCAGCTCGATCGGCACGCCGGTGGTCGCGACGCCGGAAAGGCCCGGGATGCGGAAGGCGCTGCCGGTTGGCCCGAACGGGTTGTAATAGCCGTTGGCGGGGATGATCAGCCGCTGGCTGGCGAGCGCGGTGTCCTGTTCGCGCTGCGACTGGAAATCGGCGCGATACCAACCGGCTTCGGCGAAGAATTCCAGGCCGCTGTCGAATTCATGGTTGAAGAAACCGAACAGGTTGATGCGGTCGTTGCGCCCCATGATCGTGCGGACATCGTTGATGTCGTATTTCAGATTATTGTCGGTCGAGGCCGTCGACAGCGAGCTGTTGTCCCAGCAGGTGCCGGCATAGGGCGTGGCGGCGATACAGCCGTCATTGGTGTTCGGCTGAATGTGGAAGATGCCGCTGCTGGTCAGCGAGGTGCCGTTGACCGATGCCGTCGTCGTCGATGCGACGAAGCTGTTGGTCAGGCGCTGAAATTCGCCCCAGATGCTGTCGACCGAGGTGTTGTCGAAGTCGCTGTCGCCGGCGAAGGGCGTCCCGGCGACGAGCGGACGCAGATCAGCCGAGCGCGAGTTGCGGCGATCACGGGCGTAGAGCGGGTCGCGGTGGTTGTACGAGCCGAACACCGAGATGTTGGACTTGCCGCCGTTGAAGCGATGGCCGAACTCGAACGCGAACTCCGCCTCGACCTGCCCCGAATCCTCGGTGAAGCCGATTTCGGCGGTGGTGCGCAGGCCGCGGAAATTGTCCTTGAGCACGGTGTTGATCACGCCCGCGACCGCATCCGAGCCATAGATGGCGGCGGCGCCGTCGAGCAGCACTTCGACGCGGCGGACGCCGAGCACGGGGATGGTGTTGGTGTTGACGCTCTGCACCGGCACCAGGTTCTCGCTCTGCGTGCCGGGGTGGAGGACCATGCGGCGGCCGTTGAGCAGGACCAGCGTGTTGCCGGTGCCGAGCGCGCGCAGGTTGATCGACGCGGTGTCGCCGCGCGCATCGTTGATGCCGCCGGCGTCGCGGCTTTCGTTGAACGCGACGTCGCCGGCCTGAGGGATCGAGCGGAACAGATCATCGCCGCTGGTGGCGGCGGTGGCGGCGATGTCGTCCTCATTCAGCACGGTGACGGGCAGCGCACCGGCGACGTCCGCGCCCTTGATCTGTGAGCCGATGACGACGACTTCCTCGGTTGAGTCTTCCTGGACATCGGCGGCGGTCTGCGGCGCTTCCTGAGCCATGGCGGCGGTGGCGGTTGCGAGAAGCGAGATGCTCCCCAACAGGCTGGCGATCCGGAGTGTCTTCATGGTCGTGTCTTCCCTGTTCCCTGTTATGTTTAGCCTTGGCGTCTGGTGCGCCTTCAGCTCCCCTCTGCGATGAGTTCCGCGACGCGTTCTGCGCTGCCGGCGGCATAGGTCCAGCCCAAGGCGCCGTGCCCGGTCGCCGCGATCACGCCCGGCGCGATGGTCCGGGTGATCGGCAGCGAGTTCGGGGTCATCGGACGCAGGCCGGCCCAGCTCGACTCGATTTGGTCATAATCGGCAGCCTGAGGCAATGCCGCGCGTGCGCTGTCGACCAGCACGCGCAGCCGCGCCGGTTCGACACGGGTGTCCCGCTTACCCAGTTCGGCGAGGCCCGCGATGCGCATGCGGTTGCCGATGCGCGCGAACACCACCCGGTTGGAAACATCGGTGATGCTGGCACTGGGCGCGGCGGCGCCGGGGGGCAGGGTGATCGAATAGCCCTTCATCGGCTGAATCGGCAGGCGCACGCCGAGCTGATGGGCGAGGCGGGTCGAGCCGGTGCCGGCGGCGAGAATGATCCGGTCGGCGCCGACGCGCGCGCCGTCGCTGGTGACGAGCGCCGGGCCGGAGCCGTTGGCCATGATCCGGTCGATACTGACCCCCATCATCGAGCTGCCCCCCGCGCGCAGCAGCGCATCATGCGCGCTGACGCAAAAGCGGTGCGGGTCGCCGACCTCTTCGTCGCGGGTGTGCAGCGCGCCGACGATGGAGTTGCGGATCGGGGCGAGCATCGGTTCCGCCGCGACCGCGCCGTCGGGGTCGAGGATCGCCTGATCGACGCCATGCGCGGCCTTGAGCGCGGCCATGTCCTGCGCTGCGGCGAAGGACGCCGCGCTGCGGTAGATATGGATCTTGCCCGGCGCGCCATGGCCAAAATCGAGCTGATGGCGCGCGGCGAGACCGGCGAGCGCGGTACGCGAACGGGCGGCGAGCGCCAGACCCGCGACGGTGTTGTCGCGGAACCGGGCGGCGCTGCCGTTGCGCAGAAAGGCGAAGGCCCAGGCGATGAAATCGGGGTCGAGCCGCAGGTGAAAGCGCAGCGCGCGATCGAGCCCGAGCAGCACGCGCGGGATCTGCGCCAGCGTCGACGGGCTCGCCAGCGCGTCGGTATAGCCGTAGCTGAGCTGCGCGCCATTGGCGAAGGAGGTGCCGAGGCCCGGCCCCTTCGCGCTGTCGATCACAGTGACGCGGTGGCCGCGCTCCGTCAGCGTCAGCGCCGTCGCCATGCCGACCACGCCCGCGCCCAGCACGATCACCTCGCGCGGCGCGGTCATGCGGTCTTCGGCCCTGGATGGCGGATGGTCAGCTGAAATCTCCCCACGCATGCAATTGGACGAACTTCCAATCGCGCCCCGGATTGTGACATTAATGTGCGCGGCTCGCACGAAAACCGCCCATTTGCTGCGCAAGGTATAAACCGAGGTTATGGTTTGGCCCGGTTGTCCTCAAGCACCTGCTGAAAGGTGCGCAGGAAAGCGCGAGCCGCGCGCGACGGTTGGCGCTCCTCCAGCGTGACCCACGAGATGGTGAAGCGCAGCGGCGGATCGGTGGGCAACCAGGTGAAGCCGGGCGCGCGCCAGGCGCGGGCCGTGAATTCGTCGATCACGGTCACGCCGCGCTCGAGCTGGGCGAGGCGGGCGGCGATGAAGAAGGTCTGCACCGACACAGTTTCGCGGAAGGTGATGCCGCGCGCGCGGGCGGCTTCGGTCAGCACCGCGCCGATCGGCCCCGCGGCGGCGACGCCGATCACGTCGCGGTCGGCGAGCTGTTCGAGCGGGAAGCGTGCATCTGCCTCCGGGAACATGCCCTCGGGGAATTGCACCACCAGCTCCCCCTCGGCCATCGCTTCGCGCGCCAGGCGCGGGTGCGGGGGCGGGGTATAGGCGATGGCGACGTCGACCTCGCGCTCGATCAGCGAGCGGAGCAGGTCGTCATGATGGTGGGTATGCACCTCGAACGTCACGCGCGGCCAGTCGCGGCGGAACAGCGCCATCGCCTGCGGCACCATGTCGAGCGCGAGGCTGGGGACGATGCCCAACCGGATATGCCCGCCGCCCGAATGCGACAGGTTGCGCGCGGTGAGCTGGAGCGTGCCGAGCCGGTCGAACAGGTCGCCCGCCTCGCGCATCAGCGAATGGGCTTCGTCGGTGGGGATCAGGCGGCCGCGCGACAGCTGGAACAGGCGAAAGCCGAGATTATCCTCGGCATGGTGCAGCGTTTTCGACACTGACGGCTGCGACACGCCGAGCGCGCGGGCCGCCGCGCTGATCGAGCCGTGCTGATAGACCGCATGGACAATCTCGAGCTGGCGCAGGCGCATCAGGCCGGGTCAGACATAATGGGGTTCGGGGTTTTCATGCAGCGCCTCGTAATGGACCAGCGCCGGTTCGGGACCGAGCGGAACCGGCCGGCCGTCGCGGAACGCCCATTCGCCACGGTCGCAATCGGCCGCGCGGACATAGCCGTTGATGTAGAGCCGGCGCTGGTGATCGGCGGTGTTGCGGCCCGATCCATGGACCAGATACGGGCTCCACATCGCGATATCGCCGGGCTCTAGCTCGAGATCGATGACATTGGCCGGGTCGATTCCGGCGGCGCGCAGCGCGTCGTCGGTCATTTCATTCCCGAGCACCTCGATTTCGGTGTCGAGTGCAAGCGGACCGTTGCGATGGCTGTTCGGGATCATCCGCATCGCGCCGCTCGCCCGTGTGTGCGGGTCGATGGCGAGGCCGGTCTGGATGTAGGAGCTGCCGAGGTTGCGATAGGCGGCGTCGGGTTTGCGGAAGCGCGAATCCTGATGCCAGGCGAAATCGCCCTTCGACCCCGGTGCCTTCCAGTGCAGCTGGTTGATGATCTGCTTGAGATCGCCGCCGATCAGCGGGGACAGCAGATCGACCCAGCGCGGATCGAGCCGGACAGCGTTGAGCACCGCATTGTGGTAGGACGGCCATTGCACCATCGGGACGAGCGGGGTGCCGCTGTCGTCGGGGCGAACATTGTAGAACAGATTGCCGTGGCGAAAGCTGCGGCCATGCGCGACCCCTTCGGCATGGACGGCATCGACGGCGGCGCCGATCCGCGCGACCTCTTCGGGTGAAAAGACGCCACGAACAATGGCATAGCCCTGTTCGCGATACTGGGCGACATGATCCATAGCGGCCTCCGCATACGCGTTACGCGTGCGAGGCTTTCACTGGATCGGGAGTGCGTCAACCCTGTGACGCGGTGGGTTATTCTGCCGTGGCAGTCGGTTGCGCGTCGGGATCGGTCGCGTTAGCGTCGAGCATGTCAGCGGCGGCATTGAGCTGCGCGGCCTCGTCGGGCGAGACGCCGGTCGTCTCGTCGGTGCCGTTGCACGCGGCGAGCAGAGCGAATGGCAGCAGGATGATGGCGCGCATGGTTCCCCCCGGAACTGCGCGGGGCCGTCAGCGCGACGGCCCCGGCAACGGATCAATTGTTCTTGTCGAGCTCGTCTTCGGCGGCGTCGGCGGCGTTGCCGGCGCGGTCGGCGCCTTCCTCGATCGCGGCACCCGCACGGTCGGCGGCGTTTTCGGCGGTGCTGAGCGCGCCGTCGGTCGCGGCTTCGACGTCATCGGCAGCTTCGCTCATCGTGGCGTTGGCGTCGGCACCGATCGCCTCGGCGGCTTCGGCGGTTTCGTTCTGCGCCTTGTCGCTGCAGGCGGCGAGGCCGAGCGCGGCAATCGCGGCGAGCGGAAGAAGGGCCTTTTTCATGCGTGTTCCTCTCTGAAACGATGGTCGTTCGGGGCAGGACGCCTGAACCGAAACTAGGTTCCGTTCCGGAGAAGCGCAATCTGCTGCAAAAGGGGGTAAAAGACTTGCCTCTGCGCGCCCATTTGCCTAGATCGAGCCTGTAGTCGGCCGCCCGTGGAGGGCGGCCCTTATTGTTTCTGGAGACTTTGACGTGGCCCAGCCGCTCATGCCGCATGCGACCGCTTCCTGGCTGGTCGACAATACCGCGCTCAGCTTCGAGCAGATCGCCGATTTTTGTGGGCTGCACATTCTGGAGGTGCAGGCGATTGCGGACGACACCGCATCGACCAAGCTGACCGGTCGCGATCCCGTCCGTGCGCACGAACTGACGCTCGAGGAAATCGAGAAGGGGCAGAACGACCCCGATTACCGCCTGAAGATGAGCAAGGGCCCGGAGCAGGTCCGCCGCACCAAGGGACCGCGCTACACCCCGGTCAGCAAGCGGCAGGACAAGCCCGACGGTATTGCGTGGATCATCCGCAACCACCCCGAGATTTCGGACGGCGCGATCGGCAAGCTGATCGGCACCACCCGCACCACCATCGCCGCGATCCGCGACCGTTCGCACTGGAACATCGCCAACATCGTGCCGAAGGATCCGGTGACGTTGGGCCTGACCAGCCAGCGCGAGCTGGACGCGGCGGTGGCCAAGGCGGCGAAGGCCGCGGGTATCGAAGCTCCGGTCGACACGCGGCTGGAGGGCGACCGCGAGGCACTGCTGGAACAGCTGCGCGCCGAGCGTGAGGCGGCGTCGCGGGATACGACGCCGGGCGTCGAACTGGACCGGGATACGCTGTTCAAGAGCTGATCCGGCTGCTTTTTCGTTTTTACGGTATTGTGACGGCGCGTGGACTCGACAAGCGGGTTCCGCGCCGTCACTGTTTCGGGTATGGCTGAACCGGCGATCTCCCCCGACATCTCGCTGACCCAGGACGAGAGCTTCGTCGCGACCAGTCATCGCGGGCTGACCTATCCGCTGGGCGAGCGCACGCCAGCGGTGGGAGAGGCGATTGCGGTGGCGCGCGGCGTGCATTGGGTGCGCATCCCGATGGCCGGGCCGCTCGATCATATCAATTGCTGGCTGGTCGCCGATGGTGCGGCGACGACCGTCGTCGATACCGGATTGAACGTCGATCCGTCGGTGGAGGCATGGCGTGCGCTGTTCGACGCGGAGCCGCTGGCGTCGGCGGCGCCGCATCGCGTGATCTGCACGCATTTTCATCCCGACCATATTGGCCTCGCCGGATGGCTCGGGCGCAAGTTCGATGCGCCGCTGTGGATGACGCGCGGCGAGTGGCTGATGGGGCGGCTGTTGACCGCCGATGTGCGCGACGTGGTGCCGGACGAGCAGATCGTCTTCTGGCGCGCGGCCGGATGGGACGACGACCAGATCGCGGTGGCGGCCGCCAAGGGCTATGGCCAGTTTCGCCGGATGGTTGCGCCGATGCCGCTGGGCTATCGCCGGATCGTCGATGGCGAGGAGATTGCGATTGGCGATGCGACCTGGCGGGTCGTGGTCGGATCGGGGCATTGTCCGGAACATGCGTGTCTGTGGAACGAGCCCGACGGCGTGCTGATCGCGGGGGATCAGGTGCTGCCGCGGATCAGCTCCAACGTCTCGCTCGGCGTGAGCGAGCCCGAGGCGGATCCGCTGGGCGAATGGCTGGCGTCGATCGAAAAATTGCTGGAACTGCCCGACGATCTGCTGGTGCTCCCGGCGCATGGCGCGCCGTTCACCGGGTTGCATGTCCGGCTGGCGGCGCTGCGCGACGAGCATCGCAAGCGGCTGGATATCCTCGCCGAGCATCTGGTCGAGCCGCGCCGGGCGGTCGATTGTTTCGGGCGCATGTTCCGGAGGACGATCACCGGCGACATGCTGGGCCTCGCCACCGGCGAGACGCTGGCGCATCTGCGGCGGCTGGAGGTCGAGGGGCGGGCGGTGCGCGCGGTGCGCGACGGCGTGTGGTGGTATCGCGGGGTAGGTTAGGTTAGCGTCGCCGCGCCGGGAAGCGAATCTGGAGAGCGATGCGATGTGCGACGATCTGACCAACGCCGACAATGAACAGCTGATCAAGGGCATGAGCCGGCGCGAATTTGGCGCGGCGGCGGGCGCCGCGGGGCTGATGGCGCTGTTGCCGACCCCTGCGAATGCGCTGGGCATCCAGTCGTCGGACGTGACGTTCAAGACCCCGGACGGGACCGCCGATGGCTATTATGCGGCACCGAACAAGGGCAAGCACCCGGCGGTGCTGGTGTGGCCCGACGTGATGGGCCTGCGCCCCGCTTTCCGCCAGATGGGCGAGCGGCTGGCGCAATCGGGCTTTGCGGTGCTGACGATCAATCCGTTCTACCGGTCGGTGAAGGGGCGGTTCCTGCAGCCGGGCGAAAGCTATGCAACGCCGAGCGTGCGCGAGAAGATCGGGCCGTGGCGCGCGCTGCTGACCCCCGATGCGGTGGTGCGAGACGCGACCGCAGCGGTGGCCTGGCTCGACGGGCAGCGCGCGGTGGACAAGAAGCGCGGAGTCGGCACCACGGGATACTGCATGGGCGGGCCGTTCACGATGCGCACTGCCGCGGCGCTGCCCGACCGGGTCAAGGCCGGCGGGTCGTTCCATGGCGGGGGCCTGGCCACCGACAAGCCGGACAGCCCCCACCTGCTGGTGCCAAAGATGAAGGCGCGCTTCCTGTTTGCGGTCGCCGAGAATGACGACAAGCGCAATCCGGACGAGAAGGAGCTGGTGCGCAAGGCGTTTGCCGATGCGGGGCTGGCCGCAGAGATCGAGGTGTACCCGGCGAACCATGGCTGGTGCCCGCCCGACAGCCAGGTCTATGATCAGGTGCAGGCGGAGAAGGCGTGGGCGCGGTTGCTGGAAACGTTCAAGGGGCTGTGAGGCGCGACTGATCCTCCCCCGCCAGGGGGAGGTGTCGCCGGAGGCGGCGGAGGGGGAGGGCCGCTGTGTCCTCTCCTTTTGAGCGGCTACCCTTCCGCCCCCTCCGTCACGCTGCGCGTGCCACCTCCCCCTGGCGGGGGAGGATTACTTTGCGCTTGACCGACGGCTCGAACTCGTTCCTATTTTGTTCTCAATCGACTCGGAGGGATAACGATGGCGATCACGCTCTATACCAACCCGATGTCGCGCGGACGGATCGCGCGCTGGGCACTCGAGGAAGCGGGGGCCGAGTATGACACGGTGGTCATCGATTACGGCCCCCGTTCGCCCGAATTTCTGGCGGTAAACGCGATGGGGAAGGTGCCGACGATCATCCATGACGGCGTGGTGGTGACCGAGTGCGCCGCGATCTGCGCCTATCTGGCCGACGCGTTTCCTGCAGCCAGGCTCGCCCCGCCGGTGGATGCGCGCGGGGCCTATTATCGCTGGTTGTTCTTTGCCGCCGGACCGCTGGAGCAGGCGGTGACGAGCCGGTCGATGGGCTGGGAGGTCGGCGACGATCCGCAGAAGCAGGGGATGGTCGGCTTCGGCAATTACGACCGCACGATCGACGCGCTGGAGGCAGCGGTGCGCGCAGCGGGTGACGGCTGGCTGGCGGCGGATCATTTTACGGCGGCGGATCTCTATGTTGGTGCGCATCTGGGCTGGGGATTGCAGTTTGGGTCGATCCCGAAGCGCGACTCCTTCGCGGCGTTCGTTGAGCGGGTGCAGGCGCGTGAGGCGGCGCAGCGGGCCAATGCGCTGGACGACGCGCTGATGCCGGTGCCCGCGGAGGGGTGAGGGCAATTCCTCCCCCAGCTCGCTGGGGGAGGTGGCAGCACGAAGTGCTGACGGAGGGGCCGCCCTCGCAGAGGGCGGTGCTCTGCCGAGCCGCTTCGGCCGTCTGCGCGGCCGCCCCTCCACCACCGCCTGCGGCGGCGGTCCCCCTCCCCTGAGACAAGCTCAGGGGAGGAATTAGCTTACCCTACCACGCGCGAACCCAGCCTTGCCGCGAGATATTCGAGATTGGCGATGCGGCGCCACACGGCGCTGTCGTTGATCGCGGATGGGTTGAAGAAGCGGCGCATCGCGGGGAAATCGAGGTCGATCACCCGGCTCATGTAATCGGGGGTGAGCGTGCCGCCATGCTCGTCGCCCATCGCGCCGAGGCGGCGGCGCAGCGCGTAAGTGTGGCGGCGCAGCCAGACCGGGCGAATGCGGGTGAGCCATTCGGTGCGGCGGTGGGCGAGATTGGGCGGGCCGGTAAAGTCGTGACCATAGGCCGAGGGCTGGGCGGCGAGGACCGGGTCGATCGCGTTGAGCAACGCTGCCTCGAACCGCCCGGCATATTTGAGCGGCATGGGCAGGGTCATCGCTTCGGCCACGACGCGATGGTCGAGGAAGGGCATGAGGTATGGGCTGAACCGCGCCTCGAGACTGATCTCGCGCCCGAACAAGGCGCGGCAGCGGATGCGCGGGTAGATTTGCTCGACGCGGTTGCGTGCGAGCTTGCCGGTCGCGTCGGGCGGGGCGAGCGATGCGGCGATCTTGCCCGCGATCGCGTCGATGAAGCCGCGCGGATCGAAGCGGTCGGTGGCGTCGGCGGGAGTGAAGCGCGCGAAGAAGGTCTGCGCGATGTCGTGCGCGGTGAAGCGGCGATCGGGAAGGTAGAAGAAGTTGCGGTAAATCTCGCCGCAGCCGCCCGACACGGCGAGCGCGCCATCGGCGTGGCGGGCAAGCTGGGCCGCGCCGTTGGTGCCGTTGTCGAAAATATTGCCGAAGGTCGGCAGCCCGTCGAACTGGTGGAAATTGCGCGCGACCAAATCCGGGAAGGCGTCGGGCGGGACGACGCCGTCTTCCTTGTCGAGCCATTCGATCGGGAAGCCGAGTTCGGCGCCGATGTGCTGGGCGATCATGACATCCTCATCGCCCGGCACGCCATAGACATAGAGATGCGGGTCACAGCCCCGCGCGCGCAACGCGGCGAGGACGAGGCGCGAGTCGAGCCCGCCCGACAGCGGCGCACGGACATTGCCGCCCAGCGCATCGACATGCGCGCCGACGATGGCGAGCAGGCGGTCGCGGTGGCGGGCAATGCGGTCGGGCAGCGCGTTGTGACTCGGCGCGGCGGGCAAGGGCTTGGCGATGCTGTGGCGGACGGTGCCGGTCGCGGTCAGCTCGACCACGCTGTTGGGCGACAGGGTCTTGAGCTGTTCGAACACCGTGTCGTCGCCGACGGGCATGACGTTGAACGCGAGTTCGTACACGCCCTGCGCGTCGAAGCTGAGCCGGGGCAGCGCGCGCGCAGCAGCGAGGAAGGGCGTGGCGAAGACGCGGTCGCCGGTGTCGTGGAACAGCTGGAACGCGGAGAAATAGTCGCCGAACAGGAAGTTTTGGCCATTGCGGCGGACGAGCGCGACGAACTGTCCGCCGAGCCGGTCCCAGTCGAGCGCCAGCGGGTCCATCGCCAGCAATGCGGCAAGCGCGGCTTCGCCCATCTTGCCGTCCGCCACCAGCGTCCCCGCGACCGCCACAAGGTCGTCGCCGCGCTGGAGCAGGGATGTCGGCCCCGCGATGATGTGCCCGGCGTGGAGCAAGGTCCAGCCGGGGAGGGCAAGCTCGGTGGGCTCGGGAAAGCCCTGTTCGCCCAGCACCGCGCGCGCCTCGCCCAGCGCCGCTTCGGCGAAGCGTGGGTCATCGTTCCGGATAAGAAACAGGCTGGCCATGGTCGCGCTTAGGGACTCAACTCAAGTGGAACGGGGTCGAGACGGAGCGGATTTTGGCGCAGGGCGAGGAGCGAGGAGGGAGCGATGCAGAGGCATCGTGACCGACGAGTGACGATGCCATGCGCCAAAAGGCGCCCGCCGCTACGCGGTTGCCAAAGCAGAGCCACCGGACGGCGTCGCTTGCTTGCGCGTAGCTCTGCTACGCGACTGCGCTGCGCTCCTGGCCGGTGGCCCTGCTTTGGCAATCTCGATCCCCGTTCCACTTGAGTTGAGACCCTTAACCGATCACGCCGCCGCAGGCGCGGGGGAAACGCGCTTCTTGCCCATCGGACGGATGCCTTCCTCGGCCCGCTTGCGCGCGAGATAGGTGTCGAGGCCGATCTGCGCGCCGACCAGCATATAGACGAACGGGTTGAGCGCGATGCCAACGAACAGCGACCCGAACAGATAGATGATATGCCCATGCTGAAGCGCGGTGGCGAGCGGGGCGATCCACGCCTTGTCGGGCGGCACGTCGCGGTAGCGGCGGCGCAGCACCTCCATGCGCAAAATACCGCCCAGATGGATCATCAGCCACAGGATGAAGCCCGGCCAGCCCTGTTCGCCGAGCATCTCGAAAAAGGCCGAGTGATAGGCGCGCGACTTGTCGATTTCGGGCGTGCGCACGACGGTGCGGCTGGCGCCTTCGCCGACAATCTCGATCTTGTCGTACTTGATCTCGTTCTGGCGATAGGCTTCGAAACCGCCGCCCAGCGGGTGGGTCTTGACGTATTCCCAGGTCCATTTCCACACCTCGATCCGGGTCGAGGCGCTGGCGTCGGACTGATAGGTCGAGATGGTCCCCATCCGCTCGGTAAAGCTGGCGGGGAGGAACGGGACCGACGCGACCGCGAGGAAGCCCGCACCCGCGATGTAGAGGATGCGCCGCTTGACGTCGCGCAGCATCAGCACCGCGAGCAGGCCGATGCACAAGAGGCCGGTGCGCGCCTGAGTCCCCACCGGCATCAGCAGGCAGGCGAAGATGAGGGCATAGCCGAACGCCTTCACGCGCCAGTCGGGCGGGAAGATCGTGCCGTATTTGGTGAACCACAGGATCAGCGGGATCAGGCAGATCGACACGGCTGAGATGATGCTGCCTTCGAACAGGCCGCTATTATTGTCGACGATCAGCTTGAGCTGGCCATAGCCGCCGCCGCCCAGCGCAGTCTTGACCCCGCCCGCGATGATGATCGTCGCGACCGAGAGCAGCATGAACAGCAACAGCGCCTCGATCCTCAGGCGTGTGCGCAACGTGAGGGGAAGGAAGATCGCGAAGGCCAGCGCCTTCCACACCCAGTCCCACTTATACACCGCATCGATCGGGAAATCGGCGTTGATCGTGGTGTAGTAGCACCAGCCGAGCAGAGCGAGCATCAGCCCCTGTCGCGGGGCAACGCGCATGTCGCGCTTGTCGTCCATCGCCAGCCAGGACAGCACCGCGAATCCCACCGCCATCGCCGAAATCGGAAAGGCGTTGAGCAGGAAATAGCTCATCCGCTGGGGCGAGACGATGTCGATATAGACATAGGCGAGCACGAACAGGAACGGCCGGCGCAGCCCGAGCGCGAAGATGGCTCCCAGAAAGGCGATGAAGGCGAGGTCACGCACCGGGGCGTTTCCAGCCGCGCTTGGGCGGCGGCGGCTTGCCGTCCGCGCTGTCGTCATCGACCGCCGGACTGTTCACCAGACGCCAGGCGACGACGAGCAACAGCCCGTGAGTCAGCGCGAGAACAAGCGTGTCGATCATCGTGATGCGGGGATAGCCGCTTCCGGTTGACGGGCCGTTAAGTGATCGCGTGGCAAGGACTGGCCATGCGGATCCTGCACGTCCTTGATCATTCGCTGCCGCTGCACAGCGGTTATACCTTTCGCACACGCGCGATTTTGAAGGCGCAGATGGAGCGCGGCTGGACCGTCGCGGGGGTGACCGGACCGCGTTATCATACGGGGGATTCACCGTTCGAGACGCTGGACGGGATCGACTTCCACCGCACGAAACAGATGCGGCGGTTGCCGCCGGTCGTCGGCGAGCTGGCGGAGATTGCATCGTTCGCACGGCGGATCGGGGAGGTGGTCGAGCGGTTCCGGCCCGATATCCTCCACGCGCACTCGCCGGTGATCGACCCGCTCGCGGCGATGCGTGCGGCGAAGCGCTACGGCTTGCCGCTGCTGTATGAAATCCGCGCTTTCTGGGAAGATGCGGCGGTCGGAAACGGCACCGGGACCGAGGGGTCGGCCAAATATCGCGCGATCCGGGGGCTGGAGACCTGGGCCGCGCAGCGCGTCGATGCGGTCGCGGTGATCTGCGAGGGGCTGAAGCGCGATCTGATCGCGCGCGGGATCGATGCGGGTAAGATCATGGTGTCGCCCAATGGCGTCGACCTGCACCTGTTCGGCGATCCGGTACCGCGCGACGCGGCGCTGGCGGCGCAGCTTGGGCTAGAGGGGGCCGATACGATCGGGTTCATCGGCAGCTTCTACGACTATGAGGGGCTGGACGATCTGATCGCGGCGATGCCGGCATTGCTGGCGCAGCGGCCCAGGGCGCGGCTGGTGATGGTCGGCGGCGGGCCGATGGAACAGGCGTTGCGCGCGCAGGCGGCGGCGTCGAGCGCGGCGCATGCGATCCACTTCGTCGGACGCGTGCCGCACGAGCAGGTCGAGCGCTATTATTCGCTGATCGACCTGCTGGTGTACCCCCGCAAGCATATGCGGCTGACCGATCTGGTGACGCCGCTCAAACCGATCGAGGCGATGGCGCAGCACCGGCTGGTCGCGGCGTCCGATGTCGGCGGCCATCGCGAGCTGATCCGGCATGGCGATACCGGGACGTTGTTCCCACCGGACGACCCGGCGGCGTTGGCGGATGCGGTGGCGGGGGTGTTTGCCGATCGCTCCGGCTGGGACGCACAGAAAGAGCGGGCGCGGCGCTGGGTCGAGACCGAGCGTAACTGGTCGTCAAACATTTCACGCTACGAACCTGTTTACCAAAAATTGATCGACGCCCGATCACGGGAATCCAAATGGTTGCGTACGCCCTCGTTCAACGTCTGACCCCCAATGTGGCGCTTGCGCTCGCCGGTGGCGCGGGCGCGTGCGCGGTGCTGGCCAGCCTGGTGCTGCCCGGCGCGCTGCTGGAGGACATGGTACTCGCCAGCGGGATCGCCGCGTTCGTGCCTGCGGCCGAGCCGCCGCTGGGTACGACGGCGCGGCTGTGCATCGGGCTGTTCGCCGGCGGGCTGATCGCGCTGATCGCGTGGATGGGCATGTCGGCGCTGATCGCATGGATCGATTCGCGCGCGGCTGACGCGGCGGAGGGCGAGCCGCGCCCGACCGTGCGGCGCGCCGATGCGCATCCCGACGCGCGACCGCGCGTGCCGCTGCGCGCCAGCGACCTGGAAATGCCGGAAGATCGCCCTGTGTCGGCGGTGG